>Ga0209098_1003423_pt1 | contig 13117 bp, 13 predicted proteins | sample AD_JPNHW1_MetaG_FD_184429 | JGI IMG/M metagenome (GOLD analysis project Ga0209098, IMG submission 184429) | Active sludge microbial communities of municipal wastewater-treating anaerobic digesters from Japan - AD_JPNHW1_MetaG (SPAdes) (version 2) | ecosystem: Engineered > Bioreactor > Anaerobic... | reverse complement strand
CTCACGTCGAGCCTTGGATCGTCGAAAGCGACAGCCGCGGCGAGCCAGCGGCGGTCGAGGACTCTTGCCTGTTCGCCTTTCCGGAGGGCCGCGCCGGCGGGGCGCCATTCGAGGCTTAGCCCGCAGTCCCGGCTGCCTGGCTTGTCCGCCGCGGCCCGCGTCCACGTAGCGGGAAGGGGATGGCCGGAAAGGAGGGCCTCAAGCCGCGATGACAGGGCGGGCTCGACGGCCACGGCAAGGCTGCCTTCGCGCGGTCCGCAGCCAGCGAGAAGGGCGGCGCCGAGGAGGACAGCCCCCAGGATGGCGGCGGCCCTGGCAGCGCCGCCCCTGTCCGCGCAGTCCGATCGCGCGTCAGGCCGATGGGTCGGCTGAAACAGCCTGCGGCGCCGCATGGCGGATCCCGCGCTCAGGCCTTCCTCCCGAGGAGGACGAGCTGGGCGACCAGGCCTCCCCCCACGATGACCGCGAGGAAGACGAAGACCGTCCTCCAGGAATAGGCCTGGTAGGCCATGCCTCCGCCTATGGAGCCGAGGATCTGGCCCGCGGTGAGGAGGGCCTCGTGGATGGTCATGCGCCTGGCCCTGTCGACCGCGCCCGAGGCGCCGTAGAAGATCGAGGAGTTGTAGCAGAGGGCCTGGACGAGGCCGAGGGCCGCGAGGCCTACGGCGAAGCCTGCGGGGGCGTGGACGAAGACGAAGGCGAGGTCGAGGAGTAGGAGCAAGAGGACGCCGAGGGCTATGTAGCGCTTCCTGAAGTGCCAGAAACCGAAGCGGCCGAGGGCCCAGAAGCCCACCGCGGCGAAGCTCGCGCGCACGAGGAGGAGGAGGCCGATGCGCGATTCGCTCAGGGCGAGCTCGTCCTTGGCGAAGAGGGGAAAGATGTTGGAGAAGACCGCGAGGACGGCGTAGATCATGAAGGCGCCTATCCAGGCCGGGAAGCGCAGGGGCGTGGAATGGTCGGCGACCTGCGTCGTGCCCCCTGACCCGGTGCCCGCGGCCTCCGCCCCGCCGGTCCGGGCGGGGGAGGGCACGAGGCTGCCCGACGAGGCCATCACCAGTCCCGCCAGGGCGAAGATCGCTATGCCGACGTAGATCGGTATGTCGAGTCCGAGCTCGCAGAGGAGGCCGGCCACGTAGGGCGCTATGGCGCCCCCCGAGCTCCACGAAAGGCTGAAGGTGTTGGTGGCCTTGCTGAGTTCCTGCCCCTCGAGCCCCGCGGAGAGCCAGGTCATCATGGGCGGCCAGAAGAGGGCGGTGAGGAGGCCGTACAGGAAGTAGACGCCGAAGGCCAGGGCCATGCTCGGCACGACGATGAAGAGGGAGAAGAGGCCGGCCGTCCCCAGGGTCATGATGGACATGGCCGCCCTCGGGCCTATCCTGTCCGAGAAGCGCTTGAGGACGATGCAGCCGAGGAAGTAGGCCACCGAGGAAAGGGCCGTGAAGACGCCTACGGCCTGCGGTCCGGCATGGAACCTCTCCTTGACGATGAAGAGCATGGCGAGGTTGATGATGCCCATGGCCAGGCAGCCCACGAAGGCTGTCGGGATGAGGAGGGCCATGCGGCGGTCCCGGGATTTCGTGCTCACGTGCGGTTCACCCCTTCGGTGCGTAGCCTAGCCAAAAGGAGAAGCCAAGGTCAATCCAGAAGACCCTGGGCGTCCGGAAGACGATTCGCTTGTTTCTACCCCGGGCTCCGGGCTAGAATGGCCCCAGGACGGGAGGGACGATGCAGGCCCGCGAAAAAAAGAACAGGATAGCCGAACTCGAAACCGCGATCCGGCGGCACCAGGACCTCTACTACAACGGACAGCCGGAGATCTCGGATGCGGACTTCGACGCCCTCTGGGACGAGCTCGCCGCCCTGGACCCCGGCAATTCCCTCCTCGCCAGGGTCGGAGAGGACTCCTCCGACCGCTGGCCCAAGGCCCGCCACGTAATGCCCATGGGCAGCCAGGAGAAGGCCTCGGACCCCGAGGCCTTCCTCGCCTGGTGCGCCAGGAATCCCAGGGACGAGTACCTCGTCCAGTACAAGCTCGACGGCGCCAGCCTCGAGCTGCAGTACGAGTCCGGACGCCTCGTGCGCGCCGTCACGAGGGGCGATGGCGAGGTCGGGGACGAGATCACCGTCAATGCGGTGAAGATGAAGGGCGTCATCAGGGAGCTCAAGGAGGCCTTCACGGGCGGCGTGCGGGGCGAGGTCCTCATGAGCCACGAGGTCCATGAAACAAAGTACGCGGACAAGGCGAATTGCCGCAATGCCGCGAACGGCCTCATGAAGCGGAAGGACGGCGTCGGAGCCGAGGACCTCGAGGTGATCTGCTACGACGCCCTCGGCACCGTAGCCGGCGGAAGCAAGGCCGGAGGGCGAAAAACCACGGCGGGCAAGGCAAAGGCCGGCACGCCGGCCGATCAGGGCGATCTCTTCGCCGCTCCGCTCGTCGCCGCTTCCGAGGAGGCGAGCCCCTTCGAGGACGAGGCCGGGAAGGTCGCCTGGCTCGCCCGCATGGGCTTCTCGACCGTGGAGATCAGGATCTGCTCCTCGCCCCAGGAAGTCATCGATTACCGTGCCCACATCATGGACATAAGGCCCGGACTCCCCATCGACATCGACGGCCTCGTCGTCAAGGCCAGGGAGATCGATGCGGCCGACATGGCCAGGACCAGGCCGGAAAAGCAGATCGCCTTCAAGTTCAGCCTCGAGGAGGCCATCTCGACGCTGCGCGAGGTCGAGTGGAGCGAAACGGGCGCCAACTACACGCCCATCGGCATCATCGATCCCGTGCGGCTCGCCGGCACGACGGTCCAGCGGGCCAACCTCGTCAACACGAACGCGATACGCGGCATGGGACTCAGGATCGGGAGCAGGGTCATCATGACCAAGCGCGGCGAGATCATCCCCAAGATCGAGGGCCTCGTCGAGAATCCGCCCGGGACGACGTCCATCCCCGTGCCCTCGACCTGCTCCTGCGGCACCGCCCTCGTCGACGAGGGCACGCGTCTCTATTGTCCCAACGCGGACTGCCCCAAGAAGGCCCTGCACCGCCTCGAGAAGTGGCTCTCCGTCCTCGATATCCGCGATTTCGGAAGCGTCATCCTCGGCAAGCTCTTCGAGTCGGGACGGGTCCGGAAGATCGCCGACCTCTACAGCCTCGAGGTGGCCGAGCTCGCCGCCTATGACCGGATGGGAGAGACCCTGGCCGCCAAGATCCTCAGGAACCTCAGGGCGAGGTCGGAGGTGGGCCTCTCGACCTTCATCGCGGGCTTCGACATCGAGAACGTCGGCGAGCTCATCGCCGAGCGTGCAGTCCAGGCCGGCTACGACAGCCTCGAAAAGCTCCGCGCCGCGACAGTGGACGAGATAGACGACATCAAGGGCTTCGACGAGATCACGGCCCGCGCCCTCCTCGAGGGACTCGCGGCGCTCGCGCCAGAGATGGACAGGCTCCTCGGTACCGGAGCCGTCAGCATTGCCGCGCCTGCGGCGGGCGGCCTGTTCTCGGGAAAGAGCTTCTGCTTCACGGGCGAGCTGTCCATGAAGCGCGCGGATGCGGAAAAGCTCGTGAAGGACCTCGGGGGCACGGTCAAGAGCGCGGTCACGAAGGACCTCTCCTTTCTGGTCACGAACGATCCGGGCTCGGGCTCGGACAAGAACCGCAAGGCGGCCGGATACGGCGTTCCTATCCTCGACGAGGCGGCCTTCCTCGAGATGGCGGGACAGGCATGAGCGCGGCCGATTCGCGTGGCAAGGCCGGCGCGGAGCCTGCGTCGGGCCGGAAGGGCGGCAGCCCCCTCCTCGGCCTCCTCGTCATCGCCATCACGCTTGCCCTGACGGCCTTCTCCTACCATTCCTACGCGACCAACGCGTCGCAGGGGAGGGGAAGGGCCCTCCTCCATGCGGCGGAGGCCGTCGGACCCGCATGCGTCCCCCTCCATGTCGCCGTGACCTTCAAGGCAGGAGGCATCCTCGAGGTGAAGGCCAGCCTGCGCGATCTCGCGGGCAAGGAGGTCGCCCTCCAGGAAAGGGCCTTCCCTGGCTCGCAGCTCTCGATCGATTTCCTCCTCGTGCCGGCAGGAAAGGCAGGCAAGGATTCGGCTCGGCTCGTCCTCGCCTTTCCCCGCAGCGTCTACAGCGATGTCCTGCCGCAGGACGAAGGGATCCGGCTTCTCCCGAGCTATGCGGCCGGGGCCTACCCCGCCGTATTCGACGGCAGTCCTGCCGCGGCCGCGCTCTCCGCTGCGGAACGGAAGGCCGTGGCCGACGCCATGTCTTCCCTCGCGAGGGCCGACTCGGACCCGGCTGGTTCCGCCGCGAGGGCCCTGGGAGTCCAGCTCTGCACGGTCGCCCTTCCCGCCGTCCCCGGTTCCGTCGAATACGATCTGGAAGCGAAGGCCAACGGCGCGATAACGGTCAAGCCCTCGCGCTAGGGTCAGACCCCGGCCTTCCGCGCCGAGGGGCTCGCCGGGGTCAGACCCCGCAGCGCCGCCATGCGGGCCGAACCGGGGTCAGACCCCAGGCCGCCGCGCTGCGAATCGAACCGGGGTCAGACCCCGCGTCGCCGCTTGGCAAACCTCGACAGGGTCAGACCCCGGCCCCGCCTTGCCTTTCAGGTTGCCCGCGCGCTACACTTCGCGACAATCCAATGCTAGGAGCCTGATCGATGGTCGAAGCGAAGACCGCGTGGAAAAACATCATTGCCAGGGCCCTCGCGGACTATGCCCGCGGGAAGGGCCTTGAAGCCAGCCTCGTCGACGCCTCTTCCGTCGTGGCGGAAAAGCCGCCCAAGAAGGAGCTTGGCGACCTCGGCTTCCCGATGTTCAGCTTCGCCAAGCTCCTCCGCTCCTCTCCGGCCCAGATCGCCCAGGCGATTGCCGCCGCCGTGGCCGCCGATCCCGAAGCCTCGGCCCTGGGAAGCGCCGCCGCCGAAGGCCCCTACCTCAACGTGAGGCTGCCTCGCCCCGCCGAGGCCGCGCGCATCCTCGGAGTCGCCGCCGAGGCCGGCTGGGGCAGGAGCGCCAGCCTTGCCGGCCACAAGGTCATGATCGAGTTCTCGAGCCCCAACACCAACAAGCCCCTCCACCTCGGCCACCTGCGGAACAACATCCTCGGCGAGTCCCTCTCCCGCGTCCTCAGGGCGGCCGGCGCGGAGGTCAGGTCGATCAACCACATCAACGACCGCGGCGTCCACATCTGCAAGTCCATGCTCGCCTACATGAAGTACGGCGAGGGCCGGAGCCCGGCCGACGAGGGCCTCAAGGGCGACCACTTCGTCGGCAAGTACTACGTCCTCTTCAACAAGCTCCTCGAGGAGAATCCCAAGGCCGAGGAGGAGGCCCAGGAACTCCTCCGCAAGTGGGAAGCCGGGGATCCCGAGACGCGCGCCCTCTGGGGAAGGATGCGGAAGTGGGTCCTCGACGGCACGGCCGGGACCTACGAGCGTACCGGAGTCCACTTCGACCTCTACGATTACGAGAGCGAGACCTACGAGCTCGGCAAGGACATCGTGGCCATGGGCCTCGAGAAGGGCGTCTTCTACCGCGAGGAGGACGGCTCGGTCTGGGGCAACTTCGAGGACATAGGCCTCGACCGCAAGGTCTTCCTCCGCAAGGACGGCACGAGCCTCTACATCACCCAGGACCTCGGCACCGCCGTGGCCCGCCACGAGGGCTGGCCCTACGATCGCCTCGTCTACGTCGTGGCCAACGAGCAGCAGTACCACTTCAAGATCCTCTTCGAGACCCTGAAGCGCCTCGGCTACGACTGGGCCGGCGACCTCCACCACCTCTCCTACGGCATGGTCAACCTGCCCTCGGGCCGCATGAAGACCCGCGAAGGCACGGTCGTCGACGCGGACGATCTCGTCGACGAGGTCGCCTCCCTCGCCAAGGCCGAGATCGAGGCCAAGGAGAGGGAGGACGCCGTCGGGGACAGCGCGGCCGTGGCGGAGAAGATCGCCCTCGGCGCCATCCACTACTACCTCCTCCAGGTGGCGCCCACCAAGGACATGCTCTTCGATCCGGCAGCCAGCCTTTCCTTCAACGGCGACACCGGCCCCTACATCCAGTACATGGGCGCCCGCGCCTCCTCCATCCTGAGGAAGCACGCGGCCGGAGAGGGCAACGCCGTCAAGGGCAAGGCCGATCCCTCGAAGCTTTCCGGCGACGGCGACTGGGAGCTCCTGAAGCTCGTGGCCGCCTTCCCCGAGGCCGTGGAAGGCGCAGCCCTGGCCATGGATCCCTCGGTCGTGGCCGCCTACCTCCACGACCTGGCCTCGGGTTTCTCCACCTGGTACCGCGAGAATCCCGTCCTCAACTGCCCCGACGCCGACCTGGCCGCGAGCCGCCTTGCCCTCGTGGCCGCGGTCAGGAGCTGCCTCGAGACGGGGACTGGCCTCGTCGGCATTCCCTTCCTGGAGGCCATGTAGACCGGGCGGGCATGACGATTGCCAAGTCCATGTCCAGCCGGGCGTTGACAGGGTGGAGCCCGGCGGTGTATAAGTTGACGCCCAAGTATAGATTTTACCGAGGTTAGCCAAATGTACGCAGTGGTTGAAATTAACGGGAAGCAGTACCGCGCCGAGAAGGGCGCCACCCTCACGGTCGATCGTTTCGACGCCGAGAAGGGCTCCGCTCTCTCCCTGGACAAGGTCCTCCTTCTCTCGGGCGATACGGTCAAGGTCGGCTCCCCCTACGTCGCCGGCGCCACGGTCAAGGCCGTGGTCCAGGACGAGATCAAGGGCGACAAGGTCGTGGTCTTCAAGTACAAGCCCAAGAAGGACTATCGCCGCAAGGCGGGCCACCGCCAGCGCTACACCGTCCTCAAGGTCGAGGAAATCGTCGGCGCCTGAAGGCGCTGATTCGGGACGGGCAGCGTGATCAAGGCCCGGCTCGTCCTCGATCCTGATGGCAGGCCGCTTCGCTTCGAGGCGGAAGGCCATTCGGAGCGGGGCGGCAGGGGAAACGACATAGTCTGCGCGGCCTTTTCGGTCCTTGCCCGCAGCGCGTACGAGGCCCTTTCGGGCCTTCAGGGCGCGGCGGTCGAGGGATCGGCCCCAGCCAGGGGTGCGCTTTCCTTTTCCGTCCGTCACCTTCCGGCAGAAGCCGGGGAGCGGGCGGCGGGGATAGCGGACTTCCTCCTGGCCGGAATATCCGGCCTGGAAAGGGAGTTCCCCGGCGAGGTGGGGCTCAGCATAGAACGACATTGGAGGGAATGATATGCCACACAAGGGTGTAAACGGCCGCGATTCCAACCCGCAGCACCTCGGCGTCAAGAGCTACGGCAACGAGGTCATCACCGCCGGTACCATCATCGTCCGCCAGCGCGGCACGAAGATCCACCCCGGCCTCAACGTCGGCATCGGCAAGGACGACACGCTCTACGCCCTCGTCGACGGCAGGGTCTTCTTCAAAGAGTACAAGGGCAAGAAGTACGCGGGCGTCGAAGTACTTCCCGCCGCGAACTAGTTTCCCGAAAGGGGCTACCGCGACGTCAATCCGCCAGCGGTAGGAACGAGGAGCCGCCCGTAAACGCGCGCACAAGAGGCGCTGCGTCCGGGCGGTTTCGTTTTTCCAGGGTGGTCACGTGATCAAGTTCGCCGACGAGGCATTCATCATCGTTTCATCGGGCAAGGGAGGCGACGGCTGCGTCGCCTTCCGCCGCGAGAAATTCGTACCCATGGGCGGGCCTGCGGGCGGCGATGGCGGCAGGGGAGGGGACGTCGTCTTCGAGGTGAGGCGGAACCTCCGCACCCTCGCCGACCTCCGTTACCGCCAGACCTTCAAGGCCCAGAACGGCCAGCCGGGCATGGGCTCGAACTGCCATGGCAAGGACGGCGAGGATGTCGTCATAGCCGTGCCGCCCGGGACCCTGATCAAGGATGCCGAGACGGGAGAGGTCCTCCACGACTTCGGCACCGAGCTCGGCTACGCGGGCGGCGGCAAGATGTCCGGCGCCAAGGTCGGCGCGAAGGTGGGGGGCAAGGTCAACAAGGGCAACAAGGCAGGCAACGAGGACGCCCGCTGGGTCTTCCTCAAGGGAGGCAACGGCGGCTGGGGCAATACCCGCTTCAAGTCGAGCGTGAACCAGGCGCCTCGCCAGTTCCAGCCCGGCCAGCCCGCCCAGACGGCCAAGCTCAGGGTCGAGCTCCAGCTCATCGCCGATATCGGCTTCGTGGGCTTTCCCAATGCCGGGAAGTCCTCCCTCCTCGACTACTACACGAACGCCAGGCCCAAGATCGCGCCCTATCCCTTCACGACCAAGATACCGAACCTCGGCATCATGAACGTCCGGGAGCGCGACATCGTCCTCGCCGACATTCCCGGCATCATCGAGGGCGCCCATGAAGGCGCCGGCCTCGGCATCCGCTTCCTCAAGCACATTGCGCGGACCAAGGTCCTCGCCTTCCTCATCGACCTCTCGGATCCCAACTGGGAGACCGCCTTCTCCGTCCTCCTCGAGGAACTCCGCTCCTTCTCCCCCGAGCTGGCCGACAAGCGGCGGGTCGTGATCGGCACCAAGCTCGACCTCGAGGAGACCGAGGGCAGGCTCGAAGCCCTCGCGGCGGCCCTCCCGGGCGAGAGGGTCTCGGGCATCTCGGTCTTCTCCAAGGCCGGCCTCGAGGAGCTCAAGGACATCTTCCTCGCCCTGGTCGTGGAATGCGAAGCCGAGGAGGAGGCCCGCGCGAAGGAAGGGGCAAGCCTCTTCGCGGACGGCGGCGCCGATCCCGAGATGGATTCGCACAACGCGGACGAAGACGGGGACGCCGATCTCTTCGGGGGCGACGGCGGGGAATCGGAACCGTGAGGATCCTCCTCTTCGGCGGCACCTTCAACCCGGTCCACTGGGGGCATCTCGTCCTCGCCGAGGAGCTCAGGGAGGAATTCGGCTACGATCTCGTCCTCTTCGTCCCCTCGGCGCGGCCCCCCCACAAGGAAGTCGCCTCCGATCCCGGGCCTGAAGCCCGCCTGGCCATGCTTTCCCTCGCCCTCGCGGACAACCCCCGCTTCGCCGTGGATGACTGCGAGCTGTCGAGGCCGGGTCTCTCCTACACGATCGACACCCTGCGGCATGTCGCGAAGAGGCGTGACCTCGAGGGCCGGCCCGGGCTTGTCCTCGGCGACGACCTCGTGCCGGGCTTTCCCTCCTGGCACGAGCCGGGGGCCATAGCCGCCGAATCGGACATCATCGTCGCGCGGCGCGATCCCGCAGGCGGGGCATGGCCTCAGCTGGGCTTTCCCCACCGGAGGGCGTCGAACCGCCTCATCCCCCTCTCGAGTTCAGAGGTGAGGGCCCGGGTCGCCTCGGGCCGGAGCATTCGCTACCTCGTCCCGGAAGCGGTCAGGCTCTACATCGAGAAGGGCGGGTTCTATGACGCGGGCTGAACTCGCCGAGGAACTCGGGCGGCGCGTGGATACGGGCCTTTCCAGGAAGCGTGCCGCCCATTCCCGGGGCGTGGCCTCGCTTTCCGCGGAGCTCTGCCTGCGTCACGGCCTCGATCCGCTTTCGGGCACGATTGCCGGGCTTGCCCACGACCTCTGCAAGGAGCTGCCGCCCGAGGAGCAGCAGGCCCTCTTTGACGCCTGGCTCGGGTCGGGCGACGGGACCGCGCGCCTCATGGTGCGGGGGGACGGCAACTACTTCTCGAGCCAGATCCTCCATGGGCCGGCCGCGGCCACCCTCCTTTCCCGCGACTACGGCCTCGTCGACGGCGACATCCTCGAGGCCGTGGCCTGGCACACCGTGGGCAGGGCGGACATGGGCGCCCTCGCCGTCTTCGTCTACTGCGCGGACAAGATGGATCCCGGCAGGAAGCACGTGGACGCGGAGTTCCGCGCCAGGTGCATGGAGCTTCCCCCCAGGGAGATGCTCCTCGCGGTGGTTGCCGACAGCATCGGCTATCTCGAGCGCAATGGCTGGGAGATTGCACCGACCACGATGATCCTGTACAATTCCCTGCGAAATCCGGATACAAGGCCATGAAGCGATTTTCAATAGAAAAGAGTTCCATCCTCCTCATCGTCATCGTCCTCCTCGTCGTGGGGATGGCGATAGGCCTCTACGCCAGGCTCAGCACGAACATCGCTGACCAGGCGATCAAGAAGGACCGCATCCTCAATGTCCTCGTCGTCATCGAGGTGGACAAGCATCCCGAGACGACGGAGCTCTTCCTCTTCTACCCGGCCACGGGAAAGGGAGCCCTCCTCGACGTACCCGCGGAGACCGGACTCATCATCCAGAGCCTGAACAGGGTGGACAGGATAGACGCCCTCTACGATCCGCGGCGGCCCAGGCCCTACGCGGAGGAGATAGCCAAGCTCCTCGCCGCCGAGGTTCCGTACTGGATAGTCCTCGACGCCAAGGGCCTCTCGGACGCTACCGACCTCCTCGACGGCCTCGAGCTGTTCATCCCCGAGGCCGTGGACGTCGAGGCGAAGCCGCCGGTCCACCTGCCCCAGGGCGCACTGACCCTCGATGGCGACAAGATCCTCCAGTTCGCGACCTATGACGATCCCGACGAGGGGGAGGCCGACCGGGCAGCCCGCAGGCAGAAGGTCGTGCAGGCCTTCATCAAGCGGGTGGGCCAGCGCTCGGCCTGGCTCAGGAACGCGGAGGCCTTTTCCGCCTTCAAGCGCTGCGTCAGGACCAACTTCCCCGACGAGACGCTGAAGCGCTTCCTCGAGGACCTCGGCGGCATCGACGCGGACCGCCTGCTCCTGCAGCGGGTCACCGGCGTCTACCGCAATGTCGACGGCAAGTCCCTCCTCTTCCCCCATTACGACGGCGAACTCGTGAGGGATATCGTGAAGCAGTCGCTCAACGCGCTTTCCAACGCCGGAGCCGGGGGCGCGGTGGACAAGATCTACACGATCGAGATATTGAACGGGACGCCTTCCAAGGGGCTCGCGCAGAGGACGGCGGAGATCTACCAGAGTTTCGGCTACGACGTCGTTTCCGTGGGCAATGCCGACCGTCCGGACTATGACCGCACCCTGGTGCTCGATCATCTTTCGAACGCGGATGCCCTCCAGAACGTCGCTTCGGTCATACGTTGCGGCAACACCTCGGGAGACGGCATGTCGGGAGGCCAGGTGACCGCCGATTTCACCGTTGTGCTCGGCGAGGACTTTGACGGGAGGTATTGTGCAAGATAGTCGCGAAATGGCCATGGGCCTCGCCAGGACCCTGGTCGAGCACAAGGGCGGCGAAGTCGCCGTCCTTGACCTCAAGCCCTGCCAGGCCTGGACGGATTTCTTCGTGCTCGCCACGGCGAGCAGCGTAACCCACCTCAAGGGCCTTGCGAGGGCCGCGGACGAGTGGGCCCACGAAGCCAAGGTAAGTATCCGGAATCCGCTGCGGATAGCCGATGACGAGGGCTGGGTCCTCCTCGACCTGGGCGATGTCGTGGTCCACCTCATGACGGCCGAGTCGAGGACCTTCTACGAGCTCGAGAAGCTCTGGTTCCAGGCCGAGGTGACGAAGGTCGAGCTTCCTCCACCCGCAAGGGCGGCCTCGCCGAAGGCCGGGAACGGGGCCTGAGCCCGGAGGCTGCCGCCCGGGCTCAAGCCTCCGTAAACGTTTTCCCCGACAAAAAAGGCCGCCTGGGCAATCCCGGCGGCCTTTCCCTTCGCTTCGAGGGGCTCATTCGTCGAAGTCGTCGTAGTCTATGTCGTCCTCATAGTCCATGTCTTCTTCTTCGTCGTCCGATTCCTCGTCCTCGAAATCATCGGAGCTCTCGTCTTCATCTTCGAAGTCTTCGTCCTCGTCGTCGAAATCCTCGTCCTCGAGGTCTTCGTCGTCGAGGTCATCGTAGTCTTCCTCGTCCTCGAAATCATCGTCCTCGTAATCTTCATAGCCGTCGTCGAAGAAAACCGGCGGGGTCGAAACAGGACTATCCATCACGGCCACGAGGGCGAGGTCGGGAGTCTCGACGAGGGTGTATTCTCCGGAGGTGGGGACCATTCTATTCTCCTCCCTGTTCATGATGTCGCTCCCGGACCAATGAGTGCATCCTGTGTCCGGCAACAAGGCGAAGCCTAGAGGCGCCGCCCGGCATCAGGTGAAAATCTAAAAGAGTATTCGTCGTTCTGTCAACTACGAATATGCACCAAATCGAGGGTTTGACAAGAGTCTTGCAATCAGTATAATAGCGGCCGCGATGGAGAAGTCGGTCCGTGCTCGGGCTCCGGCAAAGCTGAACCTGCACCTGAGGGTTTTCGGACGCCGTGCCGATGGTTTTCACGGACTCAGGAGCATCTTCCAGGCTATCTCCCTCGCCGACGATATCGTCGTCAGGTCTTTGAAACAACCCGAACGCATAGAAATCGACGGCGTCTTCGACTGTCCACCGGAGAAGACGACGTTTTACAAGGCTATTGTCGCCTTTCGGGACGCTACAGGAACAAGGGAAGGGATATCGGTCTCCGTCCGGAAGGCAATTCCCGCCGGAGGGGGGCTCGGCGGTGCCTCGAGCGACGCCGCCAGCACCATCATGGCCCTGGATGCCCTCTTCGAGACGAAGCTGGCTCTTGAAACCATGGCCGCCATCGGCAAGGCCGTCGGGAGCGACGTGCCTTTCTTCCTCCATGGGGGCGCCGCCCTCGTAAAGGGCCGTGGAGAGATCGTGGAACCCATCCCTGCCCGGGACGACTACTGGGCCCTCCTTGTCTATCCCGGTTTCCCTGTCTCCACGCCGGAAGCCTATCGCCTCCTCGATATGCTCCGCCCCGACGACAGCCTGGAACCCGATCCCCCGGACGAGGAACTCCGCTCCGCCTATGGACGGGAGCCGCACTCCTGGCCCTACGCCAATTCCTTCGAGGCTCCGCTCAGCCAGGGACGACCGGAGATCGGGAGCTGGCTTTCCCGGCTCAAGGACGCCGGGGCTCCCTTTTCCCGGATGAGCGGCTCAGGATCGACCCTCTTCGGCGTCTTCGAGGACGAGGACGGGGCCTTGGCTGCGGAAAGAAGCCTCGCGAAGGCCGGATTTGGGCAAAACGGAATTGTTCCGGTCCGTCCGCTTGCGTGCGCTCCCTGCCTGTTATAGTATTATGTGATACATCCTTAGCGAGCCGGCAAGGAGAGTCGCAGCCATGGAGATCACGGACATCCGCATCCGCAGGGT
>Ga0209098_1003422_pt1 | contig 13117 bp, 12 predicted proteins | sample AD_JPNHW1_MetaG_FD_184429 | JGI IMG/M metagenome (GOLD analysis project Ga0209098, IMG submission 184429) | Active sludge microbial communities of municipal wastewater-treating anaerobic digesters from Japan - AD_JPNHW1_MetaG (SPAdes) (version 2) | ecosystem: Engineered > Bioreactor > Anaerobic... | reverse complement strand
TGGTAAGCCTTTCTGTATTTGATAGAACAACACTAAAAAATCTTTTTTCTGAAGAAAAATATCAAGATGTCAAAGAACAGTCATGTAATCAATTGAAAATGTTCTAACTAAGACGCAACGCTAGTGAGTTGTTATGATAAATTTGTTTCATCCAAAAAATCACAAGGAACATTACCTCTTATAAAAAAACCATTTAAAGGATCTGTATAGTTTGAGTTATTTGATGTCCAACCAGACCAATAATTTTCAGCTTTAGCATCCCAGTATTCCTGATATGCATATAATGCTAAATAGAGTTCATATGCAGTATGAGCTGCATCTTCATATTGCCCATTATTTTTTAATAGATAATATTCTGTTGCAAGAGTTCCTATATATAAACCTGTGTATTTACCAATTTGTCCATAATCAATATTTGTCCATTGATCTGGATTATTACTTTGATTTGGATCGTTTGGTGCATCAATTAAATTTCTAACGCAAATAATCTGACTCTCTCCCCATTTCTCACCCGGTACAACAAAATACTTTAATCTATTTCTGTAATACCAATATTTCATCATATCAATAGAAACTTGACTATAAGATATAGAATTATATGAAAAAGTAATTAATAGAATTACTATCTGTTTAAAAATTTTATTTTTCATAAAACAATTTTTTAATAAAAACTTATATGTTTTTTGTTAATCTCCTTTAAGTTCAATATTATATTCTTTATTATTATAATTCGTTTTAAGTTTAACATTATTTGCTTTAAGTTTTAGAATATTCCATTCAGGCTTTTTGTTACCTCCAAAAGGACCAGTTCCTCTTATACCATATGATGTTTTTATATTTAATACCTTCTCTTTATTTATTAACTCCCATTGCCAAGTTAAATCAGTCTCTACTCCATCTTTTCTCAAACCATCAATTACACAAACATCATTTTCGCTTTGACCAGAATAATAAAAGTTAAAACTTAGACCTAAACTATCATTAAATAAATTCAAAGAATCAACACCATTTACTGTATACTGAGTAAGCGTATAGGTGCCATATAATCTTTTTTTAGCCGAGCGCAAACTAAAGCAAGGTCCTTCTTCATATTTTTTGCAGCCTTCGGTGATGGCTGTTATTACTATAAGTATGATAAGTAGTTTTTTCATGTTTTTAGAATTTTGTCATTTACTTATGCTATTATTTATGGTCATTTACTGCGTGTCATTTTTGGTCATTAGGTTTTCATTCATTGTTTTTAATAGTCATTAGTAGCAAGTCGTCCACCACGGCGGAATATACACTCCTGCCCCATCTCCTGTTAAAACAAAATATTGCAAACGATTACAGTAAAACTAATATTTCATTAAATTTTCACCGGAGGTTTGTGAACTTACTAATTTTGGTAAAAATACCATAACTATAAGAATGACTAAAACATTTAATTGTGTTTTCATTTTTATATTTTCTTAAGTTCAATAATATATGTAGAAGTATGAGGAGTAATAAAAAAATCATAGTAATCTTCAACTTTTATCTTTAACTCCTTATTTGATAATCTTAATATTGTCCATATAGCGTTTCTGTCATTTCCAAATGGACCAATAGAATTCGTAATTAGGAAAGAGGAATCTGCAAGAAAATTGATATTAATTTTATTTTTTTCATTATAAAAATACCAAAACCCTAAATAAACTTTATCTGTAATACAATTTGTTAATTTTAATTTCCAGTTATTGTTGTCTGCTAAATTGTAGACTTCATTTGTAAATTCTATTTTGCAACCCAATTTTGAAAAATATTCAATAGTAGAATCTATACCATTTATGTAAAACTTATCAATTTTCCATGTTCCTGTCATACGTTTTTTTGCCGAGCGCAAACTAAAGCAAGGTCCTTCTTCATATTTTTTGCAGCCTTCGGCAAGGGCTGTTATTGCTATAAGTATGATAAGTAGTTTTTTCATAATATTAAGTTATAAGGGTATAAAGGTATAGGGGTATAAGGGGATAGGGAAATAAGGTTTTTTGTAAATTTATTTTTTTATACCATATACCATATACCATATACCTCTATACCTCTATACCGTATACCTTTATACCATATACCTTTTTTTATTGAATAATAACTTTTGCAAATCTAAAGAAATAGATTTTTAGAAAATAAAAAAAGCTGCCAATTTTTTTTTTGACAGCTTTCAATGTATGATAATAATTGTTACATTCTTTTTTCTTTAATTCTGGCTTTTTTACCTCTTAATCCGCGGATGTAGAATATACGAGCCCTGCGAACAACGCCTTTTTTATTCAGTTCGATTTTTTCAATAAAAGGTGAAGCAATAGGGAATATCCTTTCAACGCCAATATTACCTGATATTTTGCGAACAGTAAAAGTTTCTGTAGCGCCATCGCCGCATCGTTGCAAAACAATACCCTGATATTGCTGAATACGTTCTTTATTACCTTCAATAATTTTATAATGAACAGTAATAGTATCGCCGGCTTTAAAAGCTGGGTAATCTTTTTTCGGCATTAGTTCCTGCTCAATCTGTTTTATAATTTCTGCCTTCATGACTTCTTGATATTTAAATATTAATCTTCAAAAACGGAGTGCAAATGTATGAATATTTTTTAAGTATTCACAAATTTTACAAAAAAAATAAATTAATTGGGAAACAGTTGCTTCTGTTAATTTCGTTGCAAATATAATTATACTCGTTCTTATCAGGTTTGCAAAGGCAAAACTGTTTAGAACGAGTTATACCGTACAGAAAACAAAAAATATTTTTGCAAAACTCTTTTCTGTCGGTATAATTATACCAATTGTTAATTTAAAATAGGCCAAAGGATATTTTAAATTTTACAATGGTTATGCCGATGACATAGATGTTATAGTACAATTTATTGGACTATTACATATATACAATCGGTATTAAAGATATTTTATAAAAAAAACCGACCGCTTGAAGAAAATGAATGATGTTTTTACTGGTATGAAACAGTGTTATTCACGATATATTATTTTATACCAATTGTTCAGGAGCAACACTTTGCTTTTGCGGGATATGACACACACGCAAAAAGAATAATTATTTTTCTTCGTCGAGTAATTTAGGACGGCGTTGTTTTGTCCTTTCAATAGCTTTATCAATTTGCCATTGCTTAATGAGTTTTTCATTTCCTGATAAAAGAACTTCGGGAACTTTCCATCCACGGTAATCCGCGGGACGTGTATATGCTGGTGGCGAAATTAAATTATCCTGGAAAGAATCAGATAGGGCAGAGGTTTCGTCATTTAATACTCCCGGTATTAGTCGTATTATAGAATCGCAATATACTGCTGCTGCAAGTTCTCCACCGCTTAATACATAATCGCCGACAGAAATTTCTTTCGTGATGAAATGTTCGCGTATACGTTCGTCAATACCTTTATAATGTCCGCAAAGAATAATTACATTATTATATAAAGAACATTTATTTGCAAGTTTTTGTTCAAGCAGTTCCCCATCAGGGCTCATGTATATCACTTCATCGTATTTTCTGTCGGCTTTCAAATCGTCAATACATAATGCGATGGGTTCAATCATCATTACCATTCCTGCACCGCCACCAAAGGGATAATCGTCAACACTCCGGTGTTTGTTTGTAGTGTAATTCCTGATGTCGTGAATATGAATTTCGACAATGCCTTTATCTTTTGCCCTTTTAATTATGGAATGGTCAAAAGGTCCGTTGAACATTTCAGGAAATATTGTAAGAATATCTATTCGCATATCAGGTTTCTTTAATTACTGCTTGTTTTCCTTTAATTACAGCTATCCATTTTGGAATAGCATTAATAATAATTGTGATAGCACAGAAAATAATTATCAAAGTTAAAGTAAAATTAATGATTCCCTGCACTTGTGTTGCATCAACAAACATTTGTGGCCAGTATATGTTAATGATATTTTCAAACGCTGCAGTAAGTGTTGTTATTCCTACAAAGACCAAAGGGATGATTGTTACCCATGCATATTTTGCGCGTCCACGGTTAATAATGTACGATGTGCCGATGACTAAAGCAATGGTAGCAAGCAACTGGTTAGCTGTTCCAAACATAGGCCATATTGTAGATACACTTCCCGAGTAAATAAAATATCCCCATGCAAATACAATGATTCCGCTGGCCAAAAGATTTCCGGGTAGCCAGTTTGTTCGAGCAAATGGTTTGTAAATTTTTCCTAAAGTTTCCTGTAAAACAAATCGCCCTATCCTGGTTCCGGCGTCAATCGTGGTCAGGATGAAAAGCGCTTCAAACATGATAGCGAAGTGGTACCAGTATGACATCAAATGTTTAAGTCCGCCAATAGATGAAAATATTTGTGCCATGCCAACAGCAAGCGATACGGCACCACCTGTTCTTCCGATAATTTTCTCACCTACTTCATTGGATAGCTCATTAATGTTGGAATCAGTGAATCCCATGGCATGCAATTGAGGTAATATCGTTTGTAATTTTTCAGGAGAAACATTTATCATGAAATAATCAAGGGGTAAAAGACTGGCAGCGGCAATAAGCGCCAGGATGCTTACCATGCCTTCTACAAGCATAGCACCAACAGCAATAGGTTTAATATGTTTTTCGCTCATGATCATTTTTGGAGTGGTGCCCGAACTTACTAAAGCATGAAACCCTGAAATAGCACCGCAAGCAATAGTGATAAAAAGATATGGAAATAAAGTGCCGGGGATGATAGGACCTCCGCCATGCGTAAATGTTGTGAATGCAGGCATTTTTAAATCAGGAGCCACAACAATAATACCTACTGCAAGCAAGGCTATGACTGCAATTTTCATTATGGAACTGAGGTAATCGCGTGGTGCTAATAAAAGCCATACAGGTAATACCGATGCAAGAAACCCGTATCCTGCAAGTAACAGGGTAAGCGATTTATGATCGAAAGTAAACCATGATGCAAATGGTGAATCGGGAATATAGCGTCCGTATATTACTGCGAGCGATAATATTATTATCCCGAAAATTGTTGCTTCAGTTGTTTTCCCTTTACGGATTTTATATATCCACACACCCATAGTTAGTGCAATTGGTATGGTTGCAGCTATAGTGAATGTTCCCCATGAACTTTCAGATAACGAATTTACAACCACCAGCCCGAGTCCGGCCATTGCAATTACAAGAATAATAAGTATTGCAAGCGAAGAAATTCCACCGCTTAATTTGCTGACTTCTGTTCTTGCAATTTCTGCTAAAGATTTTCCATCATGACGAATTGATGCTGTGAGAATAACTACATCATGCACTGAACCTGCTACTACAGCGCCTATGAGCATCCATAAGAATCCGGGGAAATACCCGAATTGAACGGCAAGAACAGGACCCACCAATGGACCGGCGCCCGCTATTGCTGCAAAATGATGCCCGAATAACACCCACTTGCTTGTTGGCTGGTAATTCTGACCATCATAAAGCCGGTTTGAAGGGGTAAGCTTAGTTTCGTTGATCATCAAAACTTTTGAAGCAATAAAACTGAAATAAAAACGGTAAGCTAAAGCAAATATAGCCAGTGCAGCTATTACTAATGGCATTGCATTCATTGTAAATATTTTTTATAACAATAAACAAAAGTAAGTAAAACTAAAATGCTTTTAATTTTAATGAATAAATTTTTTAGTGTATAAAATAATTAAATTTGCATCTTTCTAACCTTAATTTATGCAGGCAATCAGTAATAACTGGACCAAACAACAAATAAGAGAAATTTATAAATTACCTTTAATCGACCTTATTTTTAAAGCAGCTTCTTTACACAGGGAATTTCATGAGTATTCAAAAATAAAAATCAGTAAACTGATTTCATTTAAAACAGGAGCCTGTTCACAGGATTGTGCTTATTGCGCGCAGTCATCACGATACACCACACATGTAATTCCGCATAGATCGTTAAGTGTTGAAGAAGTTTTAAACGAAGCAATTGAAGCAAAACAGGAAGGAGTGGAGCGTGTATGTTTAAGCGCATCGTGGCGTGATATACCTGATGGAAAAGAATTTGAAAATGTTTTGGAAATGATTTCCCAAATAAAAAAAGAAGGATTGAGTGTGTGTTGTACCATGGGGATGATGAATGAAGACCAGGCTGCAAAACTTGCTGATGCAGGTATTACAGCATACAATCATAACCTTGATACTTCCGATGAACATTATCCAAAAATCATAACAACACGTTCATATAAAGAAAGACTGGCAACTATAGACTGCCTGATTAATGCCGGAGTTCAGCATTGCACCGGTGGAATCATTGGTTTGGGTGAAACGGATGAAGATAGAATTTCAATGATTCATCAATTAGCAACAATGCGGAAACATCCGTACACTGTGCCTTTGAATGTACTTGTCCCTGTTAAAGGAACTCCATTGGAAAATAATCCCATTCTTTCATCATGGGAAATGATGCGGATGATAGCCACCGTGAGAATGGTTATGCCAAAATCGATGATATGTCTTGCTGCCGGCAGAAAGCAAATGACAGAAGAAGCGCAGGCATTATGTTTTTTAGCCGGAGCAAATTCTATTTTTGTAGGAACAAAATTATTAACAACACCAAATCCTGAAATTGATAGCGATATGGAATTGTTGAAAATATTGGGGTTGCAAGCACATTGAAATAAAAATGTCATTAAGTCATTTATTGTCATTAAAAGTAAATTAGGAAATTGATTGAAAAAATAAACGATAAGAGGTGGCAAATATTTAATATGTATTATTTGAAAATTGTCCCGTAGGGACAGAATATTGGTAAAAATATAATACATATAATTGAGAGCCCACACGCCATAGGGCGATGCAGGTAGGGGCGAAATATAAATGTTTGTTGAATTCAAAATCGTAATTCATAAATCTAAAATCATAAAATCTAAAATAACTTTGTTCTCTTCCGAAAAATATTTAAATGACGCTCTTGATAAACGCAGGAACAACGGCTCATTCCGAACATTAAAAGTGTTGCATGATATGGTCGATTTTTGTTCGAACGATTATCTTGGATTTTCAACAACCGGCGAGCTTCATGCGCGCATACTTGATTTTAATCAGAAACAACCCAGGCAAATTGTTGAAGGCTCAACCGGCTCACGCCTGATATCAGGTAATTCAGCAGTTACCGAAAGTTTGGAAGAATTTATTGCTTCTTATCACGATGCAGAAGCTGCACTGATTTTTAATTCAGGCTATGATGCCAATGTCGGGCTTTTCTCAAGTGTTCCCAAAAGAGGCGATACCATTTTTTATGATGAGTTGGTACATGCATCCATCCGTGACGGTATCCGTTTGAGCTATGCAAAGGCTTATTCATTCAGGCATAATGATGTGGAACATTTGAAAGAATTATTTAAACTGGCTAATGGAAATGTTTACGTTGCTGTTGAAAGTGTGTATTCGATGGATGGTGACAAAGCACCTATAATTGAGATTGCTGCTTTTTGTGATGAAAAAAATGCCAACCTTATTGTTGACGAAGCCCATGCCACCGGTGTTTTTGGCCCACAGGGAAAAGGTTGTGTAGCTGAAAATATTTTAGAGAAGAAAGTTTTTGCAAGAGTACATACTTATGGAAAAGCAATGGGAACGCATGGTGCAGTGGTTGCTGGAAGTAAAATATTAAAAGATTACTTAATAAATTTTGCACGTTCGTTTATTTATACTACCGCTTTACCTTTGCATTCGCTGATAGCAATACGTTGTGCTTATGCTTTGCTTTCTGAAAGCGACGAAGCAAACCAATCGTTACTGAAGAATATTAAATTTTTCAGAAAGATTGTTTATGAAAACGAAAAGATAAATATTATAAAAAGCTCAAGTCCGATTCAAAGTATAATTATCCCGGGTAATGAAAAAGTTGTTGCAGTTGCTAAAGCAATACAGGTAAAAGGATTTGATGTGCGCCCCATCCTGAGCCCTACGGTGACGGCAGGAAAAGAAAGATTGCGGATTTGTATTCATTCATTTAATAACGAAGAAGAAATAAAAACGTTAACAGAAATAATTGAAAAGTTTGTGTAAAAAGATATCGCTGATTCTCGTAAATTAAACGCTCTGCGAAAATTTGCGAAATAAATCTGCGAATATCTGCGAGAAATATTTGTAAGATAAAATGAAAAAATATTTTGTAACAGGCATCGGTACAGGGGTAGGGAAGACGGTAGTTTCAGCAATTTTGGTTGAAGCTTTGAAAGCCGATTACTGGAAACCTATACAGTGTGGTGAGCTTGAAAATTCCGATTCGGATATTGTACGAAATTTAATTTCTAATTCACAAACAAAAATTCATCCTGAAACCTATCGGCTTAAAACTCCGGCATCGCCGCATTATGCAGCCGAAGTAGAAAAAATAAAAATCGATATTGAGAAAATTATTATTCCTGAAACAAAAAATGATTTAATTATTGAAGGTGCCGGCGGACTGATGGTTCCATTGAATGATGATTTTTTAATGATAGATTTAATCAAACAGTTGAATGCGGAAGTGATTCTTGTTTCGCAAAATTATTTAGGAAGTATAAATCATACTTTACTTTCACTAGAAGCGTTAAAAAGCCGCAATATTCCTGTGAAAGGAATTGTTTTTAACAGTGAGCCAAATCATTCTTCTGAAAAATATATACTTGAAAATTCAAAAATTCCCTGCGTATTAAATCTGTTTCAACAGAAAAAAGTTGACAAGGCTTTAGTTGTAAAGTACGCGACAAAAATAATTAATCTTGTATAAAGCAGAAATATTATTTCTCTGTGGAACTCTGGAAACTCAGTGCTCTCAGTGTTGAAAAATTTAAAACTCAAAGTACACTGAGAAAAATAAAAAGAGTTACACCGAGGTTTTAAATATTTTTAAGAAAAAAGGGAATAATGAAAAAATCAAAATTCCCTTTTCTGTTATCAGTACTGGATTTGAGCAGTATGTCTTTTTTTATAACAATCCGCCATTTTTATAAATAGCAATCTGAACATCGGTAAATTTATCAATATCGGCGGTCTTATTATTTTTTAGATTTGTTACTTTGCCCTGGGCCATATCTACTTTTATTTTATCACCATCCTGTAAGTCAATGACTGCAATCTTTTCGGGGTTGTAAGTTAAAATAGGCATAGCTGCATTAATAGCATTTCGTTCGTATATCGCTCCATACGATTCGGCAAGAATACAAGATATTCCAAGAGAAATAAAACAGTCAACAGCTTGCTGACGTGAACTTCCGGCACCAAAATTTTTCGCTGTAATAATGATATCTCCTGCTTTTGCTTTCTTAGCAAAGTCTTCGTAACCTTTTAAATTATCAAAAGAGTATTGTCCCATTTCCTTGATATCAGTAATGGTCAGGTAACGGTTGTGATATATCATATCGGTATCAATATCATCTTTTTTGATAATCCAAACGCGACCTTCAACAACCAAAGGCTTTTCGGCGATTTCTTTTTTTACAACAGCTGATTTTTTCATGTATTCTTTCTTTTCAAATACAGCAGGTTGTTGTGGAATATCGTCGGGAGTGGTAATAAAACCGGCAATAGCCGAAGCTGCCACTACAGCAGGAGATGCCAGGTATACAAAGCCTTTTCCCTGTTTTCCTTCAAAGTTTCGGTTGCCTGTACTGATGGTAACTTCACCCGGTCCGTTTTGTCCTATTTGTCCGGCAGCACATCCTGCACATCCTGCATTGGAAACCATAGCGCCGGCATCTTTAAAAATATTTATCAGTCCTTCATTCATACACTGGTTCCAAACAGCATCAGTAGAAGGAACAATTTTCAATACGACACCGGGAGCAACTTTTTTATTTTTTAAAATAGCAGCAGCAATACGCATATCTTCGATACGTCCATTAGTGCAACTTCCAATAAATGCAGAATCAATTTTTGATTTTTTTACAGAAGCAACAGAAGTATCATCATGCGGATGCCCCGGTTTTGCTACCATAGGAACAAATTTTGAAATGTCAATGTCATGAACCTGTTCATATTTTGCGTTGGCATCAGCTTTTATCAATTCCAATTTGTGTCCGGTCTTTTCTTCGCAGTATTTCATTATTTCAGGCGATGGCGTGAAAAGCAGAATGATAGCACCCATTTCTGTGGCCATTGATGAAATGGTGATGCGTTCATCGAGTGTGAATTTCTCAACAGCTTCACCATAAATTTCAACAGAAAAACCAAGCAATTTATTTGCACCGAAAATAGAAAGTAAATTCAGAACAATATCTTTTGCAGAAACATCAGCAGGACGTTTTCCATTCAAATTAATTTTCACCGATCTCGGAACTTTGAACCATACTGCGCCTTTAGCCCAGGCTGCTGCAATATCCTGGTCACCCATTCCCTGACCAAATGAGCCAATAGCGCCCATGATGTTGGCATGTGAGTCGGTAGAAACAAAAGTACTGCCGGGCCATGCAAGACCACTGTCGATAGCGAGATGCGTGCCAATACCGGTGTTCACATCATAAACTGCAATTCCGTTCTCGCGTGCATACTGCCTGCAATACTGCTGGTTTTGCGCATACTTCTGGTCGGAACCGCCGGGATTACAGTCGAAAGTAAAACATGTTTTTGATGCATCGTTTACTTTTAAACCATTATCCAAAAGATTTTTTACCACGTTGGCGCCACCAAAATCACGTGCTGCGCGAGTGTCGATAAATACATCAATAATTTCATCCGACTTTACTTCGGATTTGTTGGCATGCTTTGCCAGTATCTTTTCTATTAAGTTCATATTATATAATTTTTATTTCATTTATTTTTCATGTGATTAGTGTTTATGCTGTCAGGATGAGTTTATCGAAGACTGACATTCATCAAATAATCTACTTATTTAACCACTAAGACACTAAGTACACTAAGCAACTTTATTTAAGCCTGTCTTTAAAAGGTTCAAAGGTCATGAAGTCGGCATGATGAACAACAAAGGCTTCGGTGGTTCTTTTAACCATATCGCCTTCGCCGGCATGTGTTGCAATAATATGACAAACATCAGCCGGAACACCACACTGTTCAGCTAATGAAACTCCGGAGAACGGATGACGTAAATATTTCCCATATTTTCCCTGAACTGATTTTCCGTCTTTCATTTCATATTCTAAAAGTTTACCAACGTCAGCAAGAATAGCACCTGCTATAAGTACATCAAGATTTACCGGTAAATCATTCTTGAAAAATTTATTCATCTGGTCGGCGCAATCCTTGGCAATATGTACTACTGCACGTTTGTGATCCATGAATGATACTTTTAAATCAGGTCCGGCAAGTAAAGTAAAAGGAATAGTATTCAGGTCGTCAACAGTAAGAACACTTTTCTGAAGTGCCAGTGCCCAGGTGTTGGTAGTCTTTTCGCGAAGATCGGCATTTTTTATCCATTCCAGTTCCGGCCATAATTTTTTTGCTTTATCAATAAATTCTTGTTTAATATTGTCGCACATATTTTTTTCTCCTTTATTTATTATAAGAAGAGACGTCGCATGCAACGTCTCATTCTCAGTTTAAAATATTTTGATTTTTTTATTTCAGTTTAGCAATGATTGCATCGGCCATTTGTTTAGTTGAAGCAGCGCCCTGGTTAATAACTTCAGGAGTACCTTTCATTTTCAACATATCATAAGCCCTGACTTTACCTTCTTTCACAACATCGCCAACAGCTTTGCGAATGCGGTTAGCCAATTCCATTTCGTTCAGATGTTCAAGCATCATCACTGCTGAAAGCACCATGGCTATTGGGTTTACAATAGATACTTTATAATCGGCATATTTAGGAGCCGAGCCATGTGTGGGTTCAAAAACAGCTACGCCTGATTCTGGGTTGAATTGTGCTGAAGTAGCAAAACCAAGTCCTCCGATTAAACCTGCGAATGCATCGGATACGATGTCGCCAAACATGTTTTCGGAAACAATTACATGGTAGTTTTCAGGATTTTTTGTTAGCCACATCATCATTGCATCGATGTTTACGTCTTCAACCCAAATGTTCGGATATTCTTTTTTACTCATTTCCTGTGCAATTTTCAGCATCATTCCTGATGTTTCACGAATCACATTTGGTTTTTCGCAAAGCGTAACTTTATCAAAACCACGTTTCTTAGCATATTCAAATGCTGCTTTAATAATGCGGGTACAATATTTTTTTGTAACAATACGAGTAGAAACAGCTAATTCAGGACGCGGACACCATGCAAAATTATCTTTGAATCTTGGGTGAGACATTAATGCATCATATACATTGTCGGGAGGATTGGTCCATTCCACACCACCATATAAACCTTCAGTGTTCTGACGAAAGATCATACAATCAACTACCGGTTCATCTACGCCGCCATTAGAAGCACGACGAACAAAGTTGAGCGGATTGCCAACCAAAGTCTGACATGGACGCATGCAAATATCCAGTCCAAACTTCTGACGCATAGTAACAATAGGACTGTAATATACAAATCCTTTATCTTTTAATTCGGGCGCCAGTTCAGCAGTTGCTTTGTCTTTTGGTTTTGAGGTAATAGCTCCAAACAATCCGATTTTATGTTTTTCCAAAAGTTTCAATGTACGGTCGGGTAGCGGATTTCCTTCCTTGCACCAAAACTCCCAGCCTATATCTCCATTGACATATTCTGCATCAAAGCCAGCAGCAGTTAGTACACGGATGGTTTCTTCCAACACTACATTACCAATGCCATCTCCGGGCATAGCTACAATTGTTCTTTTTGCCATATATATAAGTTTTTTTAATGATTTATGCCACGAAATTACAATAGAAAAAGCAAATTGCAATATTTTCAATATACTGCAAACACCCTTATTCATTAAGCATCTCGTAATATGCAACTTTTAAAACATTCGATTGTCAAGGCTTTGCTTTAAAATAAATTTATTTTCACCCTGTTATATCTAAAGATTCACATGATTATCAATGAATTGAAAAATAAAACCAAAATACTTTTTTTAATCCTAAAAAAAATATCTCTAAAAATGTTGGAGTTTCCTCAAAAATTTCAAACAGGGAACAAAGAAAGCTGAAAATCGTCAATACCCTTTCCTAGTTTACCTTTAAAATTAATTATTCCACAACGTGTTTTTTTCAATAATTCGAAAATACCGT
>Ga0209098_1003421_pt1 | contig 13118 bp, 14 predicted proteins | sample AD_JPNHW1_MetaG_FD_184429 | JGI IMG/M metagenome (GOLD analysis project Ga0209098, IMG submission 184429) | Active sludge microbial communities of municipal wastewater-treating anaerobic digesters from Japan - AD_JPNHW1_MetaG (SPAdes) (version 2) | ecosystem: Engineered > Bioreactor > Anaerobic... | reverse complement strand
GAATCCCAAATTCTTTGTTGGACCATTTATCAAGGAGGAAAAGGGTTTCTTTATGTAGCCAGTCAGCTGACCAGTCAGGGGCCACATAGGCACCATGCCCCCATACAGTACCAACCTCCTGGCCTCCTATTGACTGCCAGACATTCTGTCCGTCTTTAATCTCCTGTGAAGTAAACAGTACAGTACCACTTTCTGTCAAAACCTTTTCGGGGATAGGCGGCTTTTCCCTGTAAATCTCATGACCGAAAAATATCAGGACAGAAAAACAAATTGCCGTGATTAGCGCAAAACCGATCCAGAGAGTTTTCGTTTTCATATTTAACGGGAATCAGGTGAATAAAAGTGTTCAAATCGTTTATGCTTATAAAGTTAAAAAAGATTCCTGTTTTAACCTATTATTTTATTTCCTGATTAACTAATGACAACTAAAAAGCTCCCTGCCTGATTATTGACTAATTTTGGATTAGGGAACTTTTTTCAACTGAAATTGTTTATCATACAGAAGGATTCGTTCAAAATAAATGTTATCAGGTTGTTAAGAACAATTATTCAACAAGAAGGGATTGTGTAACGCAAAATCATAAATACTTGCAAATGTCAACCTTTTTAAAGGCTAACTCCGGGATAAAATCGGTCAGCCTTTTAGGCATAATAAATATCCTTCTTAATGGGCACTCAGATCAAGTATTTATCCTTAAGTGTTTCAAGCAGAATATGAAGCTCCTCATGTCTTCCCTTACCAATTACTTCTTCCTCATAATTTTCAAAGTTTCTAAGGAGCTCAGCCTGTTCTGAGGCTGACATTTTTACTTCAATAAGCGGAAATAATATTGTATTTTCCTTTTGGATATGAGCTCTCAGAAGCATGACATATGATTTTGCCGCTTCAATAAATCCCTGGCTGTCAACCTTATCTTTCCGCAGATTATCCTGCATCTGCTTAATTAAGTCCCTACCAAGTGTATGTTCTGATAGCATTACACCGATCGGTCCTCCCTGGTTTCTTACGCCTGTTTTTTCGAGAGCCGGGAATAAGAAACCCTCTTCTTTGCCATGATGGCACTTATCAGCAAATTCCTTTAAGAATTCTATAAAGCCATTGATATCCGAATAATCAATAACACCATTATTTTCAATCCGTTCACTCATTCTTTCCAGTATGTTCAGAGCGTGCTCAATGGCTTTGTGTTCATGGATTAAGTCTTCTTTAGCTGTTTTCATATCACTTATTTTTGAAGTATAACAATTTCAATACTGCAATTATACAGATCCTTATTATTGGTTGAATGATTAATTATGTGACTCCTGATGAGCATGTCCCTCTTCCTCTCCTTCAGCAAACTTAAAGAATTGTACATAGGCTTCAATATATTCTCTTCCAGCTTTTACATCATTCACATCAAAACCTTTAAGAGACATTACTTTCTTAAATCGGGACTCCAATTCAGGGAGCATTTCTTTGGTGACAAGACCTTTAAGTGGGGATAATGTTCCTGATTCAATCGACTTATCTGCAGCCACGATTTTTTCATCAATTGGTGTTCCAGAGGGTTTAACTCCCGTAAAAGGAACTCCTTCTCCGCTTCTGTGAACCCTTACCACTGTTTCAAAAAAATACTTGTCAGCCAGGATCCTGGCATCAGAGCTCAGATTCCTTACTTTCATTGTAAGAATGAAAGCATCTTTAATTTCAGTTTCATATTGTGGCTGTACCCATTTAAGAACATAATTCATATTGTTTTTTTCAAGAGCAATCTTTGCATCTTTTACTAATGGACCATCCATTGTGTCACAGTGGGCAAAAGTTACATTTGTCGAAAGAATCAACAGAAAAAAAATAAATAATGGAGCAAAGAATATTTTTCTTACTCCCATTCTGTAAGATTTTCTTTTAAAGTTTTTTGTTACAAGTGTTTTCATTTTATGAAGGTTTAATTAATAATTAAAATTCCAATTAAATTCATATCGAGACAAAAATACTATGTAGAAAAAGGGAAATCGTCCAAGGTTATAAATCAGGACATGTGAGACCTGTTTGACAGGTCTTGTTTTATAAAACAGGACGGACGGAATTAAGAGATTAAGATCCTATACCTTTGATTATAAAGTATTTTTATATTGAGATGGAGTAAAGCCTGTTTTTAGTTTAAAGATTCTGTTAAAAGCCGACTTTGAGTTAAATCCACATTCAAACGCAATACCCAGCAATGAAAAATTCCCATATCTGGGATCAACTATCTTTTGTTTAAATGACTCCACCCGATAATCGTTTATGAAATCAAAAAAATTAACACCTAACTTTTCATTTATTACCTGTGAAAGGATATGGCTTGAAATCCCCAGTTCGCCAGCAAGTTGTGAAAGGGTGAGCTCTGGATTTAAATATGGTCTCGATGATTTCATATAATCAGTCAGTTTTTCTGCATGCAGTTCCGCCTCCGATTCAGTAAGTCTTGAACCAGCATATTTTGCTGACGGTGTTAAACTATCTCTGGAAACCAATATATCTTCAGAAGAGAATATTACTTTCTGTTTCAATCCAAAATAACCCATAAGGATAACAAAAACAGATAATGAAAGAAACAATCCATCTGTGCAGAAAATCATTGAGAACAATCTGAAGACATGATGAATTACAGTGATAGTTATCAATACTGTCCATATAATGCCAAAAATAAAAACAAGCCACCTGAGCCAATTCAGGTCAAGTTCAGCAGAATAAGAATAATTATTGAATATCCTTATATCAAGTTTTCTGAATAACCTTATTGTCAGGATAAAATATAATGTTCCTGAAAGGGCTGTCAGTAACAGAAAAAACAGAAACAAGAATGGAGGATCGAATTCCCTTGCTAATCTTTCAATATTTAGTTTTTCTGATGCAACGGGAAGAAATGAACAAATAAGGATGTATAAATTGAAAAGAATGAACGGGATTATATGGAAAAGGTCTCTCATTGACAATTTTTGTCTGTTTAAGACAAGGGTTTGAATATAGAAATATAAAAAGGGCCCATGCAGCATTAAAAGTGAAATCAGGCTTATTGAAAGTAATTTATAACTGGTAAATATTTCATGTGAATAAAAGGTGTATACACTGATATACAGTCCCAGATATGCTAACCAGCAAATCAATATGTTATCGTGAAGTGCCCTTTGTTTTTTCTGAAACAACAGGACGATGAACAATAATGCATTAAATACAGCTATAAGGAATATGTACTTCATATATACAAATGTACAATCTTTAAAAATAATTCCGGAATGGTTGAAGTTTGAGCTGTACAAGAGATTGTATCAGTTTCTACCCTCACAAAAAAATAAGGCATCAGGAAGTCCTGCCAAATTAGGACACATAAGTTTTCAGTGGCTCAGTTTATATGGATTTGACTTGTTTCAATAATATCTCATATCAAGCATAAGTTAAACAAAAATCTTACCTTCCGCCATGCAATCTAACATAAGCTCTTGACAGACAATGTGTTGATTAAAAAACGTTAGTTTCACTATTTGTAAAAGTGAAACCTTATAGAATTTTAAATAAAAGAAAATCTTACTATAAATAAAATTCACATAGGGTTATCTTCCGAATTGTTTAATTAGCATCTAGTTGACCATAGTAAGTATAAAGTATACTTAGATCCTTGGGTTGTACGGTCTATTCTCTTTTATTACCTTTAAGCTTCATAAATAAATAAGAATGTTCAGAATCACTTGGGATAAGGATATTAATGGGGTATTACTTACGACAAAGAGTAATGGTGAGGATTTAAACATTTCTCCTAGGCCTGTATTTTTTGAAGAGTTAGACTTACTTGGATTTAATAAGTACTGGAAATATCCAAAATCAAAAGAACCATTGCTTTGGGCTATAGATAGAAGATATGTTTATAAAGGAGAAGTAGTTGCGGAAGCTAAAGGCGGAAATATATTTGATGATCCAGAAATTACGATATTAAGCTATGGTCAAGGACTAAACCTTAAACCCATTAGCATACAGAATGTCGTTGAAAGAAATAGAAAGCTACTTTTTTTACTCGAACAAGAAGCTATTGAATTTATTGAACAGACCTTTCGTACATATAGTTTAAAAAAAATACGAAGCAAAGCAAAAGCTAACGAGGAAATTGATTGGGCATTACTTGCAACGATGTACGAAAAAAGTACTAAGGTGAAACATGCCGTTGTAAAACAAGACTGCGATAGTTTTGATATAATTCCTCTTGATTTAGCCCTCGAACAGAATAGGAAAGTATATCTGAATACGAAAATTGATCGTTTTATTACGTCTTTTAGTGGAGGAAAAGATTCACAAGTAACTCTTGATCTTGTAAGTCGTGTAATACCGCCGGATAATTTCACAGTGATCTACTCAGATACTGGAATGGAAATTCCACCCTCACTTGAAATATTTCACTTGACGAAAGAACATTATACAAATCAATATCCTGAACTTAAATTCTTTTTATCCAAAAACCATAAAGGTATTATTGAAAATTGGAAGGAGTTTGGAGCGCCAAGTCGACTTAATAGATGGTGCTGTACAGTAGCCAAAACTGCACCACTTTACCATTTAATGAAGAAAATAAATGGCAATGGAAAGCAACCAAACGTTTTGGTATTTGAGGGTGTTAGAGCTGAGGAAAGTAATGCAAGAGAAAAATATGCTCGAATAGGAAAGGGTGTAAAGCATAATAATGTAATAAATGCAAGACCAATTTTTAATTGGAATGCAACCGAGGTTTATCTATATCTTTTTAGCCGGAAGTTACCATTTAATAGTGGTTATAGAAATGGATTATCTCGAGTCGGATGTTCGATATGCCCATTTTCATCTGAATGGTCAGAACATATTGTAAATAAGATATATCCTAAAGAAATTAACAATTTTGTAGACATAATCTATAATCAAACAGATAGTATTGGAATTGATACTAAGGAAAAGAAACTTAATTATATAAAAACCGGTAATTGGAAAAAAAGAGCTGGTGGCAAGTTAAATGATTCAAATAGTTCAAGAATAGACTTTATTCATTTCAAGCCTGACTTTAAGACTATAATTACTAATCCTAAAGAAAAGATTACAGAATGGTTAAAAGTCCTAGGCCCCTTAAATCTCACAGTTTTAGGTGATAACATATCAGGTGAAATATTGATAGACAAAATTCCATTTACTGTAAACATAACTTCGATAAAAGGGAATCTAAGTACCAAACAGGTAATTGTCTTTAAAAATATCAATGAAGATCCTATACTAATAAGCAAAATAAAAAGAGTTTTGTACAAAGTTACATTCTGTACTCACTGTGAAGCTTGTGAAGTGGAATGCCCAACAGGAGCTCTTTCTGTTAATCCACAAGTTATTATCAACTCATCTAAATGTGCATACGCCGGACAATCTGACCACATTCCGCCGGAGTAAATTGACCACATCGGAGTTGGTGTTTTAAAAAGAGCTTTCTCACGTTTAAAAAGTGGTTAAACAAATTTATTTATTTCAATTCAATATTTCCATCTTTTTTTGAGTGTCCCTGGTTTTTCTCAGAGATTCCCCTCTGAGTTCGATCCGGTGTGCATCGTGAACGATCCTGTCCAATATCGCATCAGCCACGGTTTTTTCGCCTATAACCTCATGCCAGCAGTTAACAGGAAGTTGTGAAGTTATTATCATCGAAGACCTTTTATGCCGGTCTTCTACGATTTCCATCAGTGCTGACCGGTTCTGAGTGTCAATGGGCAGCAATCCAAAGTCATCAAGAATAAGTAGATCCTGACGCTCGATCTTTGATATTTCCTTCAGGTAGGATCCGTCGGCCTTTCCCATTTTTAGTCTGGTAAAGAGCTTGCCAAGATTTGCGTAGTAGACCTTAAACCCAAGGGTACAGGCCTGATGTCCGAGTGCTGTTGCAATGTAACTCTTACCTATCCCAGTGCTCCCGGTGATAATGATGTTTTCATGTTTTCGTATAAAATTACACTCGGCAAAACGCAGTATCTGACCACGGTCAAGATTACGTTCTGCCTGGTAATCGATACTTTCCATGGATGATTGGTAACGGAACCTGGCATTGCGCATCCTTCTTTCAATGTTACGGTTCTGCCTGTCGTCCCATTCAGCTTCAATGAGCATGCTCACCAGTTCATCCCCGGAGAGCCCCGACATCTTATCATTTTCCAGGCTGGTTTCATAAGTTCGGGCCATGCCCCACAGATGGAGCTTCCTTATTTTTTCAAGTGTTTCCTGTGTCATCTCTTATTCATTTATTATTATGTTTTTTACTGATAATAAGTCTCACCCCTGATGTTTTCATGGGCCGGGATCCCTGAAGTGATCTCCGCAGAGGCGATCATATCATAACTGTTCTCAAGGATTGATTTAATGGCGTGATAAGAGTAGTTTTCATACTCTATAGCCCTAAGGCAGGCATTTATAAGTCTTTCCCTTCCAACCTTTCGTTCAAAGCCCAGAACACCCTGACATGCCTTGTAAGCCTGCTCAGGGTGGGCTTTGCTGTCCATCAGCCGGGTGATAAATACTTTAACAGCGATATCAATTGATTCCGCCCATTTGATAAATCTATCTGGGTTCCACTCCGTAAGATACCTGTGAGTGCTTGCAAGATGATCCGGATTTGTGGAATAACCATAAGGTCTGCGATCCCTTTTATGGCTGGCTATGAGTACATAATTATAATAGATATCAACGTGAGTGGTTGAGTACATCACTTTTCCCTTCTTGCCGATATAAGTGTGAGGGACACTATAATAATGCTTATCCTCCTTCAGGCATATGTGACCATTTACCGCTACCGTAGAGTATTGCTGACGTTTGAGCTCAAAGGGAAGTGAAGGAAGGCTACCAAGTTCTTTCCGTTCTATCTCTTCAAACAGCTCCCTGCGGCTGTAGGGGCGGTGCGAGAACCTTGTTTTATTATAGACCTCCAATGCCTCACGGATGGCCCTGTTTAGTTCTTCAAGACTGTAAAAGACTCGTCCCTCAAGCTGGGCGTATATACGTCTGTATGCTATTCTTACAGCTCCTTCGACAAGTGATTTGTCTTTTGGCTTGTAAGACCTTGCCGGTAAGATGGTGGTACTATAATGAAGTGCAAAGTTCTCAAAAGCCTGATTTAGCGTCGGTTCATATGGTGAGCTTTTTATTACGGCACTTTTAAGATTATCAGGTACAATGGCTCGGGGAACTCCCCCGTAATACTCAAGAGCATGCCCGCAGCAGTTTATGAAGTCTTCCTTACGCTGGCTCAGAACTGCTTCGACATAGGTCAGCTGACTGGCGCCAAGAACGGATATAAAAACTTCAGCTTCAGTAATCTCCCCGGTTTCCACATCCACGATGTTAAGCTTTTCTCCTGCAAAGTCTACAAACATCTTGTCTCCCGACAGATGCTCAATGTGCATAACAGGATTGGTTCGTTTTAACCACATCTGGTAATGGTATTTGAACTGTGACAGCTTGTAACCATCGGGGTGTACTGCTATATAACCTTCCCATAGTGCTTCTCTGGTTACTCCTCTTCGTCTGAGCTGTTTCTCTATGGAAGGGAAAAAGGCCTCAAGTGTCTTGTATTTTTCACATGGTTCGGGCACCAGGTTCTCTCCAAAGAGCCGGTCCAGCTCCCGGTCACTGAGTGCTTCAATATCTTTTGCAGTAAGTCCGAGCCGTAGATATATTTTAAGGTATTTCTTCAGCGTGTTGCGTGAAACCCCTGTCAGAGAGCTTATTTTTAATTTTTTCTCACCTTGATTGTAGAGTCTTAGAATCTGTCTTAGTTTACTCATGTCGGTCTTTTTATTAGCCATAACCCAGCTGTTAATATTTAAAACAGCTAACGCCACAGCTTACTTTTTTAACATGAGAATCGCTCTTTTCAGGTGGTCAGTTTGCTCCGGCGCGAGGTGGTCAATTTGGACCGGCGCAGGGTGGTCAGTTTGGACCGGCGTGAAATGGTCAATTTCACCGGCTCATGCATTTAATACAGGTTTTACCATCTACCTGATGTGTCACAAACGCACCATTGGAGATTTCTGGCTTTATATAATCTCCGAACAAAAGTTCCTTGACTTTTTTGAACTCCATTTTTCCACTCTTTTTGTTTTTCTTATAATCAAATAAAGAAACTGAGGGATAAGTGGCAAACCCGTAACCTTGGTTGATGATTTGTTGGCACATGCTAATTGGTTTTTAAGTTTGTTTTACTTATAAAATAGAAATATGACAGTCGACCAAAACAAAGTTACACTGACTGAAAGGCTAAGTCAAATTTATTTTATGTGAATAATGCAATTCTAACTTACAGGAAAAGGATTTATAAAAGCTCATGATCCAATCTGAAAAAGAATGGTGGTAACATACACCAACCTTCGTTGATCTTTATAAAGATCTTTCGAAAATTCTGCTCCTTGACATTTGAAAGAATTTCTAATCGTATCCCCTCCCCTCAGTCCCTTATTCACCCCCTATTTGGCTGTATCCTCCCTTCAAGTAATATATTTCTCAGCAGGAAAAGAATAAGAATTATCATGGCTGTTTTCGCAGCTTATACAAGAATCAACATGTAATGATTAGTTTGTACTTTTGCATTATTAAACTTTAAAATTCATGATTAAGCTTCGCCGTAGCAAAGTAGCGAGATACATCATAACGATGTTATCGGCTTTATTAACAATTTTGTTTCATCACCATGGGTCAGGAAAAGAATTGAAAGATATTCCATTGTATAATCCCGAACTACATTGGGAAGAATCATTTTATAACGATTACTTTGGATTGAATAGGGATAAGGGAACATCAGTTGCTACTGGAACAAGTACAGTTTTAACCTTTCATGAGAATCATTCCAAAGAGGAATCTTATTAAGACGATATGTACATCTCAGATCTAACTCATTTCCTGAATGAGAAAGGGAACATTCCGAAAGAAATGCCAAAAGAAGCCAAAGAAATGGCTGGATTTCTTGCAATGGTGGTTGATTTTACAACCAAAACCAAACCATCAACATTGACTCCGACTGGGATACGGTGTTTTGTGAAAGGCTGCTATGGGATAATCAAATCGACTCTTAAGCCCGATAAACAGGAAATTCATTGGTACTGCCCCGAATGTGAAAATGAGGGCGTCATCAGTCATTGGCAGAAAACCAAGTGGGACAATAGTAATAAGCGATTTTAAATTCCTTCTGGTATCGGTTTTTTTCAATTCTGGTAAGAGATCGATTTCAATGAAACACTGGCATTTCTTTTAATTAAAGTTGTCCCAGGACCCACCAGATTGACCCAGAATTAATATTTCTGATTTTGATACACTTGAATCTACATTCCAACTTAATAAAATCTCTCAACAGATTTTGAGGAAAGTAAAAAAGGTCGGTGGTAGCGAACACCAACCTCAGTGCAACTGCTTAAAGACAATTCCTATACAATTATTCTTTTGGTTCTTTTAGTGAGATCTCCAAGACGAAGACACAATCGCTCAACATTATATCTGACTACTGGATTTGTTTTTGTCAGAGTCCCATACTCATTTATTATCCTTTTATACAAAATTCCAGGTGGTTCCTTAATATATTTTGATACTACATAAACGAACTTCTCATTTGATTGATCAATGATATACTGATCAACATCGCCAGGACCATATATGTACCATTCATCCATCTCGCTGACAAACATCCCGCTGCAAAGTCCCGAAAGTCCATGTTTCTTTACAAACTGGTCGGCATAACACCAGATAAAGATTGAGTCTGACTTGTTTCTCAGTACGGAAACCAGCGATTCGTCGATAATGTAAAAACCTGCCTGTGGGAACTGACCAACGCTTAATAGCCCATGTGGAGACCCGTGGCCGAGCATTATTATCCTGTCGTGTGAATTTATAAGTTCCCGTAAGTCCGATTTGGTTATCCCTCCTTTAACTAAAGTCTTATCTCTCAGACGAGCATAGATACTGGAAAGGAAGGTTGTTGTAGGATCCGCTGGATGGACAATTAAAGTTTTCATAACCTGGCTAAAGTATAGCCAAATTTTGGATATGCCCAAATCGGCAATGGATGGGCCTCATATTAAATCGAGCAAACATTTTTTCGTAAGTTTTTTGGATTCTTCGTCATTTCTGACGGCCGTTTGAAGTTATTCTGCAACAGAATAGAAAAATCTGATTATAGTGTTGATATTCAGAGAAATAAAATTTTAAATAATGCTAGGCAGATTGCAGAATATGGCTTATGTTGGCCGTCCAAATTTTAAAAAAGATAAGTATGAAAAAACTCATGTCAAAAAAAGATATCCCAAATTATTCTGATGCTGAGCATTATTATGGAAATTACCTAATTCCTTCTTTAAGCATTGACAAGGAAATAACCAGTACTAGAAGGTTGATAACAAATTCACAAAATAAAGGGACTGAAGTTTTAAAGCTGAAACAGATTGATTAGAATATTAATAAAATAAAAATGGACATTTTAACTAGACAGCAGAAAAGAAAAATGATGAGAATCATTGAAAAGAAAAGAAGCCAATGGAGAGTTCCAGGATGGCAACCTATGAAATTTATAAGGATAGAGATAGATCCTGTTCAACCAGAGGGAGACCAAGCAATTTTCCAAAATAACTTATACAGAGCTGTGGTCAGACAAATGTCAGATGGCACAAATCATATTTCAATTAGGAATATGGAAAATTCGACGGAAATTCCGTGGAAACATAAACAACAGATCAAAAATGATATTTGCGGTAGCGAGAGGGAAGCAGTAGAGTTGTTTCCTGCTATGAGTAGGATTGTTGATGCTGCCAATCAATATCACTTGTGGGTTTATCCTGAAGGATATACTATTCCAATGGGATTTCCAAAAAAGTGAACCTATCCAGAAATCTGGATAAGTAAAATGAAGTTTTAATAATTACCTCAAATAGTCTTAAATAATGATACCATTTGAAGATTTTCACATTGTAGGAGAGAAACATTTTAAGTTAAGAGCGGAATGCCTTCACGATGTTCTTCTCCTCTATAAAAAAGTTGCAAATGATATATGGGCGATCAAGATTGAACAATTTGGAATCCTGCCTGATGTTGATTTTGAATTTAAAACCACAAAAACCATTGGTGAAATTCTAGACATACTAATGAAGCAGACTGATAGCCATGTCATGATAGAAACTTTAAAACCCTTTGATGAATATACTGGTGAGCGAGAACGACATTCAACAAAAATGTAGTGAGAAAATTCACTAAGGTTTTATAACTCACTGGGATGGATTATAGAGAAAATTAGTCTTTGGCCAACCTTCTACTTCAACAATTTTAAAAATTTTCCCAGAACCTACCAGATTGACCCAGAATGGAATTGTAAGATAAGATAATAAGGAGCACCTCAGGACTCGCACATCATAGAGAACTCAATTAACAATCACAATTGTAAGTATCTAAAATGGTGTTCGGATAAAGCAACCTTTTTTTAAATTTAAACAGAATTTTCACCAGAATCCCTAACCACTAAAAAAAGACACCCCCAATGGGCTTGTAAGTGTCTGATTTTTAAGAAATCTGTCCATCCTTGACCACTTCAGAAGAAGGTCTGTATGGGGGAAGTTAGATTATTTACTAATCATATATTGAATTACCAATTTTTGTAATTTTGATTTTCAATTCTGACAATTTAAAAACCCGAAAATGAAACGATTAAATCTGTTTTTTACAATTCTTATATTGTTTAGTTCTTCTTGCCAAGACAAATATACATTACAAGATAATCAGCGGGACATAAATGAGTTTAATGAAATTTGGCAATCAAATGGGAAAAATGGTAATCGTTTGGAGAATGCTAAACTTATGACTGATGATGGAATACTAGTCCGTGGCGGAAAAGTTTATTCTGGGCCCGAACAAATACGAGATTTTTTAGCTAAACAAGAAGAAAATACTAGTTTTATTCATCAAGAATATGAAACAGTAAAAGAATGGTCATCTTCTGATTTTTATATGTCATTAGGTATTCGGTCTATCACATATATTGATACTGAAACTGGTGATACAATTTCAACTAAAGTTCCAGCAGTAAATATTTTTGAGAGACAACCTGATGGTTCATTGAAGTTGTCCTGTTCTATGAAAGATAGTTCAGGCAATTGATAATTCTATAAGACTTATATGGTAATAATTATTCCAATTTCCATCAAATTCAAGCCCTAACCAAGCCCAACTCAAAAAAGACACCCCCACTGGTCTTCCAAGTGTCTGATTTTTGCAGAAATCCCTGTTTCCTTGACCACTTTGGAAGGTCAGACAATTAATGGGTGTACTTGACCAGCAACCCAATCTCGATTTCTGATCTGAATTACAAATGATGTAGGCTGATCCACCCATTGATTAAAGCTGGACTAAAGGAGAAAATTGGTTGACTGGATTGAAAACGGGGGCGAACTCAGCCCCCAATTTAAAACTTCCATTTCAGGAGTAAATGACTTTGAAAACAATTTGGCCCGTTAGGACAAAAATCCCTTCTGTCAGACCAAGTCCAAACTCTTTCATATTATCCGATGTAGGGTCACTTGGTTATTACTTGCTTAAATTATATGTCATTTATCTTTTCAGTATTTTCATTTACTTTTAAAGCCCTTTTTGTTACTTTTAAATCTCGGAAATAGCCAATTGTACCGATATCAACATATAATCCAACATATCCTTTTTTAGTTTTGCCTAACATTTTGTCCACCACAAACGAAGAATATTTTAAGTTATTCACAAACATTTCTGCTGATTCCCCATTAACTTCAATTCTCATTGTAATCCACTCGTTTAAAGCTACAGGAGCAGAACCTTCATATTTAAAAGGTGCTATCTTACGTAATGTGTCAAATTTGAAGTTTGGATAAGAAAAATATTGAACGGTATGATTTCTTAACAATTGATTATTAGCTCTGCCCACTTTAGGACGGACATAAATGGATTCCCATTCAGAATCATTTTCGGCAATTCTGAAATATACACCAATAAAACCCGCAATACCAGGGTAAGGAGCAGGATTTTGTAATTGGCTATACATTTTTACTTCGATAGTGCCATTTTCAAAATCATTCAGATCAATCAAACGAGCATAATGACG
>Ga0209098_1003420_pt1 | contig 13119 bp, 13 predicted proteins | sample AD_JPNHW1_MetaG_FD_184429 | JGI IMG/M metagenome (GOLD analysis project Ga0209098, IMG submission 184429) | Active sludge microbial communities of municipal wastewater-treating anaerobic digesters from Japan - AD_JPNHW1_MetaG (SPAdes) (version 2) | ecosystem: Engineered > Bioreactor > Anaerobic... | reverse complement strand
GAACAAAGAGCAAAGAGCAAAGAGCAAAGAGCAAAGAGGAAAGAGCAAAGAATAAAGAGCAAAGAATAATATTAATTGACAATATGAATAAAATCTGCTGACTTCAAACTTCAAACTTCAAACTTCAAACTTCTAACTTCTAACTTTATATATGAATAACAAAGAGTTAATTTCAAATTTGGCGTTGAAAATGAATCTACCAAAGTCGGAGATCAACGATATGCTCGAAGCATTCAGTCATACATGTATTGATCGGCTGAAGGAAGATAATTCTATTGGATTTCAGGGTTTTGGTACCCTCGAAGTTCGCAAAAAGGAAGAACGGATTTCCGTTCATCCGGTTACGAAAATTCGTACACTCATACCACCAAAACTGGTAGTGAGCTTCAAACAAAGCAATATTCTGAAAGAAAAACTTAATTCGCAACAGTGAAATGAGCAAGGAAAAAATTTCGATGCAGGAAATAGTCGATTTGATGGTTGTGCACAGAAATATGACCAGAAAATCGGCCGAAGAATTTGTCAGACAGCTGCTTTCGACCATTGAAGATGCACTGTTGGAAGGCGATTCTGTGAAAATATCAGGTTTTGGCACCTTCAAACCTCAATGGAACGAGCCGCGTAAAAGCATTGATGTAAATACCGGTAATGAAATAATTATTGAAGGTTTTTATAAAGTGGCATTTGTCCCGGATAATGAACTGAAAGAACTTATCAACGAGCCTTATTCACATCTCGAAGCTATAGAAATTGGAAATAAAGCCGAAGACATCATCGAATCCGAACCTGAAAACGACAATTTCAAACAGGTGATTGAGCCCATGCGGGTATTCGAAGAGCAAGCCGAGGAAATAAAAAATTTGCTGAACGAAATCGGAGCATTATCTACTAATAAAATGACTGCAAAAAAGGAAAAAAGTTCTGTAGAAAAAGCGATTGAACCTGCTGAAAATCTTATAGAAACACCTGTGGAAGTTATGGATGATGTAGAAAATATTGTACTTGCCGATGACGAGTTGGATAATCGGGTGATAGCAGAGGAAGAGGAACTCAGTCAACCTGAATTGACAGAGAAACCTGAAGTGATCGCAGAAGAAACAATGCCAATAATCATTGACAGGGAAGAAGAACCGGTTTCTGATATTGAAGATGCAAAAGTGATAGGATTTTCAGAAACAGCCAAACAAATCAGCATAGAAGCCAAAAGAGAACAAGACACCAGACCCGATGATTTTGACATAATTCGTGAAGGTGGAAAAATAATTTTTCCTGGCAAGAAAAGTACTGTGGACAATACACATCCTGAACCAGAATTGGTAGCAGACATAAAACCACAGACCGAACAAGCGAACGCAAAAAACCTGATGCAGGATGAAATTGTTGCCGAAGAAACTCTGCCGGCTGATTTAATCATTGAAAATTCACCCGAAATATCACAATCAGTAAATCACGAACCCCCTTATTTTGCTCCCGAAAGTCCGGTGAATGATGAAGGTGAAGTACTCAAACAGGATGTAATACCAAAATCGGTGGTTGAAACTGTTTCCGATACAGAAAAAGCTGCAACAGATGCTGTGTCAGTGCCCTATGTGCCTGAATCTGTAATAGAAGATTCGACTGACGCTGTACCTTTTGAAGAAATAAAGAAACGTCCGGTCTGGATTTACATACTCTCAGTGCTCGCATTATTGGCATTAGCCGCTGTTGCAGCCTGGTTTTATTATCCGGGGATTTTTAATAACCTCAATAATAAAACTGCTCAAACTTTGCCCAAAGTAGCTGAACAGACGAACTTAAATCCGGTTGAGCCTGTGATCCCGGATACGCTGGCTGCTCCTAATGCACTCCCCGATACAATAATCAATGTTTTTGATGCTCCGCGCCAATTCACCGAATATATAGCTACAGAGCCAATGAAAAGAGGCAGTATGCTGAGCATTTTTGCAAAAAAACACCTGGGACATCCGTATTTTTGGGTATATATTTACGAAGCCAACAAAGACATCATTCAGGATCCCAACAATGTGCCACTGGGAGTGGATATCAAAATTCCTAAAGTTGATCCACGACTGATTGATGTGAACAATCCGGAGTGTGTACAGTTTGCGCTAAAGTTATCGGAGCAATATCTGAAATGATAAATTTGTTTATCTAAAAAAAGGTCTGTCAAACAGACCTTTTTTGGTGTAAAAAATACAAATAAACATTCAAAAAAAAGAGTGAAATAGGCAACTGAAGTAACTCACAGCCAGTATGATTGTTTACATTCTCTAAATTCAGGTTAATAGATATTAAATCAGATATTTAACATTTTAATAAATTGTATCTTTGCTCACGAAAAAAATATAATTTTTATTAGATATGGATCAAATGGTTGATATTAAGGAACTTAACGAACGAATTGAACGCCAGAGTGCGTTTGTAGATGCCATTACGATGGGTATGAACAAGGTCATCGTAGGTCAGAAACACCTGATTGAATCGTTGTTGATTGGATTGCTTGCCGATGGTCATATCCTGCTCGAAGGTGTACCCGGCTTAGCCAAAACATTAGCTATCAAAACATTGGCCGATTTAATTAAGGCGGATTTCAGTCGTATACAGTTTACTCCCGATTTGTTGCCTGCCGATGTTATTGGTACAATGATTTTCAGTCAGAAGCAGGAAGCGTTTAATATCCGGAAAGGGCCAATTTTTGCCAATTTTGTGCTGGCAGATGAAATTAACCGTGCACCGGCCAAAGTTCAGAGTGCCTTGCTCGAAGCCATGCAGGAACGTCAGGTTACTATTGGCGACAAGACTTTCAAACTCGAAGAACCATTTCTTGTAATGGCTACTCAAAACCCTATCGAGCAGGAAGGCACTTATCCGCTTCCCGAAGCACAGGTCGATCGTTTTATGTTGAAAGTGGTGATCAATTACCCCAAAAAAGAAGAAGAAAAATTAATAATTCGTCAGAATATTGCCAAAGAGCAGCCCCGAGTTGCTCCCGTATTATCACCTCAGGATATTGTAGCAGCCCGCGATGTGGTTCGTCAGGTTTACATCGACGAAAAAATTGAACGTTATATTATCGACATTGTATTTGCCACCCGTTTCCCCGAAGAATACGGACTGGATTCGATGAAAGATATGATTTCCTTTGGCGCATCACCCCGTGCTTCCATTAATCTGGCTCTGGCAGCCCGTGCTTACGCTTTTATCAAACGCCGCGGATATGTCATTCCGGAAGATGTTCGCGCTGTATGCTACGATGTATTGAGGCATCGTATCGGGCTGAGTTATGAAGCTGAAGCCAACAACCTGACCTCGGAAGAAATCATTACCGATATTCTGAATGCAGTAGAGGTTCCCTGATTTATTAACGAATGTCATTTGACTGTTTGAAAATCAGAATAATACAGCCTCTAAAAAACCTGCTGATGGCTATGATAAGTTGTAACCCAACAAACCCGGCAGCAAAATAACTGTGTAAATGGAAACCCACGAATTACTAAAAAAAGTTCGGAAAATAGAGATAAAAACGCGCGGACTCTCGCAAAATATTTTTGCGGGTCAGTATCATACAGCCTTCAAGGGCCGTGGTATGACCTTTGCCGAAGTGCGTGAATATCAATATGGCGACGATGTGCGTTCCATCGACTGGAACGTTACTGCCCGTTTTGGTCACCCATTCATCAAGGTATTTGAAGAAGAACGTGAATTGACGGTAATGTTGCTGGTGGATGTGTCGGGTAGTCGCGATTTTGGTACCGGATTTATGCTGAAAAAGGATATTATCACTGAAGTGGCTGCCACACTTGCATTTTCCACTATTCAAAACAACGATAAAGTCGGCGTGATATTTTTCTCCGACAAGATAGAGAAATTTATTCCTCCCAAAAAAGGGAAAAAGCACGTGCTGCACATTATTCGGGAGTTACTGGTATTCGAACCATCGAGCCGGCAGACCGATATTGGGGGTGCACTGAAGTATTTCACCAACGCCATCAAAAAACACTCTACGGCTTTTGTTATTTCCGACTTCATGGATCACGGATTTGATCGCACTCTGCAGATAGCCAACCGCAAGCACGATATAGCTGCCTTGCAGGTGTATGATATCCGCGAAGCTGAAATCCCCAATGTAGGACTTATCAAACTGAAAGATGCAGAAACCGGTGAACGAATATGGATAGATACCGCCGATAAACGCTTACGAACTTCATACAAACACAAGTGGAACGAACGCCAACTGGAATTACAGAAAACATTCAAACAATCGGGGGTAGATTCTGTTACTATGAGCACCAATGAAGATTATGTGCGGGCATTGATGAAACTTTTCAGATTAAGAGCTTAATAACACGGTTAAATTATCCAAAATAAATATGAGAAAACAGATTCATTATTTCATCTTGACTATAATGGTTTTTTGTGCCTCAGTGATGCTGGCACAGCCGGTTATCATCAAAGCGAAAATGGATTCGACTCAGCTTTGGATTGGCAATCAGACCGGATTTACCTTCGAAATTCTTCAGGCACCCGGCCAGAAAGTAACGGCTCCGATTTTCTCGGATACCCTTGTTGGCAATCTCGACATCGTGGAGCAAGCCAAAATGGATACGGTGAAGCTCTCTAACGATAAAATTCAGGTAAATATCCGTTACAAATTAACTTCTTTTCAGGATTCGCTGGTTTATGTGCCGGCTTTCCCTTTTGTTACCGGAAAAGATACTGCCTGGTCCAATTCTACTTCTCTCAAAGTGGTTCAACCATTCGTGATAGATACAGCCGCCAATAGCCTGACGGATATTAAACCGGTGTATAAACCACCCTTTGACTGGAAAAACTTTTTACAAAAATTGCTGCTGGCAATACTCTTGTTGGCTTTGGCGGTGATATTGTTTGTTTTGGTGCGCAAATTTGTAATGAAAAAACCTGTATTCCATACACAAACGCCTGAAGAGATTATTCCTGCCAACATAGAAGCCCTGCGGCGGCTTGATAAAATTAAGGAAGAGAAAATCTGGCAAAAAGGCAGGGTAAAAGAATATCATACCGAACTGACAGACGTGCTGCGTACCTATATCGAAAGGGTGTTTAATATCCCGAGCATGGAAATGACCTCCGATGAAATACTGCGTAGTTCACAATTCCTGAAAGTGGATAAACCTGCTGCTTTCGAAGGATTGAAACAAATCCTCCGACTGGCTGATCTGGTAAAATTTGCCAAATGGAATCCTGAAACCGTAGAAAATGAACTGAGTCTGATGAATTCATATCTGTTTGTAAATCAGACTACAGTAGAAGAAATAAAGTCAGAAGAAAGCAAAGCCGACAAAACTGCCGAACCCGAAACAAGATAAAACAAATGCCTGTTAATAACAACAGTTGACGAAATAGAAGATGACATTTCTTAATCCCGAATATTTGTTTCTGCTCCTTTTACTACTGCCAATGATTATTTGGTACATCAGGGAGATACACAGGTCTGAAGCCAGCCTGCAGATTTCATCCGTGCAGACGTTAAAGGATTTGCCACGGACCAGACGCATGAAGTTCAGACATTTACCCTTCATTCTGCGTTTGCTGGCCATTAGCATGCTTATACTGGCTATTGCACGTCCGCAGTCGTCCAACAACTGGCGTACCGAAAACACCGAAGGCATAGATATTATGATGGCACTGGATATTTCAGGTACCATGCAGGCCGAAGATTTGCGGCCAAGCCGCCTCGAAGCTGCCAAAACCGTAGCATCGGAATTTATTCTGTCCCGACCGAACGATAACATCGGCCTGGTGGTATTTGCCGGAGAAAGTTTCACCCAGTGTCCGCTCACCATCGATCACGGTGTGCTGATCAATCTGTTTTCGGGCATCCGGTATGGATTGATTGAAGATGGAACTGCCATCGGGCTTGGTTTGGCCAATGCCGTGAGCCGAATCAGGGACAGCAAAGCAAAATCGAAAGTAGTCATCCTGCTTACCGATGGTTCCAACAACCGCGGCGATATTGCGCCCATCACGGCTGCTGAAATAGCCAAAACATTCGGTATCCGCGTGTACGCCATCGGAGTGGGCTCTTACGGGGTCATCAATATCCCGATACAAACTCCATTCGGAGTGCGCTATCAGCAGGAAGAAACCCAGTTTGATGAAAAAACACTGAAAGACATTGCTGATATTACCGGAGGCAAATACTTCAGGGCAACCAACAACAACAAGCTCAGGGCTATTTATCAGGAAATTGACCAGTTGGAAAAAACAAAAATCAGCGTAAAGGAATTCAGTAACAAAAGTGAAACCTATTTCATTTTTGCACTTTTAGCATTCCTGCTATTTTTTGCCGAAATACTCATTCGTAATACCTGGATGAAAACATTACCCTAAATCCGGATAGATTTATAGGTAATTAAATTAGAATTAAACAGCTCATAAAGAAAGATTTATAACATCATATAATGTTTAGATTTGCACATCCCGAATATCTTTTTTTACTTTTACCGGCAGTAATTCCGGTAGCTGCTTTTGTGCGCGCTGCTGTACTTCGGAAAAAGAATATCAAATTGTGGGGAAATGCTGCCTTATTGGCAACGCTTATGCCCAATGTGTCCTATGCACGTCCCAGATGGAAATTTTATATGCAACTTGTTGCTCTAATTCTCATTATTGTAGTACTTGCACAACCTCAGTTTGGCACCAAGGAAGAAAAAGTACGCAAAAAAGGGATAGAAGTGATGATCGCCCTGGACGTGTCCAATTCCATGCTGGCGCAGGATATTCAGCCCAACCGGCTTCAAAAAGCAAAGCAGATACTATCGCAACTGATAGATAAAATGGAGGAAGATAAGGTGGGGATGATCGTGTTTGCGGGCGATGCCTATGTGCAGATGCCTATCACATCCGATTACGGATCGGCCAAAATGTTTCTGTCATCCATCAACCCACAAATGGTACCCCGTCAGGGCACTGCCATCGGATCGGCTATTGACATTGCCATCAAATCATTTGGCCAGAAATCAGGTGTCAGCCGCGCCATCATTGTACTTACCGACGGTGAAAACCACGAGGATGATGCTATAGCTGCGGCTAAACTCGCCAACGACAACGGAATAAAAATCTTTGTGGTGGGAATGGGTACTCCCGAGGGTGCGCCAATTCCTGTGGGTGAAACAGTAAGTTTCAAAAAAGATAAGGATGGAAATGTGGTCGTTTCGAAGCTGAACGAACAGATGTGTTCCGGAATAGCACAGGCCGGTGGAGGTGTGTATGTGCGCTCCGACAACAGTAATGCAGCTCTCCGTACGGTAAGTCGCCAGCTGGATGCACTTGCTAAAAACGAAATGGATGCCAGGGTGTTTTCGGAATACAACGAACAGTTTCAGTCATTTGCATTCATTGCACTATTTCTTATGTTGATAGAATTCTTTGTATTCTCCCGGAAGAATAAATGGCTGAGCCGCATTCGTCTATTTGATGTGAAGGTTCAGAAAAATTAAAGCATAAGTTGATTTTTATTTTTTGAAAAGATGAAAGAACTGAAAAATATACTGTTGATTGTAGCAATGCTCTTGCCATTGGTGGGTTATCCGCAGAAGGAAAGCAACGATGTGCGCACAGGTAATCGCCATTACAACAATAAAAAATATACCGAAGCTGAAATAGAGTACCGTAAGGCACTGGTAAAAAACAACAAATCGTTTGAAGCCAACTACAACCTGGGAAATGCACTTTTTAAGCAGGGCAAGTACAGTGAAGCACTCCAGCAATATAAATCGGCAATCCCCTTTGCCGGTAATAACAAACAAAAAGCCGCTTCGGAATTTCACAATATCGGCAATACATTGATAGGTGAAAATAAAATACAGGAGGCTATTGATGCATATAAAACTGCATTGAAAAATAAACCGGAAGACAACGACACACGTTATAATCTTGCTTACGCTCAGATGCTGCTCAAGAAACAACAACAGGAGAACAAGGATAACAAAGATAAGCAGGACAAGGGCAACGACCAGCAGCAGAAGCAACCCAAAAATGAGCCCGATAAAGATAAAAAACAGGAACAACCACAACCTCAGCAGCCTCAGATGTCCAAAGAAAATGCTCAACAGATATTAGAAGCATTGCAACAGGACGAAAAAGATACTCAGGACAAAGCCAAAAAAGCCCAGATACAGGGCCGGAAAAAAGCAGAAAAAGACTGGTAATTTATTGAACAGTAGATTTATATATTTCCATTAAAAGAATTACAACTGAGCAATAAGCAGACACATATCCTATGAAACGAATACTGATATTTTTTACATCTGTACTTCTCACCCTTACCGCTCTATCGGCACAGGACAAGGTCAGTTTTACAGCCTCGGCACCTGCTACAGTTTATATGGATACACCCTTTCAGTTAGTGTATTCGGTCAATGCTTCCGCCAAAGACTTGCGCGCACCCGATTTTCAGTTTTTCGAAATTCTTGCCGGACCATTCGAATCGCACAGTTCGAGTTATCAGAATATAAACGGTAAGGCTACTTCTTCGGTCAATGTATCCTATACCTTTACGTTGCTTCCCAATAAAGTCGGCACATTCAAAATTCCGGGTGCAGCTATAGAGGTGGATGATGAAAAGTATGTGTCTAATGCAATGACCATCAAGGTATTGCCGGCTGACAAAACTCAATCGCAGGGACAGGGTGGGGCAGGTTCTCCTGCCACCGGAGCGGAAACACAACGAATATCGAACGATAACATATTTATTCGTACCAGTGTATCGAAAACCAATGTGTACGAACAGGAAGCTATTCTGGTGACCTATAAGCTGTACACTTTGCTCGACGTGGCTCAGTTTACCGAAATGAAATTTCCGGATTTCAACGGATTTCTCAAACAGGAAATAGCGCAGCCCAAAAATGCTCAGCTATCATACGAAAACTATAACGGTAAAAATTTCGGAACGGTGGTCTTATATCAGGTGTTGCTGTTTCCACAACGAACGGGCGAAATTAACATCGATAAAGCAAACTTTACGGCGATTTTAAGAATTCAGAACAAGGCACAGGTTCGCAGTATTTTTGACGATTTCTTCGATTCATACAGCAATGTACAGAAAAGTCTGACAGCACCAGGAGCCCGCATTACGGTCAATGCCCTGCCTGCTGGTAAACCGGCTTCGTTTACCGGTGCAGTGGGCAATTTCAGCCTCAGCTCATCTATCAGCAAAACCAACCTGAAAGCCAACGATGCCGGAATCATTAAAGTGGTGATTTCAGGTACAGGAAATATGAAACTGCTTCAAAACCCCGAAATAAAATTTCCCGAAGGATTTGAAGTCTATGATCCCAAAGCAGATAATAAATTTAGTACCAATGCCAACGGTGTATCGGGAACAAAAACCATTGAATACATGTTTATACCCCAGCATGCGGGTGTCTTTAATATCCCTTCGGCCGAATTATCCTATTTTGATCTGAATGACCGTACGTACAAAACACTGCGAACTCCCGCTTACAGGCTCAATGTAGCCAAAGGTGTCGGTGGTGAAAATACGATTGTAGGTAATTACACCAACAAGGAAGACGTCACCCAGATGGCCAAAGATATCCGGTATATTCATACCGGAAAAATCAAACTTCATGCAGAAGAAACGCCACTGTTCGGCTCCATGCTGTTCTGGATGATGTTCTTAATTCCATTGCTCGTTGCCGGAATTCTGTTTATATATTTCCGTAAGCAAATCAGAGAAAATGCCGATATCAGCCTGATGAAAACAAAAAAAGCCAATAAAGTGGCTCAGAAACGGTTGAAACTGGCACAGAAATTCCTTACTGAAGGAAAAAAATCCCAATTCTACGAAGAGGTGATGAAGGCGGTTTGGACCTATCTGTCCGATAAACTATCCATTCCGGTTGCAGCGCTTAACAAAGAAAATATCGCTGCAGAAATGACTGAACGCGGTATTGACAATGAACTGACTAATCAATTTACCAACATTCTGAATACCTGTGAATATGCCAGTTATGCTCCCAATTCGGGCCAGCAGGAAATGGGTAATCTCTACGAAGAAACCATTGAGGCTATTGGTAAAGTGGAAGAATATTTTAAGAAAAAATAATATGAAACGGATTTATATCATATTCTGCCTTACTTTTCTGATGTTCGGTCAGACAGTGGCTCAGGAAAAAAAATCTGCTGATAAAGTGGCTTTGGCTAATCAAATGTATAAGCAGGGCCAATTCACCGATGCTGCCCGAATTTATGAAGAAGAACTGAAAAAAGGTGTTTCAGCCGAATTGTATTATAATCTTGCCAACAGCTATTATAAAGCCAACGAAATAGGTCACGCCATATTGAATTACGAACGTGCCCTGCGTATTGATCCCGGCTTCGATGATGCATCTTACAACCTCCAAATTGCCGAAAGCAAGATTGTGGACAATGTAAATACTTCCCCTACTTTTTTTGTAAGAAAATGGACCAACTCACTTATCAAGTCCTACACATCCAACCAGTGGGCGGTGATTAGTGTTGTCTGTTTTATTCTAATGCTGGCACTATTCTTCCTGTTTGCATTTTCCCGAATAAGAACCCGGAGAAAATATTCTTTTTTTGCATCTGTCCTGTTCGGTATTTTGTGTGTCGTAGCGTTAAGTTTTTCAGGCATTCGCAAAGATCAGATCAAAAATCACCACGAAGCGGTCATTATGATGGGAGCAGTTGCCGTCAAAAGTTCACCGGACCAGAGCGGAACAGACCTTTTCCAGCTTCATGAAGGAACATTGGTAAAAGTAAAAAGCGTACTGGGCAACTGGACTGAAATTACACTGGAGAATGGCGCTGTAGGCTGGGTGGAAGAAACCGCGATAGAAAGGATTTAGCCCCCCTGCCCCCTCAAGGGGGAGTAGAAAAATGCTACAGGCTTGTTGAAACATTCAAATTGCCAATTGCCAATTACCAATAACTTAATAACCAATAACTTAATAACCAATAACTTAATAACCAATAACCAATCGCCAACAAAATGGACATCCTTCAAACACTCGACACGCTTGACAAACAGTGGTTGTTGGCACTGAACAACGACTATCCTGCTTTCTGGGATGGGCTGATGTACGGTATCAGCGATAAACTTACCTGGATTCCTTTTTATGTTGCACTGATTATTATCCTTATTAAATCATTGAAAAAACAATCCTGGCTGGTTATTCTTGCTTTGATTGTCTGTATTATCATTGCTGATCAGGTTTCGTCCGGTTTGATTAAAGAAATGGTACACCGGCTTCGTCCTTCACGCAATCCTGATCTTGAAAACATGGTTTGTCTGCTTAAAGGTTATCGCGGTGGAAAATATGGTTTTGTTTCCTCTCATGCTGCCAACTCCTTCGGACTGGCCATGCTAACTTCCCTGTTTTTCAGAAGCCGAAAATATACTATTATCATATTTCTTTGGGCAACCATAGTGGCTTATTCGCGCATTTACCTGGGTGTTCATTACCCCGGCGATGTTATTGGCGGTGCAATCGTAGGTGTGGGAGCGGCAATGCTGGTGTATTGGTTGTTTACAAAAGTCCTTCCCGACAAAATTGTTTTCAAAAAGTCAGCTGAAATCAATATGTCTTTGCCCTTATGGGTTTTAGGTGCTTCATTCGTAGCACTGATCCCATACAGTCTGTGGATATATTAAATAAAAATCCAACTCCTCGCTTTTTCTGATTTTTTATTTTAACTTTGTTCGAAACTTTACTGCTAACTCATTCAACGAAGAATAAAATGAAACACACATGCCCAGGTTAATTATATTTAACATACACGGGCATGATTAAAAAACTCACAACAAATGATAAACGCTCAATATTCCCCCCTTTAGGGGGTTAGGGGGCAGATATATAAAATTAAACACATGAAAAAATCGTTTCCCGTACTTATACTGATTATTACTTTTCTGGTTACAGCTTCAACTTTAGCTAAAGCTCAACTTTCGGTCACTTCTTATTCCATTTACGCGCTCGGCGTGAGTACCGACACTCAAAAACCTTTCAGTGTGGAACTAAAAACGTTTGCAAATTCCAATTTCCATAACCTGGGTTTCGAACTGGATGCGTTCCACAACTTCAAAACGCATGAGTACCATAGGTTTTCCGTAGGACTGGGTTTGAACAGTCAGCCTTTCAATGAAATTTACCTCAATGAAATTACGGTGCCATTGGTACTTGAAGTTTTTCCATTGCAAAGCTTTAAAAAATTGTCACTGCTCGTGGAGTTTGCCCCGGCTATGGATGTCAATATAGATGATGCCGGTGATTTGAGTTTCAGACATTTGTGGGGCATCAGATACCGGTTTTAATCAATAAACATCAAGCTATGAATTTACGGACAGTAAATGTAAACCGCTATATCACACCGTTGCGCGAGGGCGGCTCCCTGCCTGCACTGGCCGAAGCCGACGATGGTTTCAGGTATGTGGTTAAGTTTAGCGGATCGGGGCATGGCACCAAAATGCTCATCTCTGAGCTTATTGGTGGCGCCGTGGCGAAAATTCTCGGGTTAAGAATTCCCGAACTGGTTTATGTTCAGCTTGACGAAGCATTCGGACGCTCCGAAGGTGATGAGGAAATTCAGGACCTGCTCAAAGCAAGCACTGGTCTTAATCTCGGACTGCATTTTCTTTCGGGAGCGCTGACTTATGATCCGGTTACAACCAAAGTGGATGCTGCGTTGGCTTCAAAGATTGTGTGGATGGATGCCTTTCTGACTAACGTTGACCGCACGGTGAAGAACACCAATATGCTGATGTGGCACAAGCAACTCTGGCTGATAGATCATGGTTCCACGCTCTACTTTCACCACAACTGGGCAAACCGCGAAAAACAGGCTGCCAATCCTTTTCCGTTGATAAAAGACCATGTATTGCTCGAATTTGCGTCACAACTCCGGGAAGCCGATGAAGAATGCCGCAACATTCTTAATGATGAAATGCTCCGTGATGTGGTTAATCTTATTCCTGATGAATGGGCACACTGGAACCACGACGGCGAAACGCCTGAAATGATCCGGGACGCATATTTTAAGTTCCTGACAGACAGACTGGCACAATCAGAAATCTTTTTAAATGAAGCTATCCATGCGCGGAAAATACTTGTATGA
>Ga0209098_1003416_pt1 | contig 13128 bp, 9 predicted proteins | sample AD_JPNHW1_MetaG_FD_184429 | JGI IMG/M metagenome (GOLD analysis project Ga0209098, IMG submission 184429) | Active sludge microbial communities of municipal wastewater-treating anaerobic digesters from Japan - AD_JPNHW1_MetaG (SPAdes) (version 2) | ecosystem: Engineered > Bioreactor > Anaerobic >... | reverse complement strand
GTTATTCATGAAATGAACAGTCGCGAAGTGATGCACCTGGCCATTACTCCCGAAGGAACACGACACCTGAATAAAAAGTGGAAAGCAGGTTTTCATACCATTGCCAAAGCGACCGGCGCGGTTGTTTACCTTGGGTTTTTCGATTTTGGACGCAAGGAAATTGGTTGGATTGAAACACTGGAGCTGACGGATGACGCGGATGCAGATATTCGCCGGATGAAAGCTTATTACCGTGCGCGCGGAATTGTTGGAAAGTATCCGGATCAATTCACTGCAGAAGACTAAATATTATTTACAATTTGCCGCTTTACGATTGGTAAGCACAATGAAGAAAGACAATAATCGTAAATTGTAAATTCGAAAATCATTAATCACCAATGGCTCAGGAAATCCTTAAAATAGCGGCATTTCAGTTCGATCTGATTTGGGAGAATGTAAAGGCAAACCTCGAAAATGTTGGCCGTTTACTCGAATTGTTGCCTACCCAAACCGACATCGTTTTTCTCCCTGAGATGTTTTCTACCGGCTTTACCATGAATGCGCACAAAGTAGCTGAACCCGAAGATGGCGAGACCATGAACTGGTTGAAAAGCCAGGCGTCAAAATATAATGTGGCAATTTGCGGAAGTTTGGTTATTCAGGAAGATCATAAGTTTTTCAATCGGCTTGTATTTGTTGCACCTTCAGGTAACTTTTCGCAATACGACAAGCGGCATTTGTTTACCATGGGAGGCGAAGAAAAACCCTATACGCGGGGCGAACGTCGCCTGGTTATTGAATATCTTGGATGGCGGATTTGTCCGCTTATTTGTTACGACTTGCGTTTTCCTGTATGGGCCAGAAATCTGAACGATTACGATTTGCTCGCCTATTCGGCCAACTGGCCCGAGCAACGCTCGCTGGTTTGGAACGTTTTGCTGAAAGCCCGGGCGATAGAAAATCAGTCGTACGTTGTTGGAGTAAATCGGGTAGGGGCCGACGGGAATAAAGTTTCGTATTCGGGGCAATCGCAGGTAATTGATGCAAAAGGTAATGTAATGGTTCAAGCAAAAGACTATTCCGAAGAAATCGTTTGCACAGAGCTATCGTACTCAAAATTGATACTATTCAGAAAAAAATTCCCGGTACTCGACGATGCCGATTCCTTTTCTCTTGAATTATGATTTATTGATTTATTGTGCCGGATCAGAGCGATGGTTCTATCGTATTGAAATCAAAACTCCATGTTTCCTGAATAAATATCCATATTGTTTCTTGCCGATTTGGTGAACTTGCAACGCTCTTTAATCTGATTAAACAAAAAATGCTATGCTCAAAAAATTTCTTTTATTACCCGTATTGATTTCGTTTGCAATTATAACTTCTGCACAGAAATACGAAAATTTGGTGCCAACTCCGCCTATGGGTTGGAACAGCTGGAATAAATTTGGCTGTAATGTCAGTGAAAAACTGATTATGCAAATGGCTGATCAGATGATTAGCAGCGGCATGCACGATGCCGGTTACGAATACATTGTGATTGACGACTGTTGGCAGGTCGATCGCGACGAAAACGGAAATATCGTTGTTGACAAGGACCGCTTCCCAAGTGGAATAAAAGCTTTAGCCGATTATATACATGCAAAGGGCCTGAAATTTGGAATTTATTCTTGTGCTGGCTCAAAAACCTGCGCCGGACGTCCCGGTGGAAGAGGCCATGAATTTCAGGATGCACTTACTTATGCTCGTTGGGGAGTGGACTATCTGAAATACGATTGGTGTAATACCACTACTCAGGAAGCCAAATCAAGCTATACAACCATGCGCGACGGTTTGTTTGCTGCCAAACGCCCGATTGTTTTCAGCCTTTGCGAATGGGGAACTGCCAAACCATGGGAATGGGCAAAAGAAGTTGGTCATTTGTGGAGAACCACCGGTGATATTGTTGATCGTTGGGACTCAATGATTGATATTTTGGATAAAAATCGCGATCTGGCTAAATATGCTGGTCCGGGAGGATGGAACGACCCCGACATGCTTGAAGTTGGTAATGGCGGAATGACCACCGAGGAATACCGCACTCATTTTTCTCTTTGGTGTATGATGGCTTCTCCGCTTATGGCAGGGAACGATTTGGGCAATATGACCCCTGAAACAAAAGAGATATTAACCAATTCGGAACTGATTGCACTCGATCAGGATAAACTGGGTAAACAGGGTTTTTGCTACCGCGATAACGGCGACTACGAAATTTGGATTAAAAAGCTTGACGGAAAAGAAAAAGCTGCGTTACTCCTGAATCGCGGCGACGAAGAAAAAACTGTCCAGGTTGATTTCAATGTTTTGCTTCGGGGCAACGACGATTACTGGTCGAACGAACCATATAAACTGGCCGATTACAAAGTTCGCGATTTGTGGTTGCACAAAGAAGTGGCTATGGATAAACCAGTAATGAATATCACTCTTCCGCCGCACACCGTTAAAGTATTCCGATTCATTAAAAAATCATAATGATTCATCTAACTATTTTGAATATGAGAAATTTTGTTTTGTTATTCTTCCTGTGTTTGGGTCTGGCAGTTTCCGCCAAAGACTATTCTGTTACTTCGCCAAATGGCACAATTAAGGTGACAGTTTCAATTGATACACAGATTAAATGGTCGGCTACGGTAAACAACCAGCCAATCTTCACCAACAACACGTTGAGTCTCGATCTTGGAACAGCAGTTTTGGGCGCCAATCCTAAACTTGCCTCAGCCAAAAACTCGTCGGTAAAATCGGTTGTTGAGACCGTTGTCCCCGTAAAATCAAAAACTATCGACAATACCTACAACCAACTAAACCTAAATTTTAAGCCCGATTACACCGTTAGTTTCCGCGTATTCGATAACGGTATTGCCTACCGTTTCGAAACCAATATGAAAGGTGATGTTACAGTTAAAAACGAAGAAGTCAACCTGAATTTTGCCGGCGATTACGGCGTTCTGTTTCCTGAAGAAGAAACCGTTTATTCTCATTACGAACGTTTGTACCTCGACACAAAGATTGGTGCACTTGCCGCCGGAAAGTTTGCTTCACTTCCAACTTTGGTTAAAGCTGACAACAATGTAAAAATCGGAATCACTGAAGCGGATTTGTTCGACTATCCTTGTCTGTTTATGGAAGCAACCGGCAAAGCAGCATTCAAAAGCAAATATCCCAAAGTTATCCTGAAGGCTGATCCCAAAGGTGACCGCGGCATTCAAAACATTCAGGAAGCCGATTACATTGCTAAAACTTCAGGAACACGTAATTTCCCGTGGCGTGTTTTCATGATCAGTACTGAGGACGCCCGTTTGGTAGAAAATCAGATGGTATTTCTTCTTTCAAGAGATTGCAAACTGACTGACACCAGCTGGATTAAACCGGGACAGGTTGCCTGGGACTGGTGGAACGAAAACAATGTTTATGGCGTTGATTTCAAGGCCGGTCTGGATACCAAAACTTACAAATACTACATCGATTTTGCTGCAAAAAACAAAATTCCATACATCATTTTAGATGAAGGTTGGACAAAATCGACACTGAATATTAAAGAAGCTAATCCAACCCTGGATATTAAGGAATTGATTGCATACGGTAAATCGAAAAATGTGGATATTATTCTGTGGTGCCTTTGGAATGCGCTGGATGCCGACATGGACAACATTTTGGATATTTACGCCAAGTGGGGTGCAAAAGGTATCAAAACGGACTTCATGGCCCGTTCTGAACAATACATGGTTAATTTTTACGAGCGTACAGCAAAAGCCTGTGCCGACAGAAAACTGTTGGTCGATTTTCATGGAGCGTTCAAACCTTCAGGAATGGCTCGCGCTTATCCAAATATCATCAATCATGAAGGTGTAAAAGGTATGGAAAATTGCAAATGGAGCAAGGATATTACTCCTGAGCACGACGTAACCTTGTGTTTCACCCGTATGTTAGCTGGTCCAATGGATTTTACTCCTGGAGCAATGACCAATAAAAATGAAAAAGATTATTCGATCAGTTTCTCACATCCTATGAGCCAGGGAACTCGTTGCCACCAGGTAGCCATGTATGTTTGCTACGATGCTCCGGTACAAATGCTGGCTGATAGTCCATCGAATTACTATAAGGAACAGGAAACGGTGTCGTTCATTACACAGATTCCGACTGTTTGGGACCAAACCAAAGTTTTGGATGCCAAAGTTGGCGATTATATTTTGATGGCTCGCCAAAAAGGGAATAACTGGTATTTAGGTGCCATGACTGACTGGACTGGCCGCTCGCTGGATGTAGATTTATCGTTCCTTGGAGAGGGAACTTACGAAATTGAAATCATGCAAGATGGCATCAACGCCGAAGTTTCGTGCAACGACTACAAGCGAATAGTAAAGCAGGTAACCAAAGCCGACAAACTGAAAATTGATTTGGCAAAAGGTGGTGGTTGGGCTGCAATTTGCAAAAAGATTTAAAGAAATTTCCTTTATCGATAAGGGTTTTATTCGTGTAACTTGTCATTACAAGAGATTAAATTGACCTAAACCAGATACACCAATTTGTAAACAGTAAATTCCTAAACCTGCTTTAACACTAAATCAAGTTAAGGTCGTTCGATTTTGTTCGGACGACCTTTTTTATGTTTTTAAATGGTTATTTGAATAAAACTAAAAACTTAGTTTGAAAACTAAATATTTAGTTTTATATTTGTTTTGGATATCCGATTCATCCGTTTGGGCTGAAATCAGGAACTGATCAATCCTGAATTCTCCATCGGATCGAATAATTTCCTCTTTTTTTGTCTTGGATAACTAAAAACTTAGTTTAAAGACTATTTTCTTAGTTTTTGGCAAAATTTTTGTAGATTGAATCCTAAAAATGAACTGAAATGAAAGAACTTACCCGAGCTGAAGAACAAATTATGCAGGAATTGTGGGTGCTCGAAAAAGCCTTTGTAAAAGACATTATCGACAGGCTTCCAGATCCAAAACCTGCATACAACACGGTTTCCACGATCATTCGTATCCTGGAGAAAAAAGGTTTTGTCGATCATTACGCCTACGGGAAAACTTACCAGTATTTTCCGCTGATCAGCAAAAGTGAGTACACGAAATCGTATTTCAGGAACTTTTTGAGCGGGTATTTTAGCAATTCATTTCAGGAAATGGTATCTTTTTTTGCCAAGGAAGACAAAATGAGCCTCTCCGACCTTGAAGAAATGGTCAAGGAAGTTGGAAAAGATTTGGAATCTGATAAAAACCTATCCAATGACTAGTTTTATCAATTACCTGGTTGAATCGGGAATTAGCCTGAGCTTATTTGCCGTGGTTTATTTCCTGTTTCTGCGGAAGGAAACTTTCTTCAATGTAAACCGTTGGTTTCTTCTCGTTTCAGTAGTGTTTTCGGCTGTTTTGCCGCTGTTGCATATTCCTTTTTACACAGCACAGCCTACAATGCTCGCTGAAGTAACAGTTACTCCGTATGTGAACTTGTTGAGTACCGTCACCATTTATGGCGCTGACATCACTCAAGGTGCCGAGCAATTTGTGTTGAGTTACAGCATACTAGGGTATGTGTATATACTTGGTGTGGCGTTCTTTGCCTTTAAACTGCTGGTTCAACTGGGAATGATTGTCAGGTTAATCGTTTTGAATGAAGTGATTACTGAAGGCAAAAACAAGATGGTTTTTTTGGATAGAGAGCTGAGTCCTTTTTCTTTTCTTAATTACATTTTCGTCAGCCGTAATTTGCATGAGACCAAAGGTTGGGAAAAAATGATTGAACACGAGCAGCAGCACATCAGTCAGGGGCATACTGTTGATGTGCTTGTACTTGAGGTGATTGCGATTGTTCAGTGGTTTAATCCGTTCTTTTGGATGTTCAGGCGGGCATTGCGCGAAAACCACGAATTTTTAGCCGATCAGGCTGTAATCGCGCACGGAACTGCTCCATCGTGGTACAAGCAGATTCTGATCAATCAGTATGTTGGCGACCAGATTGTTATTGCCAACAACTTCAATTATTCATTAATTAAATCCCGAATTAAAATGATGTCAAAAATAAAATCAGGAAAAATCACCTACGCTAAAATACTGTTAGGTGTTTTATTGGCAGGAAGTTTAACCGCTTCGTTTGCCTTCGAACCCAAAAACATGAAAAGTTTGCCTCAGACTCCCAAGCCACAGGCAAAAACAATCATCGTTGATGGAAAACCAGTGCAGTTATCGGGCGATGCTGCCGGAATTGAAAAACTGTTAAGAGCAATTTCCGAATCAGATAATTTCGATTTGAAGCAGAATAAAGCTTCAGGCGAAGTTACCTTGGTGACCAAAATGAATGTGGTAAACGAAATAGTAGCTGTAGGATATGGATTAAAGACAGCACCACCACAGAACGAGGATGAAGTCTTTGTTGTGGTTGACCAGATGCCGGAATATCCGGGAGGTATTGATGCCTTGCGAATGTTTTTGGCACAAAACATAAAATATCCGGTTAAAGCACAAGAAAAAGGCACTCAGGGCAAAGTCTTTGTGAATTTTGTGGTTGAAAAAGATGGAACAGTTGGAATGGTCAAAATTGCCAGAGGTACGTCTCCGGATCTTGACGCAGAAGCTGTACGCGTTGTAAAGCTTATGACTAACTGGACTCCAGGAAAGAATAGTGGAAAGCCAGTGAGGGTTTCCTATACTCTTCCAATTAATTTTGCACTTCAGTAGTTGTGAAAACACCGCCCGGAATTGAACTTATATTTCGGGCGGTGTTTGCCCCCACTTAAAATAATTGGCTATGTTCAGCAAATGGATTGCCCTTTTCGTTTGTGCAATTCCGTCGCTGGTTTTTGCACAAAGTGTTGATGATTTAATTTTATTAAAGATTATCAGGAAGCGTTATCGGTAATTCATAAAGACCTAGAAGTGCAACCAGACGCAGAACTCTATTTTAAGCAAGGTTTGATTCATGAAAAATACCTGACCATGGTTAGTGATGGCACACCAAATGCCAAATTTGCCGAAGATCGAAATGGAAAATCAGGGATACTATTCGAAAAAGAAAAAATAGACTTTTCTGAAAATGAAAATAGCCGGAATTTTAGAATTTTCCGGCTATCTTTTTTGTATAACTATTAATTCGAAAATCGAAGCTTACCGCCCTTTTTAATATCCTCGTGCTTAATCACAAAAGGAATATCTTTCCCATTTAGCTCTGCTTTATTGAATGTTTTGTATGTGTCTGGCTCGTCTTGCCTAATCGTAAATTTTCCTCCGGGATAATATTTTGGGTTGAGGTTTAATTTCACTTCATTGAAAATTGGCGATGAAACCTGATATTCGCCGGTTCCAGGAGAAACAGGATAAAAACCCATAGCCGAGAAAACATACCAAGCCGACATTTGTCCTGAATCGTCGTTGCCAGGGATTCCGCCGTCGTATGGATTGTACTCCGATGTCATTATGTTTTTGACTGTCTTTTGAGTTGTGGTATAGTCGCCCAGAAAATTGTAGAGGTATGGTATGTGATGACAGGGCTCGTTGGCGTGCCAGTATTCGCCGGATGAAAACAGTTCGTCGAGCTTTTGACGCACTTGTGCTTTGTTGCCAATGAGTTCGAATAGTCTGGGAATATCCTGAGGCACAAACCAAAGATGATGCATGGGCGTCCCTTCTGTCAGGTACGAAGCCCTCTCATTCGGATTGTAATCGATGTTCCACGTTCCGTCGGTGTGTCTTCCCCGCATACTCTTTGTTTCGTCGTCGAAAACGAGTTCGTAGTTCTTTGCATGTTTCGCCAAAACTTTCGCATCGTCGGTTTTTCCATATTTTTCAGCTACTTTAGACAATACAAAATCGGTCATAGCATATTCAAGCGTGCGCGAAACCTGCTCATTTTTATGGAATGCTTCATTAATACTGTCTTCCAGCGGAATAAATCCATACTGAAGATAGGATTTCATTCCACGACGGCCTTTGCCATTTTTGAAATCTTCACCTTCCGGAACTTCAAATGCATTTTTGCGCATGTATTGGTAAGCTTTATCGATGTTGATATCGAACCCTTTCAGATAAGCGTCGCCAAGAACGGTGTTGCCGTGATCGCCGACCATAGCCGATGTGTAGCTGTTCCACATCGGAAAAATAGGCAACCATCCGCCTTGTTCCGCTTTCAGCACCAGCGATTTCATCATGTCCTCGTATTTGTCAGGGGCAACCAAACTAACTAGCGGCAGTTGTGCTCTGAAAGTATCCCACAGCGAGAAATCGTCGTAATAAACATGGCCGGGTTCTATTTTTTCGGTCTTTTTGTTGCCATCGAACGATGGGTACGAACCATCCACATCGCTGTATGTTCTCGGATAAAGCATAGCGTGATAAAGTGCAGTGTAAAAAGTGGGGTAATCTTCTTTTTTTCCACCTTTTATTTCTATGGCAGATAAAGCTTCATTCCATACTCGTTCTGTTTCTGCTTTTGTTTTATTGAAATCCCAATGAGGAATTTCTGCATCGAGGTTAGCGCGGGCGGCTTCAATACTGGTAAAAGAGGTTCCAACTTTTGCTAAAATAACTCCATCTTTTTTGACATTAAATGCGGCATAAGCTCCAATGTCGGGTTTCCCTGACATTTCTAGTTCCTTTTTGTGGTCCTCCATTTGCATATAGCAACCATAGTTGTCCATCGGTTGGTCGAACCGGATTACGAAATACCCATTGAATCCGGCTGGTTGGCCCCAACCCTGGTAAATTCGGTGAACCGGATTGTATCCGTATATTTCGTTCTTTTCCGGATCAATTTTGACGTATCCTTGTCCGGTGTCACTGTTGGGTGTAACAACGATCTTTGCGTCCGTATCCTGAATGTATGAGAATTTGAAAAATCCACAGCGCGCTGTTCCGGTAATTTCAACTAAAGTTAATTTTTGCTGAAGGAGCATAACCGAATAGTAGGCTGGGGTAGAGGTCTCGCTTTCTTTGTTGTAATCACAGGCTCGGTCGCTTGCAAATGTTTTCAGGTAACCAGATATCGGCATTATTGTAAAACTTCCGTAATCCTGAGTACAAGAACCTCCCAGCCAGTGTGTTCCCCTAAATCCCTGAATAGCTTTACCTCCATAGTAATAAGGTGAAATACACTTGTTTTCGGTGTCGCGGGTTTGCGGCGTCCATTGGGTCATCCCGAAGGGGGTTGATACGGCTGGAATGTCCTGGCACCATGCCTCTGAACCTTTGTTGTGTTTAACCGAATTAGGTCCTGATGATAACCCTGTTCCAATCAGCGGATTGACAAATTGAATGAGATTTTCGGCTTTTCGTTGGCAGCCCGAAAATAAAAGAGTTGATGTCAGTATAACTGACAAAAAAAACTTGTTTTTCATCGTCGAAATTCATTTTTGGTTTCTGCATTTCATGATTTATTTAAAATCTATGATTTGCTCTTGTTTGCGTGCCTTAAAAATACTGTATTTCTTTTATCCCGATTAATTGTTTGTTTTTTTTCTGGCTGTTTTCAAAAAGGTTTTTTCTAGTTTTGTCAATGTTAAACCAATAAACTATATTCATCATGATTAAACCAATGTTTACGTTCCTTTTGCTTTTACTGGCAACAATTTTCGCGGTAAATGCACAGCAGGAACAACGCCCTGGCCCGCAGCCTCCGGCCGAGACTGGCGAAAAATTTAAAGTGGGCATGGCCGGATATTCGTTTGCCAAGGTAAATGATCTGGATAAGTCGCTTTCAATTATGCAACGCGCTGATGTTCATTATTTATGCATCAAGGATTTTCACCTGCCTTTTAAAAGTACCACTGCTGAAATAGCAGCCTTCCATGCAAAACTTAAAGAAAAAGGTGTAACAGGATATGCTGTTGGACCCATTTATATGAAATCGGAGGCCGAAATCGACAGTGCTTTTGCCTATGCCAAAAGAGTTGGGGTGAAGTTGATTGTTGGGGTTCCGAACTACGAGCTTTTGCCGTATGTTGATAAAAAAGTGAAAGAGTACGATTTTAAATATGCGATCCACTTACACGGCCCGGATATTAAAACTTACCCGGATGCACAAGATGTTTGGGATCACGTGAAAGATCTTGACCCGAGAATTGGTATGTGCCTTGATATTGGCCATGATACCAGAAATGGTAAAGATCCGGTTGCCGACTTAAAGAAGTTCCACACTCGCGTTTTTGATATTCATATTAAAGATGTTACCGGTCCAACAAAACTTGGTTATTCCATCGAGATTGGACGTGGGATTATTAATTTTCCGGCATTTATTAAGATGTTGAGAGAAGTTGGATACAGCGGAATGTGCAGTTTGGAATACGAAAGAGATATGGCTACTCCTGAAATGGGAATTGCCGAATCGCTCGGATATTTCAGAGCCATTATCAGGGCAACGAAGAAATAATTCCTTTAGAAAGAGATTTGAGGGCAGGTGATCGTTTCACCTGCCTTTTTTATTTCAGCTAATTCTGAATAATCTTATTTTGTGCAAGAATGTCGTTGAGTCCTATCGAATTAACTCTTACTCCCGAATTTCCATTATTTGGAGAAAGAGGCTTTCTGGAAACAATATCTCGATTCCCGATTTCGAAATAGAATCGACTTCCCTTGTTTTCTTCCGATGTGAAATTTAAATTGCTGCCGAGCAGTTTGATCAAACCGCTGCTGATTGCCAGTCCTAGTCCAAAGCCGCGATGCCCTATAATCGGATTTTTCCCTTTGAAGAATGGTTTAAAAATCAATTCTTTATTCTGCTCGGCAATTCCGCATCCCGAGTCTTCGACAAATAACTCAATTCCGCGCGCAGTCTCCTCAAATCCAAAATGAATATATCCCTCCGAAGTGAAAAAGAATGCATTGTTAAGTAGGTTTCTGAAAACGTGTATTAATCTTACAGGATCAGAATAAAGTTCGATTTCCGTTTTCTGCCTTCCGCAGATTACCTTGAAATTCACTTTCTTCCGGGTAGCTTTTAGGTCCGATTGGTTGTATTCCTTGTAAAGTGTGTTGAGCAAGTTATTGAGGTTGAACGTTTTTTTATCAATGTTATACTGTTTTTCCTGAATCTTCGAAATGTCCATAATGTCGTTGATGAGTTTAAGAAAGTCGTTGCTGTTTCTCATGAGATTTCCGGCAAAGATTTTTTTATCTTCTTCCGAAAAAGAATCGTCAAGCAACAATTCGCAAAACCCGAGTATTCCATTTAGAGGAGTCCTTATTTCGTGCGACATATTGGCTAAGAAGGCTGATTTGAGGATGTCTGATTCTTCTGCCTTTTGCTTTGCTACCATTAATGTCTCTTCAATTTTATTCTTTTTTACGATTTCTCTCCTGATTAAAAAGAATAACAGGCAGGCGGTTGCTAAAACGAAGAACCAACCTTTATAGGTTTGTAATGCCGTGACTGCATTGGCCGAACCACCGAGTGACAAAATAAATCTGTCTGAAAACAGGATCCATATAAACCCCACAATCAGGTAAATGAGGGCTATTTTTAAGGCAATTCTGTTTTTCATTTGTCACTATTGATTTTCAATATTTTATACTTAAAAACTTTTTCAGAAGTTACTTTAGCTAAAAATAGAAATTTTATGGAAGGAAAGGAAGATATATCTGACAAAAAAGGAAATATTGCAAATACATTGAATCGTTCTGGTGCAGTGTATTCAGGAGTATGATTTAGCACATAGATTTAAAATTTGAGTGGCTGTTTAGTTAGAAATTTCTAATTTTATTTCATAAATGATTTAAGAGTACGTTTCGTTTTTTTTCTACTCTACTAAACTGAAAAACAATGAAAAAGTTTATTATTTGTTTAATTTTTATTGCAGGTTTATTACTCGACTCCTGCAAAAAAAACGGCGAGAATTCTCTTTCGGATGATGATCAAAAAGCAATTGCATTTGCGATGTTTAATGCCGGCGCGAATAGTCTGACCAAAAGTAGAAATACCCAGACCAATGCAAAGCAAAATTCGGCAAGCGGAACAGCAAATGTTGCAACTGCAATCAGTGTTCCGGTTAACAACGATTTCGAATACGATTTTCCCGATACGCATGGTGGCAGCATGCATTTAACCGTTGATACGGGTGGTTATACACAATACGATGATAAAACTTATGCGTGCCTGGGTGCGTTCCTGATAATTAATGTCACCGAAAAATAAACCATTACACCGTTGAACTAACCAACGGGCGTTCGGTTTATATCGATTCTGACCCTTCAATGGTTTATTCAGGCAACTTCTATATTTTGCCCGGATGTTTAACCTTCGACACGACAAAGTCATTTTTTCGGATATCCGGAACCTATCGCTGCAATGGAATTGGATACGATGTGGCTTTAGTGACCGGGAAAATCAATGCAGATGGCACTTGTCATGAGATTAGTGGTTTGATAAACGGACGTTCTGTTGATTTTGTATTTTAAATCACCCGGATCTTTGGGTGGCTTATTGTTTTTAAATGGTAATCTTATGAGTTTAATTCTTACATCGGAAGGGGCGGCAGAGTCGGCGTCTTATTTTGAATCGAAACTAAATGTTGAACATTCGGTTTACGAGGTGATTCGAATAATTGATGGCGTAGCCTTGTTCCTTGAAGATCATTTTCAGCGACTTTCGGTTTCAACTGATCTGCAAAAAATGAATCTTCAGCTCGAATTTCAGGAGTTTAAAACGATAATATCAGAACTTACTCGTCGAAACCGCCAGTTTGAAGGAAACGTCAAATTTTCATGTTCCCAGATTGATAATCAGGTTCAATGGGTTTGCAGTTTTATTCCGCACAGTTATCCGATGGCTGCTGACTACCACAAAGGAGTCAAAACCGATTTGCTTTTTGCCGAAAGGAAAAACCCCAATGCAAAGGTTGTGCAGACTTCTGTGAGAGACAGGGCGAACAGGGAAATTGCAGAAAAAGGGCTGTACGAAGTTTTGCTGGTGAATAAAGATAAACTAATTACTGAAGGCAGCCGTTCCAATGTTTTCTTTGTGAAAGATAATCAGTTTTATACTGCACCGGTTTCAATGATTTTAGAGGGAGTTACCCGCCGGAAAGTGTTTGACTGCCTGCATGTGCTTGGATTTACAGTGGTTGAAAAGGCAATATCGAGCGATCGGATTTGCGATTTTGAAGCCGCTTTTCTTACAGGT
>Ga0209098_1003413_pt1 | contig 13142 bp, 10 predicted proteins | sample AD_JPNHW1_MetaG_FD_184429 | JGI IMG/M metagenome (GOLD analysis project Ga0209098, IMG submission 184429) | Active sludge microbial communities of municipal wastewater-treating anaerobic digesters from Japan - AD_JPNHW1_MetaG (SPAdes) (version 2) | ecosystem: Engineered > Bioreactor > Anaerobic... | reverse complement strand
GCGGCAGTTTATATTAGTGACGATATTGAATTCTCCTCTCGTTTCAGCACCGAAGCAGGGCTGCGGGTAGTGCGTTTCAGCTTGCTTGGTCCAGGTAACGAATACCAGTATGCCGATGGCCTGCCCCGCACCACCGAAACCATCACCGACACACTCCACTACGACAGCAGCACTGAAATAGCATTACAATTCGGCATCGAACCTCGCCTTGCCCTTCGTTTCAGCCTCGACGAACAACGATCTTTCAAGCTCAGCTACACCCGTATACACCAGTTTGTCAACCTGCTGTCGAACACATCGGTAATATCACCCACCGATACATGGAAACTCAGTGATACGTATCTGATGCCCGTAGTTAGCGACCAGGTGGCGGCAGGCTATTTTCACAATCTTCGCGACAACACCATTGAGGCTTCCGCCGAAATCTACATCAAGAGACTGCAAAATCTCCCGGAATACAAGAACGGAGCCCGCTTGCTGCTCAACGATCACCTGGCTACCGATGTTATTACGGCATCGGGCTACAGTTATGGCATAGAACTGTATCTCAAAAAGAACAACGGCTACCTCACCGGCTGGGTCAGCTACACCTATTCACGCACAAAAGAGAAAACCTCCGGCACTGTCGTAGCAGAAATGATCAACGGCAACCGCTATTTCTCCTCCAATTTCGACATCCCCCACAACCTGGTGGTCAACCTCAATTATCACTTCACCCGGAGGTGGCGGGCTTCGGCTACTTTCACATGCCACACAGGACGACCGGTAACACTGCCAGAACTGCGTTATACTTTCGATGGTAAGCAGGTCATCTGGTACTCCGACCGCAACAAGTACCGCCTGCCGGCATATCACAGGCTTGATGTCGCCATCACCCGCGACCAGAGCCTTAAGCTTAACCACAAATGGAAAAGCAGCTGGACACTCTCGGTGGTGAACCTCTATGGGCGCAACAATGCCTACTCGGCTTTCTATGCCAGGGAAGATGCCCGCACATGGAACTACAGCGGCAACTACAGCCTTTACAAACTCTATATCCTCGGCGTACCCCTGCCAACCATCACCTATAATTTCAACTTCTGATGCCTGACCTGGTAAAATATAAACGGATTTTTTTCCTCGCATTGTTGGCGTTAGCAACAAGTTGCCGCGAGGAATACGATCCCGGCATCGACGTCAGCCAAAAAGTGCTGGTGGTTGAAGGAATGGTCACCAACCTCAATGAACCGGCCTCGGTAACCTTGTCGATGGCCGAGCCCTACAGCTCAGGGGCAGGTGTATCGGCTGTTACAGGCGCTTTTGTTTACCTCCGCGACGAAAAAGGGAAAATTGATGTACTGAGACCCGATTACGACGGCCACTATGTCAGCGAAAGCGCTTTCAGGGGCGTTACCGGGAACACCTATACACTGCACATACAGGCTTCCGACGGCACGGTGTACAGATCAACGCCGCAAACCCTTCTTCCTGCTGCCGGCATCGACAGCATATACGGAGAACTGTCGGAGCAGGAATTCATCTACAAAGATGTGTGGGGAAACACTACGGGCAAAATGGAAATAGGGGTGCAAACCCTAGCCGATTTCCATTCCAATGCCGGTGACAGCGTACATTTCAGGATAGGAACACATATGCTCATTGGATATTCTTACATCGATCCCACCACACAGCCTTTTGCCACCATTTATTACTATTGGAAAAAGCTGGAAAAAGACAGAACGCTCAACGTAACAGGTGTTGACAATTCTATCAGCACCGGAGGAATAAAACGCTATTCCGCTTATTTCTTCCCGCTCAATCCTTTCCTCTACGGGATGGCCGCCGGTCAGTTTCTTGAAAACTTTTTTCTACAGGTAAGGGTTTTCACCCTCAATGACGAAGCTTTTGTCTATTACAGGGATGTGAGCAGGCAACTGAGCGCTACAGGCAAACTCTTCGATCCCATTGCCACACAGGTTTATGGAAACATCACCTGTACAAACAATGCATCGAAAATGGCGCTTGGGTTCTTTGAGGCTTCGGGCTGTGTAAAACAAAGCTACTGGGTACAGCCAATCACAGGAGAAAATCGGGTTGCCTATGGACTTACCTATGATCTCGACAGCATCCCTGAGTCAGGAAAAACAATACAGGAACGGCCATATTTCTGGCATTTCTAATGTAACAACCCATGAAGATAACCCGCACAATCACACGATACCTGCTGGCTGCCATGATGATGATGGCTGCAACGGGTGCGCTTCGTGCTGCTGAAATACACTGCGGCAGGGTTGTTGTTTTCACCGACAGGGACATTTACATAGCGGGAGAGCAGCTGCTGTTCACACTTCACATCAACGGAGAATCCGGCGGGCAAACTTCTGCTTCCGGAGAGATTGTCTATCTGCTGCTTCGTGATAGCCGGCAGGGGCCGGTAGCAAAGGTATGTATGAAAACCGCCGGAGGCATGGCATATGGAAGTATCAGTCTGCCCGACACTCTTGCTACCGGCTATTACCAGCTTGTGGCATTTACCAACAGGCTGCGAAACTGTGGCGAAGATTGTTATTTCAGTAAAGAATTGATCATTGCCAACCTGTTCGACAGGGAACTTAAGGCATTGTCGGACGCTAATCCTGCGCAAGTCACAGCAGAAGGCCCTGTCGTGGATAAAATGCAGCAACCGGCACAAAGCCTGTTCAGTATCCGGGGTTTGAAAAAAACATATGCGCAGGGTGAAGAAATAAGTTTCAGCTTGGCTGGGAATTCATCTTCCGGTAACCTTCCAGCAATCACGGTAAGTGTTGCAGAAGAAGAACCGTGGCAGGGAAAAATATCCGGTTACAATTTCGGCCAAAGCTGTTCTAGTCGTTCAACTCAAATGGAATTCCTGCCCGAAACCAGGGGGCAGATCATCAGCGGAAAAGTCACTGACAAGGCAACACATGCCGGTATTGAAAACTGCTGTGTGCTGCTTTCGGCAAAAGATACCGCTGTGAACCTGCAATATGCTTTCACCGGCAGCAACGGAATGTTTCGTTTCAGGCTCAACGATTATTATCAGCAAAAAGATATTGTGATACAACTTCTTGACTCTGTTCCGGGACAGAAGCCGGTGATTGAGCTTGAGGACAGGTTTGCTCTCAGCGACGCATTTGTGCCTGCAGCCGGGGGCATATCTGCAGCAGTGGCGGAATATATCCGCAGAAGCCAGGACATTGTAAGGGTGCAGCGCGCATACAGGCAGGCGCCACAAATGCAGGCTGTTGAAAAAACGGCAGGCAATAATCTCCGTCCGGCCCTCTATTACAAACCTGATCAGCAGGTATTTCCGGGCGCGTATGAGTCGCTGTCCGATTTCTCCGAAATTACAAAAGAACTGCTGCCGACAGTCCGCACGCGAAAAACGGCTTCAGGAACTACGTTGGAAGTTGTAGATAAGGTGCAGCAGGGCTTTTTCAGCAAAAACGCCGCTCTCTTTATCGACGGCATTTACCGGCGCGACAATCGCGAGGTGTTGCCAATGGGGTCCGACAGGATACGCCGTATAGAGGTAGTAAATGAGCAGCGTGTTTACGGAACACTCACTTTCCCGGGAATACTGGCAGTGTTCACCAATGATTCTGCCATAGCTCCGGCCACTGATCAGTCGTCAAAATTGTTCAGAGTTGAGCCATACTCAGCAAACTCCGTTCAGCAGCAGCAGGAAATTCCCCGCAACACCACGCTTCCCGATTTCAGGCAACTGCTTTACTGGCAACCTGTAATAAAGGCAGGCCAGGCAGGAAGTTATGATATAAAGTTCCGTGCTTCGCAGCATACAGGTACTTTCATTCTCTCCATCCGGGGAACCGGTGCTGATGGCGAGATCATACAGAAAGAACAACGGTTCAGTATCAGATAAAAGGATCATGACAAGAAAGGACATCATTCGACCTGTTTTATTTCTGCTCATTCTCAGCGGTGCGGCGCCAGGTTATGGACAGGACACAGTACCAGAACTTTTCAGGCCTCCCGTCTGCGGCGAAGTTTATGTTGTGCCTAAGGACTTTTCAGGCAAGCAATACTTCAACCGCAACTGGCTGCCAGGAGATGTTGTGCTTACAAGTGGCGACACCCTTTATGATATGCTACTCAAATACAACGGGTTCACCGACGAACTCATTTGGCTTGACAGCAACGCGTTCAGGCAGGTGAAGCTCGAAAAGCACTTCATCAACCGGTTCACTATGAAGCACCCTGATGGCAGGGTGATTCTGTTTGAGCGAATCGTAGAAAAGCAGCCGCTCTCAGCCGATTCCGCTGATGTTTTCGTAGAGGTACTGTGTGACAATGTGGCCCGATTGTGTGTACAGCGTCAGATTGCTTCGCGGGGAGTCACCACAAAATATATTGAGGGAAAGGACTATTCGTTTGATGACCTTAAACCGCAGCCACGTTATATGTTATTCCTACCGAACCATCAGCCGGTAGTTTTCAGGATCATAGGCAGGAAAACCGTTTTAAGGCTGTTACCTCCCGGCTACCGTGAGCAGGCCGAAGTCATTATTCGTGAGCATCATTTATCTCTCCGCAACGAAAAACAACTTATTCAGGTGGCTGAGGAGATCAGGTGAGTTAGATTTTCAAAGCATGAACAATTAATAGGAGCAGGGAGCAAGTTTCAGACTTCTTATATTAGGTTTTCTATTTCCTGTTTCCAGTCCCGATAGTATTGGGACCAGTTTTCTCTATTCTCCTCATCACTCGCTCACACTCTACGCTACAACCACCTGAATCCCAGCATCTTCGAGCCGTTTCTTGTCTTCATCGGAAATGCCCATATCGGTCACAACAGTATCGATACGGTCGTTGGCACAGATAAAAGCCAGGCTTTTTCGGCGGAATTTTGATGAATCGGTAACCACAATCACTTCGCGGGCAATGTCGATCATGATCTGGTTAAGATAAGCCTCTTCCATGTTGGGTGTGGAAATGCCGGAGCGTGTGTCGAAACCGTCGACACCCAGGAACACCTTGTCAACATAAAAATTCTTGAAGTTTCTCTCAGCCAGCGGGCCAATAAGCGAAAGTGAGTTTTTGCGCAGCACTCCGCCAGGGATGATAAGGCTGATATGCTGGCTTGCAATGAGCTGGTTTGCTATATTCAGTGCATTGGTTATAACCGTAAGGTTGGAAATGTTGTCGGGGATGTTCTTGACCACCTCCAGCGTTGTTGTGCCTGAGTCCACGATAATGGTATCAGAATCCTTGATAAGCCTGGCGGCAGCTTTCCCAATCCTGGCTTTCTCGGCCATGTTGATCTTGTGCTTTTCGCCGAGTTGCTGGTCGTAGCTCACCACATGCTCAATGTTCATGGCTCCTCCACGCGCCCTTACAAGCAGTTTTTTGAGCTCGAGTTGTTCAAGATCGTTGCGGATGGTCACTTCGCTAACGCCAAATTCCCTGCTCAGATCCTGAACAAAAACCTGGTGATTTTCTGAAAGCAGCTTCAGGATATTCATCCTGCGCTCAACCGTGTTTTGCTTATTAATCTTTACCATACCTTTTGTTTTCAATTGCCAGATGCATCCCTTTCATGCTATTGATAAACTTTTCGTAATTCAATAATCTTCAGTGATGCAAATATATTTATTAAAGATAACGAAACCTGCTTTATAATTTATACAAAGGTAAAGAAATTTTTTTGCTTATATTCGAAATGATAAAAAACATTATATATTTGCATCGAAAGTAAACGAAAGATCATACTACAGATCTGCGAAATGAAAATCTGGAATTATACAGCAGAAGAGCTCCAACAGCTCGGTGCTTTTTATACAGCCGCTGAAATATACGGCCAGCCGGGATTGTGGCGGAAGGTTTTTGAGAAAGTCAGCTCTGAAAAAAAGTCAATATCAGCATTCCTGCAAAAGGCTTCAAACCATCAGTGCCTCAGGGTTGTACTCACAGGTGCCGGCACAAGCGCCTATATCGGGCTGTCACTCACTGGTGTGTATTCGCGTCATGTAAAGAAATTTACCGTCGCGGTGCCCACCACTGACCTTGTAACTCATGCCCACGACTACCTCGACCGGCAAACCCCAACATTGCTCGTAAGCTTTGCCCGCTCAGGCAACAGCCCCGAAAGTGTTGCCGCAGCAACCATCACCGATAAATACTGCGATACCGTTTACCACCTCATCATCACCTGTGACGCCACCGGTGCACTGGCCAATTTTGTTACATCATCCGAAAAACACGTTTTTGTCCTTCCCGCTGAAGCAAACGACCAAAGCCTGGCAATGACCGGCAGTTATACCGGCATGTTGCTGGCTGGATTGCTCATTGGCCGCCTTCCCGAACTCGAGACCCTGGGTGGCCAGCTCACGCTGTTAGAAAAATACGCTGATAAACTGCTCAATACATACTGGGAAAATATCAGCAAGCTGGCAAAAACCGAATTTCACCGCGCGGTGTTTCTCGGCTCGGGGCCGCTGTATGGCACGGCTATCGAATCGCAGCTCAAACTGCAGGAACTTACCGACGGCATCATTGTATGCAAGCACGATTCATTTCTTGGTTTCAGGCACGGGCCCAAGGCAGTGGTAGATTGTAAAACGCTGGTGTTCTTCCTGTTTTCAAACAGCCGTTATGTGCTTCAATACGAGCGCGACCTGGTGAATGCCATGGGCAACGGCCACAAAGCGCTATACCAGTCCGGGGTGATGGAAAGCGGAGAAAAGCTGCCAAATCTCGACCAGGTATTAATCCTTTCGGACAACGGAAACCATCTCGAAGAGGAATTCCTGCCTGTGGTTAGCATCCTGCCGGCACAGATGCTTGGTTTCTTCAAATCGCTGCACCTGGGCCTCAGTCCTGACTGGCCTTCGGTGAGCGGCGCTATTTCGCGCGTGGTAAAAGGTGTAAACATTTATCCTTTTGAACAATAGTATATGAACGGGGCATTACGCAAAAAAGCTGAACTTGAAGGCCTTCCGCTGATGGACTTCATCCTGCGAAGGATGGATGAGATCAGGCCTGCCGATGGTATCAGCCGGACGATATTTGCCGCGTGTCCTAACTCCTCTGCCGTAATCAAAGCCTCGCTGCGTGCGGCACGACGCTGGAACAGCCCGATAAAATTTGCCGCCACCCTCAACCAGGTTGATCTTGACGGCGGCTATACCGGACTTACACAGGAGGAATTTGTAAAAACGATACGTATCGAGGCCGGCCGGCTTAACCTGCAGGTGCCTGTGATTATTGCCATTGACCATGGCGGCCCCTGGCTGAAAGATGCTCACACTGCCGCTAAATTGCCGTTAGAAGACACTCTTAATGCCGTAAAAACCTCGTTCGAAGCATCAATAAAAGCCGGTTACGACCTTATACATGTTGACCCCACGGTGGATATTACCCTTCCCAAAGGAGTGACCATACCGATTGAAACCGTTGCCGAACGTACGCTTGCCCTCATTGCCCATGCCGAAACATTCAGGAAAGCCGGCTGTTATAAACCCATAGCCTACGAAGTGGGCACCGAAGAGGTTCATGGCGGTCTGGCTGATATGGCCACATTCAGGAAGTTCCTCAGCCTGCTGAAGGAAGGGCTTGCAAGACAGGGAAACGGTGATGTATGGCCTTGCTTCGTGGTTGGCAAAGTAGGTACCGATCTGCACACCACCGAATTTGACCCGGTGACGGCAGGTGAACTCACGAAGATTGCCCGCGAATATGGCAGTGTGATCAAAGGTCATTATACCGATGGTGTAATAAATCCCGGGGATTATCCTGCTTCGGGGATGGGCGCTGCCAATGTAGGCCCCGAATTCACCATAGCAGAATACAACGGCCTGATGGAACTCGAAAACCTCGAACTGGATTTATTCCACCAGGGGAAAGTGGCTTCCTGCTCCCGGATAGGATTACATTTGCAGGAAGCGGTGATTGCTTCAGGACGCTGGAAAAAGTGGCTGCTGCCGGGTGAAGAAACAACTGACTTTGCCAGCCTCAGCGAAAAGCGCCGGCAGTGGCTCATCGGCACAGGATGCCGCTACATATGGCAAACCGACAGCGTGATAGCCTCAAGGGCAAAACTCTATGAAAACCTGTTAAACAACGGGATTCCTGCTGAAGATCTGGTGCTGTCGGCCATCGAACATGCCATGGACCGCTATTTTGCCGCTTTCAACCTGCGAAACCTTAACGACCTGCTCTGACATAGACATGAAACCTCTGGATATAATCGTTACCGGTGAACTCAACGTTGATATTATCCTCAACAATATCAACGGTTTTCCTGAAATGGGAAAAGAGATACTTGCCGGTAACCTCGACATGACACTGGGTAGTTCATCGGCTATATTTGCCGGTAACCTAAGTTCGCTGGGCAGTAAGGTTGCTTTTATCGGCAAGATCGGTCGCGACGGGTTCTCGTCAACCGTGCTTGAAAGCTTACAAAAACTGGGTGTCGACACGTCTCATATTATTCGCTCCGCCGAATTCAACACGGGAGCGACAATCGTTCTCAATTACGGAAACGACCGTGCCATGGTTACATACCCAGGCGCTATGGAAGACCTCAAAGCTGCCGATATCGACCTCAGCTTTCTCAGCACTGCACGCCACCTTCACTTTTCATCAGTATTCCTGCAACCGGGTATAAGGCCTTCGCTGCCCTGGCTTTTCGCACAAGCAAAGTCCATGGGGCTCACAACCTCCCTCGACCCGCAATGGGATCCTGAAGAAAAATGGGAAATCAACGCTGCTCAGCTATTCCCCCACCTTGATGTCTTTATGCCCAATAAGGCTGAGTTCCTCAACATTACCGGTGCTGACACAATTGAGAAGGGAATTGAAAAAATAAGACTCATTGCTCCAAAGCTTATCCTGGTCATCAAGGATGGAACCAACGGCGCTTATGCATGGAATGGCAGCAGGTTGCTACACCAGCCTTCGTTCCTCAACGAAAACCCGGTGGATTGTATCGGTGCCGGTGATAGTTTCAATGCGGGCTTTATCAGGAAATTCACCTCAGGTGCCTCGCTTGAAGAATGCCTTGAATACGGATCCATAACCGGTGCTGTTTCAACCACTTGTGCAGGCGGAACCGGGGCTTTCACCGATATGAAAAAAGCAGGGGAAGTTGCCCAAAAGCTTTTCAACAAAACACTCTGAACCGGCGAATTATGAAACTCCAGGAAAAACTAAATCAATATCAGCAAAGCGGGCGGGCAATACTGGCGGCCAATTTCTACAATTATGAAACACTGGCCGGTATTCTGAGAGCAGCTAAAGCTGAAAACGAGCCTGTAATCCTGCAGCTTTCTGAAAGCTCAATCAATTACCTTGGACTTGAGATAGCTGCGAAACTTGCCCGTGCAGGATTGTCGCAGTTCGGGGCAGAAGGATGGCTTCACCTCGACCATGGCGCTACGCCGGAGCTTGCCAAACGATGCCTTGATGCCGGCTTCGACAGTGTGATGATTGATGGCAGTGAAAAGCCTTTTGAAAAAAATATTGAAATAACCCGGCAAGTGGTTGAAATGGCAAAGTCATACAATGCCAATGTTGAAGCTGAACTCGGATTCATCGCCAAACTGGGCCAGGAGCATGATACCGATGGTTTTACAAAAGCTGAACAAGCCCGTGAATTTGTAGAACAAACCGGGGTAAACGCACTGGCCGTTGCCATTGGTTCAGCCCACGGGTTCTACAAACAGGAGCCAAAGCTCGACCTGGCCAGGCTGGCCCAAATACGGCAGAGCACACCGATTTCACTTGTGCTTCATGGCGCATCAGGCATCCCCGATGAAATGCTCAGGAGCGCCATCAAAGGTGGAATCGTTAAAGTAAACCTTGCCACCGAATCGAAGAATGCTTTCATGAAGGAACTAAAAACCATTCTCTTTTCGAGCAACGAAATAGACCTGCGAAAAACATTCCCGCCGGCAATTGATGCCGTGAAAGGAATTATCACGAAAAAAATCCGGCTGGTAAGCATGAAATAACCTGTTAATAATGAAGAAAATAACGCTCTTATTCTCGTGTACTGTGATGTTGATCGGCACAGCACTGGCTCAAACCGGGGACGCCGGCCAACTGCTGCTGAGCAATTTCAGGCCTGTCTCTATCTATAAAATACCCGTCAATATCCCTGAGAAAGCCAGATTCCCGCTTATCGACATGCATTCGCATCCATACGCTGCCAGCATTGCCGATCTTGATAAATGGGTGAAAACGATGGACAGGATGGGAATCAGGAAAACCGTTATCCTCACAATGGCTACCGGCGCAGAATTTGATTCGCTGGTAGATGTTTATGGCAAATATCCCGGCCGTTTTGAGCTTTGGTGCGGGTTTGATTATACCGGTTACGACAAACCGGGATTCGGCCCTGCAGCCGTGAAAGAGCTGGAACGCTGCTATAAAAAAGGCGCCAAAGGAGTAGGTGAACTCGGCGATAAAGGCGATGGCGAACTATACTCAAAACCGGTGCCCGGTAACGGTATGCACCTCGACGACCCCCGCATGAAACCCCTGCTGCAGAAGTGTGCCGAACTGCATATGCCCATTAATGTTCATATTGCCGAACCATACTGGATGTACCTGCCTGCCGACAGTACCAACGACGGACTTATGAATGCCGCTACCTGGAAAGTTACAGCCAAACCCGGCAAACTAGATCACGACCAGTTAATCCAAACACTCGAAAATGCCGTCCGCGATAACCCCGGCAACATTTTTATCGCCTGTCACTTTGCCAACTGTGAGCACGACCTTTCAAGGCCGGGAGCATTGCTTGATAAATATCCCAACCTGTACCTGGACATTGCAGCCCGCTACGCCGAAACGGCCAATATTCCGCGTTACATGGCTAAGTTTTATGAAAAATACCAGGACAGACTGTTATACGGCACCGATATGGGCATGGATGAACATATATACAGGGTGACTTTCAGGGTACTTGAAACAGCCGACGAACATTTCTACGAATCGCAGCTTTTCGGCTACCATTGGGCATTGAATGGTTTCAACCTGCCTGACGGGATTTTGAAGAAACTCTATTTCGAAAATGCTCAAAAAATCCAGCGGTATGAAAATAAACAGTAAGCATCTGTTCGTCGTCCCCGCGACAGCGTTGGTCATGTTCCTTGCAGTATCCTGTTCGGGAACCAGAAGATCCGTGGAAAGCGGAGACCTGAAACTGGAGGTAAATGACCAGATGCATACCAAAGTTACCGGCAACAAGGGCAACAAACCGCTCATGAACGGGTTCCAGGCATCAGAATATGTGGTGACCGGTAGCGATACCCTGCGTGATTTTATGCTCGAAAAGACTTTCACAGGCAAAACAGACGATTTAGCAGGCAAGGGAAAACTCATAACCTTTTCTGGTACCGCCACGTTCAACGATATCAAACTCACAAAGGTGCTTTCGGTAAATACATACGAAAACCTGCCGGGCTGGGCTTTTACCGAAGTGGCTTATATCAACGGAAGTAACAAAGATGTTGTGATAAATGCCTGGGGAAACAATAACTACCGCATCCTGAGCAACAACGATGTCCCAGAGTTCTGGTCATTCCAGGCAAGTTCCACCGGGATGCGCAAAAGCTGGGTGCTGCCGGTAGATTCCGGATTTTACCAGAAGAACTACCTTGGCATGAACGATCCTGATTACGGTGGCGGTATTCCTGTGCTCGATCTTTGGCGTAAAGACGGAGGAATAGCCATAGGGCATACCTCGCTGGTTCCCGAAACGGTTTCATTGCCGGTGAAGATGATGAAAGACAAATCCTGTGCACAAATCGGGGTCAATGAGGAATTGCCTGCAGCCGTAACCCTGCATCCCGGCGACACGCTCAAAACCCTGCCTACTTTCGTAACCGTGCATAGCGGCGATTACTTCAACACACTGAAAGACTTTAGCGCTTTTATGCAGAAAAAGGGAATTGTTCTGCCGCCTTCAGAACCTCTCGCTTATGAACCGATGTGGTGCGCCTGGGGATATATGCGTGGTTTCACGGTGGATGAAATCATCGGCACATTGCCCAAAGTAAAGGAACTCGGTTTCACCTGGGTAACAGTGGATGATGGCTACCAGCAAGCCGAAGGTGACTGGGAACCCAACCCGAAGAAATTTCCTGCCGGCGATACCGATATGAAGAAACTTGTGGATGCCATTCACAAAGCCGGTTTCAAAGCGCAACTCTGGTGGGCGCCCCTGGCTGTTGATCCCGGAACAAAACTCCTGGCGCAACACCCTGATCTGATTCTTAAAAACGTTGACGGCAGCCCTCAGGTGATCAGTTGGTGGGACAGTTACTATATGTCGCCGGCTTACCAGCCTGTTCTCGATCATACCAAAGCCATGGTGGAGATGTTCATGGGCCGGTGGGGTTATGATGGCCTCAAACTCGACGGCCAGCACCTCAACGCCTGCCCTCCCGATTTCAACCCCGATCATAACCTTCAAAATCCATACGACGCTCCGAAACAGATGCCGGGAGTTTTCAAAACCATCTATGAAACGGCCAGGAGCATCAAGCCTGGCGCCCTCATACAGCTTTGCCCCTGCGGAGACGCCATGTCGTTTTACAACATTCCGTTTACCAACCAGTTTGTAGCCTCCGATCCGGTCGGAAGCACCCAGGTGCGTTCAAAAGGTAAAACATACAAGGCCATAGCTCCCAACACGGCTTATTTCGGTGATCACGTGGAACTGAGCGACGGACGCGTTGATTTTGCCAGTACCATTGGTGTGGGCGGCGTGCCGGGAACTAAGTTCACCTGGCCGGCTGATAATCCAAGCTCTTCAGAGAAAAACCTGCTCAAACCCGAAAGAGAAAGCGAATGGGCTAAATGGATCAGGATTTACAAAGCCCACATGCTCTCTAAAGGAGAATACATGGGAGGCCTTTACGATATTGGGTACGATATTCCCGAAACCCATGTCATCAGGAAAAATGACACACTATTCTTTGCTTTCTATGCAAAAGAGTGGAAAGGAAATATTACACTCAGGGGACTTGAAAAAGACAATTACGAGGTGACGGACTATGTTAACCGGCAGGTAAGTGCAAAAGTGAAGAAAGAAAATCCCGTGATCAATGTTACTTTCGAAAAATACCTTCTGCTGATGGCCTATCCGGCACAAGGCAAACAATAAGCGAACAACT
>Ga0209098_1003412_pt1 | contig 13145 bp, 7 predicted proteins | sample AD_JPNHW1_MetaG_FD_184429 | JGI IMG/M metagenome (GOLD analysis project Ga0209098, IMG submission 184429) | Active sludge microbial communities of municipal wastewater-treating anaerobic digesters from Japan - AD_JPNHW1_MetaG (SPAdes) (version 2) | ecosystem: Engineered > Bioreactor > Anaerobic >... | reverse complement strand
GTCGGTGATGTGGGCGAGGCCGTTTGTGGTTCCAGCCCAGATACTGCCGTCGGGCGACGCGGCGACGCACAGGCTGGATTCCCCAAAGGAGCCCCCGCCGGTGGGGATGGCGGGGAACTTCACGTCGGCGAGTTGGCTCAGCCCGTCCTCGGTTCCGATCCAGAGGCTGCCGTCGGCCGATTCCGCCAAGGCGAGGACATGGTCGCTCGCGAGGCCCTCCCTGCGTGTGAGCCGCTCGATCCGGCCGCCGTGGTAGCGGGCGACGCCGTCGAACATGCTGCCGATCCAGAGGGCGCCGTGGCTGTCGACGAGGAGAGCGTGCGGCTGGCCTCCGAAGCCGATCGGAGGCCGCGGCGAGAGATCGGGGTTGATGCTGTGCAGGCCGTTGCTGGCGCCGATCCAGACGACTCCAGCATCGTCCACTGCGATGGCGGAGATCATGCTCGAGCCCCAGAGGGCGCCGGCCGGACCGCCGACTTGGTGGAGCTGACCGTCCTGCCAGTAATATAGGCCGTGCGCAGCGGTGCCCAACCAGATGCGCCCTTGGCGATCGGCCGCGATGGCGAGGACGTCCACACCCGTCGCGAGGGACTTCTCCTCGCCGGACGGGAGGCGCAAGCCAATGGAGCCATGCGTGCTGATGAAGACGGTGCCATCGGGGCGCTCGAGGATGCAGCGGGTGGTCGGCAGCTCGCCGCCGAGGTGGGTGACCGGCCAGGTGACGAACTGCGAACCGTCGAACCAGCCGTAGCCGCCGCGCTCGGTCCCCACCCAGAAACCGCCGGCCTTGCGCAGGCCGAGGACAGAAATGCTCTGGGATCGCGACTCGTCCTGCCCCGGCAGGCCGCAGGCGCGGAATTCGATGCCGTCGAAATCGACCAGCCCGCGGGGCGTACCGAGCCAGAGATGGCCGTCCTCCGCCTGCACGATGGCGTTGACGGAGTTCGACGGGAGTCGGTCGCCCCGGCGCCAGGTGCGGGTGTTGTACTGGATCAGAGAACATCCCGGATCCAGCGCCCACGCTGGCTCGACCGACGATGTCAGAATGACCGCCCCCAGGAGCAGGCAACGCCATGCACGGCGGGCCGATGTAGTTGGCAGGCAAGCCTTCCAGGGCCGCGCGGTGGCTCTGGCGTGGGGGACGTGGGGGATCATGTTGCGGGCGCCATCTTATCGTCCCGTATCCTCGGAAGTTAACCGCACGGATGCGGCGTGAATGCATCAGTACGGCCGATGTGCCCAGTGCTTGACTCCTTTGGCGGCCGCGGGGCGGCTGCGGTCCTGCCGCGGCGCATCATCCCGCGTTGCCGTCGCGTTGCGCGAGCGCGGCGAGGACGAGGCGCTCGACTTCGCGCAGCGGGAGGGCATGCGCCTCGGCGAGGCGGCGGAGATCGTCGTGCTCGGGTTTCGATTTCAGCCGGCGGCCGTCGAGCCAGCCGGTCTTCACGCGCACGGCGCCGAGCGGCGTGGCGATCTCCTCGACGGTGCGTTCGAGAGCGTACTTGCCGACTTCGCGGCGGCGCAGGCCGAAGGTGGTCGTCTCACGCAGGAGCAACTCGGCGAGCGCGGACTCCTTCTCCGGCGGGCAGAGGACGGAGAATGTCAGCGCCGGGCGCGACTTCTTCATGACGATGGGCGTGATCCACGCATCGGAGGCGCCGGCGGCGAGGAGTTTCTCCAGGACGTAGCCGGCGGTCTCGCCGGTCATGTCGTCAATGTTGCACTCCAGCACCACGGCCATTTGTCGTGGTGCGAGCGCGGCAGCCGTCTCCGGCGAAGCGGATCCAGCGGGAGCGCCGGCGGGCTCGCGGGGTGTATTGGCGTACGAGGAGGTGGACGGGCTGGCCTCGGCGCGGCCGGCTACAGCGGTCGGACCGGGATCACCGATCCCGGCTACAGTGGTGGAACCGAGGAAGACGCGGAGGACGTTGGGGACGGGGCCGTCCTTGTGGCCGATGCCGTAGCCGATGCGTGAAAGGGTGAAGTCGGTCTTGTCGGTGAAACCGGTGGCGCTGGCGGCGAGGATGGCGGCGCCGGTGGGCGTGGTCGCCTCGAAGGGCACGGTGCCCAGGCGCGTGGGCGCGCCGCGCAGCAGTTCGGCCGTGGCGGGCGCGGGCACGGGGAGCCGGCCGTGGGCGCAGTGCACGAAACCGCCGCCGAGCTCCACGGTGGAGACGAGGATACGGTCGGGCTTGAGCCACTCCAGCGCGATGGCCGCGGCGACGATGTCGACGATGGAGTCGACGGCGCCGACCTCGTGGAAGCCGACGTCGGCCACGGGCACGCCGTGGACCTTGGCCTCGGCCTCGGCGAGGCGGGCGAAGATGGCGAGCGCGCGGCGCTTCACGCCGGCGGCGAGGGCGCTGCGCTCGATCAGGGCGACGATGTCGCGGTGGGTGCGGTGCGCGTGCGGTGCGTGGCCGGGAGTGAGCGGTGCCGGAGTTTTGGCGACGGGGGTGAAGGTGGCTGCGCTGTAGGCCGGGTCGGTGACCCGGCTGGCGGATGAGGATGCGGGCTCGGCCACGGGCGAAGGTCCGCCTTCACCGAAGCCGGCTACAGGAGATGCGGCTGCCTCGCCGTCGAGGAGGACGTCGGCGCGGGTGCCGCCGATGCCTTTGCGGGAGTCGCGGGCGAAGCGCAGGCGCCAGCCGGCGACTCCGAGTTTGCGCAGCTCGGTCTCGAGGTGCTCGGGCGGGACGCCGAGATCGACCATCGCGCCGAGGTGCATGTCGCCGGAGATGCCGGCGGAGCAGTCGTAGTAGAGAGTTTTCATGTCGGGCGCGGCGCGGACACGAGGTCCGGTCCTACGGGAAGGCGGAAGGTAGGGACGTTTCTCCGAAACGTCCGGGGTGGCGTTGTGCGCAGGTCTCGGGCTGTAGGTGACGGCGGTTTCGGAGAAACCGCCCTACCCGCAATCGAGTAGGGGCGTCGTCTGGCGACGCCCGTTCGGGGCTGCGCCTCCACCGGTGTGAGCCCGGAGGGCGGTGCAAGTCACCGCCCCTACGGGGGCAACTGGAGTATCCCGTTTCACGCATGGGCGGGTGGAGTGGTGGCGCCGCCGGGCAGCACGGCGCTCGCGAGGCGCGCGGCGGTGTTGACGGGCAACGCGCGGTTGAGGCTGCCCATGCGGTAGCCCTCGAGCTCGAGGCAGACGTAGCGGAAGCCGGCGGCCTTGATCTCCTGCGAGAGCGTGTCGAGCAGCGCGGGGTCGAAGAAGCGGTTGCGCTCCTCCGGGGCGACCTCGAGGCGGGCGATGTCGCCGTGGTGACGGACGCGGCACTGGCGGAAGCCGTGGGCGTGGAGGACTCGTTCGGCCTGCTCGATCGCGCGCAGCTTCTCGACGGTGATGCGCTCGCCGTAGGGGATGCGCGAGCCGAGGCAGGCGGCGGCGGGCTTGTCCCAGGTGGGCAGGCCGAGCTCGCGGGAGAGCTGGCGGATCTCCGGCTTGTGGAGACCGGCGGCGCGCAGCGGGCTGGCGATCTTCAGCTCGGCCAACGCGGCGAGGCCGGGCCGGTAGTCGGACTCGTCGTCGACGTTGGAGCCGTCGAGCACGGTGGCGACGCCGTGCTGGCGCGCGACCGCGGCGATGCCGCCGAACTCGAGCTTCTTGCAGTGGTAGCAGCGGTCGGGCGGGTTGGCGGCGACGGCCTCGTCGAGACCGCGCTCCTCGATCAGAAAGTGGCGAATGCCGGTGAGGGCGGCGACCTGCTTGGCGGTCTCCAGCTCCTCGGCGGAGAACATCGGGCCGACGACCGTGATGGCGATGGCGGCGTCGCCCACGGCGTCGCGCGCGGCGCGGCAGAGGAAGCTGCTGTCGACGCCGCCGGAGAAGGCGACGGCCACGCGGCCGTGCGCCGCGATGATCTCCAGCAGGCGGCGGTATTTCTCGGCGAGTGGTGAAGGGGAATCGCTCACGGAGGGGATGTGGCTCGCCGCCTTTGTGCGCCGGGCCGGCGGCGGAGGCCAGAGGAAAGGCGGCGGGCGTTTCGCGGGCTTGTTGTCTGCGGCGAAATCCGTCATCCGACTGCGCTGCCCATGGCCGAATCCTCCCGCCGCTCCACCAACGACAAACCCGCCGTGACGATCGTCACAGGCTTCCTCGGCGCGGGCAAAACCACGTGGTTGACGCGTGCGCTGGCCGCGCCGCACGGGCTGAGGCTGGCGGTGGTCGTCAACGACGTGGGTGCGGTGAACATCGACGCCGCGCTTGTGCGCCGCGTGGGTGGCGAGGGCGCCGCGGCGAAGACGATCGAGCTGACCAACGGCTGCATCTGCTGCGGCGTGCGCGACGAGCTGGCGGAGACGTTGGCCGAGCTGGCCGCGAAGGGAGGATACGATCACATCGTCGTCGAATGCTCCGGCGTGGCGGAACCGCAGCCGCTGGTGCGCCTCTTCAGCGAGCGCAACGAGTACGGGCGCAGCCTCTCCGACTACGCGCGGCTCCACGCCGTGCTGGCGGTGGTCGATGTGTCCGAGTTTCTCCGCCACTGCCGCGGCGAGGCGGACGGACGCCGCCGCGCCGCGCGCGAGGACGAGCGTCCGCGCCCGCTCTCCGACCTGATGCTCGAGCAGATCGAGGGCGCCGACATCGTGGCGCTGAACAAGACCGACCTCGTCGCCGCCCCCGCGGAGATCGACGAGGCCGAGTCGCTCGTGCTCGCGGTGAACCCGCGGGCGGAGATCCACCGCGCGCTCCAGAGCGAGTTGCCGGCGGGCGTGTGGCCGGGCGCGGATCGCTACGCGGCGCGGCCGGAGGCGATGGCGACTTGGGTGCGCGTGCTCAACGACTCGGCCGGCCGCGCGGCGGCCGGTCTGCATCGTGCGGCCGGCTTTGGCGCGCTGAAACGTCCGGCGAAGTCGGCGCCGGTGGAGACGTCGGCGGAGAAGTACGGGCTGAGCACATTCCTGTACGCGGAGCGGAAGCCGTTCGACGCGCGGCGGCTGGCGGCATTGTTCGCGGCCGGGCTGCCCGGCGTGGTGCGGGCGAAGGGGTTTCTCTGGGCGAGCGAGCGGCCCGACGACATCGGTTTTCTCTCGCTGGCCGGCGGCGTGTACCGCTGCGAGCCGGTCGGCACCTGGGCGGCGGCGCTGCTCGGGCGCGGCGCGATCTCCGAGGCCGAGATTCCGGCCGGCATCCGCGCGGTGTGGCAGGAGCCGCACGGCGACCGTCGCCAGGAACTGGTGTTCATCGGCCGCGGGATCGACGAGTCCGCGCTGCGCCGCGAGCTGGAGGCGTGCCTGACGTAGGAGAGCGCGCGGCATACGCCGAATGCCGGATGTGGAATGTGGAAAGCGGGAAAGGGGGAACGGAGAGGATCGGGGCTGGTCGGCTACTCGCTACTCACTACCCGCTCCTCGCTACTGCTCTTGAGAATCTGGAACTCAAGGACTCAGGAACGAGCCGACCGGGCGGATGACAGAAGCGAACGAAGGCCGTGCGGAGAGGGAACCGCTGATGGACGCTGATGAACGCTGATGGGCGGAGGCGGACGACGGAGAGAGTGCAGCCACCGATGTATACAGATCTGCACCGATGGAAGCCGCGGATGGACGACAGAAGGTAAGGAAGGAAAGGTAGGGCGGAGGCTGGCTGAGGTGTGGCGCCGCTCGTGAGAGCGGCGACTGGCGGCTGCGGAATGGCGAATGTGGAAAGTGGGAAAAAGGGGACGGAGAGGCTCCGGGCTTGTCGGCGGCCTGTCGTGCGGACAGGGTGACGGTGCTCCCCAAGCCAACGATTGCCCCGAACTGGTCGCAAATTGCGACCACCTATCCCATGACCGATGCCGAGATTGTTCCGCTGGAGCCGATCCAGTCCTGCATTCTGGTGCTGCGCGGCGTGCGTGTGATCCTCGATGCGGATCTCGCGCGCCTTTACGGCGTGCCGACCAAGCGTCTCAACGAGCAGGTGAAGCGCAACGCGCGGAAGTTCCCGGAGGACTTCTGCTTCCAGTTGGAACGCGAAGAGGCGCGGACTCTGGCGGCTTTAAGGTCGCAAAATGCGACCTTAAAGCGGGGCGAGAACTTGAGGTCGCAAAATGCGACTTCAAGTCAGGTCGGGCATGGCGGCCGACGTTTCCTCCCCTACGCCTTCACCGAGCATGGCGCCATCCAGGCGGCGAACGTGCTCAACAGCGCAGCGGCGGCGGAGATGAGCGTGCATGTCGTTCGCGCCTTTATCCGTCTCCGTCAACTGGTGGTGAACCACAAGGCCATCGCCGCGAAACTGGCGGAGATCGAGGCTCGGGTGGGCGCGCACGACGAGCAGCTCGCCGCCGTGATCGAGACGCTCCGGCAGCTCACCGCGTTCGACGGTCCGCGCTACCGCCGCAGGATCGGTTTCGGGGCGCCGGGCGCAGCCAGATCCCGCGATGCTTGATGATCTGCTGCAGTGAACCGCTGATAGACGCTGATCGGCGTAGCCGGACGACGGAGTCGTTCAGTCCGGAGGGTGAATGTGGAACGCGGGAAGCGATCTGAACGAGCCGCGGGCAGCCTGGGAATCTGGAACTCATGAGCTCAGGAACGGACGGCTTCGGCAGACGACAGGAGCGAGCGAAGGCCGTGCGGAGAGGGAACCGCTGATGGACGCAGATGAACGCTGATTGGCGGAGGCGGACGACGGGTGCGAATGAAACCACTGATGCACACTGATGTGCACTGATGTCGAACCGCGGGCAGCAGGAGATATACTGGAACTCACGGACTCAGGAACTGAGGGCGCTGCCGAAGTAGCGAGTAGCTCGGAACGGAGCCCCCCCCGGTGCCGTCCGCTCATCGCGGACGAAGTGGGGCGGCGCTTCAGCCCGCCCCGTTTGACCCGAGCAGACCGGACAGGCGAGAGGGCGAAGCCCGCGGAGGCCGTGGAGAGAGGAGCCGCAGATGGTCGCAGATCGGCGTAGCTGGACGACGAAGTCGTTCAGCCCTCGTGGAAACGCGCTCGACGGCCCGGGCCTTCGCGGAGCAAGCTGCGCGCGTTCCGGAGGCCGCGTGCCTCCGCCGTTTTCCCCCCGCAACTCAGACCGCATTCCTCTGAACTATCGTCTCTCACCCGTAACCTAACCATCATCCATTTCGCGTAGCTTCGGCTGCTGTCCGCATCGAAACCTGGAAATTTTCGAGGACTACGAAAGGCCGCGCTTGAAGTGCGCCCCACTGGGGGCGCATTGAAAGCGTTCTTTCGTGGGCTCTTCCAGGTGCCCGATGCGGGACGCAAGTAGATGCGTCCCTTTCGTTTATTCGGGCACTGGAGACCCACAAAGGACATCCGCAGACACCGGCCTGATGCACCGCGCGAAGCATCAGCCCCATGTCGCAAACTCCTTCCTCGGGTGTGGCGGTGCCGGCATCCGCCGGTCCTGCGCTGTACCGTCTGCCGCTCACCTCCGCCAATCTCTTTGCCGAACGCGTGGCCGCGCTTGGTCGCCTCTTTCCTGAGGCGCAGACCGACGGTCGGCCCGATGTAGCCAAGCTCTGCGCGGCCCTTGGCGAAGAGGCGGCGACCGGACCGGAGCGCTACGGCCTGTCATGGGCGGGCAAGAGCGATGCGCTCAAGACGCTCCGCCAGCTCACCACTGCCACGCTGCTGCCCGCGCCATCGGAGTCGGTGAACTGGGACACCACCGGCCACGCGATCATCGAGGGCGATAACCTTGAGGTGCTGAAGGTGCTTCAGCACGCGTACCACGGGAAGGTGAAGCTCATCTACATCGATCTGCCCTACAATACCGGCGGCGACTTCATCTACCCCGACGACTACTCCGAAGGCCTAGCCAGCTACCTGCAGTTCACCCGGCAGGTGAGCGAGGAGGGCGTGAAGCTCACGACCAACGTCAATACCAGTGGCCGATACCACTCGCGTTGGCTGACGATGATTTACCCTCGGCTGTTCCTCGCCCGGAACCTCCTGCGCGAGGACGGCGTGATCTTCGTCTCCATCGATGACCACGAGGTGCACAACCTCCGGCTGGTGATGGACGAGATCTTCGGTGAGGAGAACTTCGTTGAGCAGATTATTTGGCGGAAACGGAGCACTCCACCAAACGACACGATCATTGGCGCCAATCATGACTACATCTTGATCTATGCCCGGAATTCTCTGTCGGCCGGACTGAACCTTCGTGAGCGAACAGAAGAACAAGTGGCTCGATACCAGAACCCGGATGGTCATCCCAAGGGGCCGTGGGTTGCCGGTGATCTGATGGCGAATGTGAAAGGTGGCAGGTACGTGGCCTCACTGAATTATCCGATTCGCAACCCAATCACCGGTGAAGATCACTTTCCTGGAGAGAACGGAAACTGGCGTTTCAACTCGGAGAAGATCGCGGCACTGCAGGCAAACAATGAGATCTACTTTGGAGAAGACGGCAGAGGTCGGCCCAAGCTGAAGCGGTTTCTCCGCGATGTGAAAGAAGGTGTTACCTATCCGACAATCTGGGATTTCGTACCACTAAACACAGCCGGCTCTGCGGAGATGCAGGAGTTTTTCGGAGACATTACTGCATTCGAGAATCCGAAACCGTCAGGTTTGATTCTGGAAATTCTCCGTCTCGGAACGGCGCAAAGCGACCTTGTCCTCGACTTCTTCGCCGGCAGCGGCACCACGGCGCAGGCGGTGCTGGAACTGAACAAAGCGGATGGCGGGAACCGGAAGTTCATCCTCGTGCAATTGCCGGAGCCGACGGGGCGGAAGGATTTCCCGACCATTGCCGAGATCACCAAGGAGCGCGTGCGGCGGGTGATCGGAAAGTTAACCACGGAGAGTACAAAGAGCACCGAGGCGGAACAGGGGAATTTAGCGTTGGAACAGCCTGCGGCTGGCAAGCCTCAGGACCTCGGTTTCAAGGTCTTCAAGCTCGCGTCGAGCAATTTTTCCGTTTGGGACCCGGCGCTCGCGCCGACCGATCCCGAGCAATTGGCGAAGCAATGGGAGCTCACGGCCGACAACGTCCGCGGCGACGCCAGCGAACAGGCGCTGTTGCATGAGCTTATGCTCAAGAGCGGCCTTCCGCTCACAACACCTGTCGAGACCGCGACAGCCGCCGGTCTGCCGGTGTACCGGATCGACGGTGGCAAGCTCCTCGTCTGCCTCTCTCGCGAACTCACCCGCGACGCGTTGCGGGCAATGATCGAGCTGAAGCCGCAGGCTGTGCTTTGCCTCGACATCGGATTCAAGGGCAACGACGCGCTGAAGGTGAACGCCCAGCTCGAATTCCAGAGCCACGAAATCCAGTTCCGGACCGCCTGACCGTGAAGCTTCACTTCGACTCCAACCAGACCTACCAGCGCGACGCTATCGCGGCGGTGGTCGATCTCTTCGCCGGCCAGCCGGCGGCGGCCGGTTCGTTCGAGTGGCAGCCTGATCTGCAACAGCCGGAGCTGCTCGACCGCCTCGGTGTGGCCAACGCCCTCGGTCTCTCTGACGCCCGCGTGCTCGCGAACCTGCGCACGGTGCAGCAGCGCAACAGTCTCGCTCCGGCAGATACGATCGCTGCCGACGATATCCTCGGTACGCGCAACTTCTCCGTGGAGATGGAGACGGGCACTGGGAAAACCTACGTCTACCTGCGCACGATCCACGAGCTGCACCGCGCCTACGGGTGGAAGAAGTTCGTCATCGTGGTGCCGAGCGTTCCCATCCGCGAGGGCGTGTTGCAGAGTCTCGACTCGATGGCGGAGCATTTCGCCGCACTCTACGGCAACGTGCCGCTCGACCGCTGGGTGTACGATTCGGCGCAGGTTTCGCGGCTGCGGCAGTTCGCTCTCAGTACGCAGCTGCAGGTGTTGGTGATGAACATCCAGGCCTTCGACAAGAAGGCGGTGGCGGTCGTCCACCAGGAGAGCGACTTCATGCAGGGGCGGCGGCCCATCGAACTCATCCAGCAGTGTCAGCCGGTGGTCATCATGGATGAGCCGCAGAACATGGAGAGCGAAAACGCCCGCCGCGCCATCGCCGAACTCCATCCGTTGGTGACACTGCGCTATTCGGCCACGCACCGCAACGTGCACAACCTCGTCTATCGGCTCGACCCGGTGCGGGCCTACGACCTCGGGCTGGTGAAGCGCATCGAGGTGGATTCCGTCACGGACAGCGGCGATTTTAACCGGCCGTACCTCGCGTTGGAAGAAGTGACGGCTTCGAAGAAGGGCCTCGCGGCCAAGCTGAAGATCGATGCGGCGCTGGCCGGCGGCAGTGTGAAACGGAAGACGATCACGGTGCGTCGCAACGACGACGACCTCTGGGCGCTCTCGGGCCAGCGGGAGATCTACCGAGGCTACACCGTCACGGAGATCAACGCCGAGCGCGAGTTCGTGGCGTTTGGCAACGGCGTGACGCTGCGCAGCGGCCAGGCGCAGGGCGGGCATGAGGACGCCGTGATGCGCGTGCAGCTGGAAGAGACGATCCGCGAGCACTTCCGCAAGGAGCTGGCGTTGAGAAGTCGCCCTGCCGGCCAGCGCATCAAGGTGCTGTCGTTGATCTTCATCGACCGCGTGGCCCACTATGTGGCGGCCGACGGGAAGATCCGCCGTTGGTTCGAGGAAGCTTATCGGAAGCTGGCCGCGGTGGAGGAGTTCGCGTCGCTGGTGCCATTGCCGGTGGAGCAGGTGCACAACGGCTACTTTGCGCGCGACAAGGAGGGGCCGAAGGATTCCAGCGAAGGACGCTCGACCAAAGCCGACGACGAGGCTTACCAGCTCATCATGCGTGAAAAGGAGCGGCTGCTGTCGCCCGACGAGCCGCTGCGTTTCATCTTCAGTCATTCGGCGCTGCGGGAAGGCTGGGACAACCCGAACGTTTTCCAGATATGCACCCTGCGCGAAGGACAGAGCGAGGTTCGCAAGCGGCAGGAGATCGGCCGCGGTCTGCGGCTGGCGCGCATCGAGGACGGGATGCGTTGCGAAGACCCCAAGATCAACCGGCTCACGCTGATTGCCAACGAGAGCTTTGCCGATTTCGCCCGGCAGTTGCAGACGGAGTTTGAGGAGGAGTGCGGCGTGAAGTTCGAGGGGCGCATCGTCAACAAGCGCGAGCGGCGGAAGATCGCGCTGCGCAAGGAGCGGTTCCTCAGTCCGGAGTTCCGCGAGCTTTGGGAGCGCATCAGCCAGAAGACGCGGTATCGCGTAGAGTTCCCGACGGACGAGCTGATCGATCGCGCGGTGCGCATCTGGCGGGACGAGCCGGAGGTCGCCGTACCGGTGATCGAGGTAACGAAGAAGGCGGTCGCGGTGACCGTGCACGGAGTTGAGGAGGCGGTCACGATGGTGGCTCGTTCATCGGGGATTACGGAGTTCAGCCCGCCGTTGCCCGATATCATCGGGCACCTGCAACGCGCTACCGAGCTGACGCGCTTGACGTTGGCGGAGGTGCTGCGCCGTGCCGGGAGAGTATCTCAGGCGTTCAAGAACCCGCAGGAATTCGTGGAGCAGGCGGGCGCCGCCATCAAACGGGCGAAACAGGAACTCATGGTCGACGGCATCAGCTACGAGCGCATCGCTGGCCAACGCTACGAGATGCAGCTCTTCGAGAACGATGAGATCGACAGCTACCTGAGCCGTATGTTGGAGGTTGAGCACTCCATTCAAACAGCCATCGAGTACGACTCGGAAGTGGAGCGGGCCTTCGCCAAGGCGATGGATGCCGATGACGACGTCCGGCTCTTTGTGAAGTTGCCGCGGTGGTTCATGGTCAAGACTCCACTCGGAGACTATCGGCCCGACTGGGCCATCGTTCGCGAATGCGACGGGAAAGTCTACCTCGTGGTCGAAACCAAGGGCACGACCGACCGGCAGGCGCTGCCGACAGAGCAGCGGCTGCGGATCAAGTGCGGCGAAAAGCATTTTGGTAAATGCCTTGAGGTGCCGTACGTGCTGGCGAAGACAGCGGAGGACTTGCGCGGGACGAAACCGCTGCCAGCGAAAGCGGATTGAACCGATCGAGCCGGGACGGCAATGCGGCCTGCAGTCGACCCGACTCCGAATTCACTCACATCCTCGACACGGCCCCGCTCGTCGATCCCGGAGTGAAGGGGGCCGCGCTGGCGGTGTTCAGCGCGCAGAGACTTGTCACGTAATACGTGACAAACGCCGGAGAGGGGGCGCTGTTTACCGCAGCGGTCGGTGGCCGCTGCACAGCGGTTAAGTGGCTGTGTCGTTCGGCGGCGGCGGGGAGGTGGCCGAGCTGGAGTTCGGCGTTCCCAGAAAGTGGACCTTCTGCAAGCATGCTCCTACCTCTCGGATGTCGGATCGCCGCTCTTGCGAGCGGCGCAACAGGCGGCGGAGCGGCAGCCCGCCCGACCTCGGACGATTGTCTGTGTTCGGCGCGCTGGCACTCGACGCTCGTCGCCTCGACCCTCGGCTGCCTGATCAGGCGTACTGCGGTAACACGGTCTCGGCGACGGTGGCGTCGAAGAGGTCGCGGCGGCGGACGCGGTCGAAGGCGTGGAGGAGATCGTCGGTGCGGACGCGAGCGCGGCGCTCGCCGGTGTAGTCCTCCATGATCCGGCCGTGGTGCATCATGATGATGCGGTCGGGGAGCTGCACGGCCTGCTGCATGGAGTGCGTGACCATGAGCGCGGTGAGCTTCTCGCGGGTGACGATCTCCTTGGTGAGGACGGCGACCTGGTTGGCGCTCTTCGGGTCGAGGGCGGCGGTGTGCTCGTCGAGCAGGAGGAGCTTGGGGCGGAGCCAGGTGGCCATGAGCAACGTGAGCGCCTGGCGCTGGCCGCCGGAGAGCGTGCCGATGGGGTTCTCAAGGCGGTCCTCGAGCCCCATCTTCAAGGTGCGGATACGGTCGGAGATCTCGTCGCGGATGCGGTGCGAGAGGGCGAAGCCGAGGCCGCGCGGCTGGCCGCGGCGGGTGGCGAGCACGATGTTTTCGGCGATGCTCATCTCGGCGGCGGTGCCGGCGAACGGGTTCTGGAACACGCGGCCGACGAGCGTGGCGCGGCGGTGCTCGGGCCAGTCGGTGATGGCGTGGCCGTCGAGCTCGACGGAGCCGGTGTCGGGCAGGAAGGTGCCGGCGACGGCGTTGAGCAGCGTGCTTTTGCCGGAGCCGTTGGTGCCGATGATGGCGGCGAAGCAGCCGTCGGCCAGGTCGAGGTCGATGCCGCGGAGGGCGCGGACCTCGTTGGGCGTGCCGGGGAAGAACG
>Ga0209098_1003409_pt1 | contig 13164 bp, 8 predicted proteins | sample AD_JPNHW1_MetaG_FD_184429 | JGI IMG/M metagenome (GOLD analysis project Ga0209098, IMG submission 184429) | Active sludge microbial communities of municipal wastewater-treating anaerobic digesters from Japan - AD_JPNHW1_MetaG (SPAdes) (version 2) | ecosystem: Engineered > Bioreactor > Anaerobic >... | reverse complement strand
GTTTTGTCAACCTGATCACCAACGGCCTTGTCTCCTCCGAGAAGCTGATTTACTACCTCGACCTCGGTTCCAAGGTGCGCAACCCGGAGAATCCGGAAAAACCCGCCAGACGGGAAGGCCGGGTGGACATCAGCCATGTTACTTTCAAGTATGGCGATAAAGAGATACTCAGCGATATTGACCTGCACGTGGAGCCCGGGCAGGTGATCGCGGTCATGGGCGCGACAGGCTCGGGGAAAACAACGCTGGTTACCATGCTGGGCCGGTATTACGACGTGGCGGAGGGAAGCGTATCCGTCGACGGCGTGGATATCCGCAGGCAGAATCTGCACGACCTGCGGGACTCCATCGGCGTGGTGATGCAGGAAACCTTCCTGTTTAGCGAAACCATCGCCAATAACATCCGTTTCGGGCGTCCGGACGCACCGCAGGATGCGGTGGAGGCCGCGGCGCGCGCGGCGCAGGCGGAGGAATTTATTCTGCAAACCCCGCAGGGATATGATACCGTCGTAGGGGAACGGGGCATGGGCCTGTCCGGCGGGCAGAAACAGCGCGTGGCGCTGGCACGGGCGATTTTGTATAACCCGTCGATACTGGTTCTGGACGATGCCACATCCGCCGTGGACATGGAAACGGAAGCGGAAATTCAAAAGGCGTTGGGCCGGGTGATGAAGGGCAGAACTACCTTTATCATCGCACACCGTATTTCGTCCGTGCGTAAAGCCGACCAGATTATTGTGCTGGATCATGGACGGATTGCCGAGCGCGGTTCCCACCGGGAACTGTTAAGACAAAACGGCCTGTACGCGTCGATTTACCGCGACCAGACGCGGGATTTTGTGACTGCGGAAAAGGCAGGTGAGCAGGAATGACGAGATTGCGGAATCTGGATGATGAAGAGCTGGAAGCCCCGTTTGACCGAAAACAGTTCTTCCGCCTTTTAAGCTACCTGAAACCCTACCGCAGGCAGATGGCGATTGCGCTTACCCTGATGATCGTTGCATCCGGAGCATCGCTTGTAAGCCCTTATCTGATGAGCCGCGCGATCGGGATGCTTACGGCGGGGGATTACACGGACATCCCCTACGTGTTTCTGGGCATGATCCTCGCTGTAGTGGTGGGAGGCGTTTGCCTCAGCCTGCGTGTAAAAACCATGGATGTTTCCGGCCGAAAAGCAATTGCCACGTTACGGCAGGACCTGTTTGACCATATCCAGTCGCTGTCCCTTCCATTTTTCGACAGCCGCTCGGCAGGTAAAATCATGGTGCGCGTCATCAACGACGTCAACAGCCTGAACGACCTGTTTACCGGCGGGATCATCAACGTGATTGTGGATTGTCTGACGTTGGTCCTGCTGGTAATCATCATGCTGGCGATCAACTGGAAGCTCACGCTTCTGGCGATGGCCTCGCTGATCATCCTGTTCCTCATTATCACCAGCCTGAAAACACGCATGCGCAGAGCGTGGCAGGTGGTGCGGATGAAAACCAGCACAATGAACGGTTACCTGCACGAAAGCCTGTCCGGGATGCGGGTGACGCAAACCTTCGTACGGGAAGACCTGAACAAAGAGATTTTCGACGAAACCAACCAGGATATTAAGAAGAGCTGGTTACGCGCGGTAGGAATCAACAACCTTTTCTGGCCCTATATTGACACTTTAAGCGCCTTCAGCACCGCGGCGGTCTATATTGTGGGCGTGCTGCTGATGGGCCCGGTAGGTGCAGTGAACGCGCTGTCGCTGGCCGATTTGCTGGCGATCCTGTGGTATCTGGGGCGATTCTGGGAGCCGATCAACAACGTATCCAACTTCTACAACAGTATCCTGACCGCCATGGCGTCCATGGAACGCATCTTTGAAATCATGGACACCAAACCGCAGGTGTTTGACAAACGGGACGATCTGCCGGAGCTGCCACCGATTCGCGGCGCGATTACCTTTGACCATGTCAGCTTCGGATATGATCCGGAACAGCCGGTGCTGGAAGACGTATCCTTTACAGTTCAACCGGGACAGACCATCGCGCTGGTAGGGCCGACCGGCGCGGGGAAAAGCACGATCGTCAGCCTGATCAGCCGATTCTACGACGTAACGGACGGATCGCTGAAGATTGACGGTTACGACGTACGGGATGTGAAACTGCAATCCCTGCGCAGACAAATGTCCGTAATGCTTCAGGACAGCTTCATATTCAGCGGAACGATTCTGGACAACATCCGGTACGGACGTCTGGACGCCACGGAGGAAGAAGTGATCGAAGCGGCGAAAGCGGTGCATGCGCATGATTTTATCGAAAAATTGCCTAAAGGGTATCGGACTGAGGTGAACGAACGCGGCTCCACGCTGTCCACCGGACAAAAGCAGCTGATTTCCTTCGCGCGGGCATTGCTCAATGACCCGCGGGTACTGATTCTGGATGAGGCAACATCCTCTATCGACACCCATACGGAGATGCTGATCCAGAAAGCGTTGGAGGTGCTTCTCAAAAACCGCACCAGCTTTGTGATCGCGCATCGGCTTTCCACTATCCGCCGCGCGGATCGAATTATGGTGGTGCAGGATCATGCGATTGCCGAATCCGGAACGCACGAAGAATTGATGACGCTCCCCGACGGCCTGTATCGCAGTCTTTGCGAGGCGCAGTACCGCTTTATGGAGGATGAAAGCGCTGCGGAGGCATGAGGATGGCCGCGGTAATGGTCAGAACGCTATCCGAAGCGTATGAGAGAAGCCTCTGAAGATTTCCGGCTCGGTATTCTGCAATGCCCGGATCGGGAACTGAATGTATCACTGTAAAAACCGCCGACAGCAGACGCTTCGGCGGTTTTTATACGGCGGATGGAGGCGAGGCGGCCTGTTATTTCTTTGCGCCGCTTTCTCTGCCGTACGAGAAGATAAAACCGGAGAGCAGAATGAACAACAGGTTGGGCAGGCTGACGTTAACGAACAGCAGGTTTTCAAGCATCGAGTGCAGGAATACCCCGGCAACCGGGAGTACCAACACCTGCGCAGCCAAAGTGGCTTTGCGAGAAAATACAAGTTTTCCCGCCTGTATCACCAGAAGAACCGTAAAGGCGAGCACCGCCAGCAGTGCGGGCAGGCCGGCTGTCATCAGGGTTTGCAGAAACGAATTATGCCAGTGATAGAGATAACGTCCGGTGATTCGGTTGGCTTCGGTGATCACCTTATCGGTCGCGTTGCCAATCAGTAAAGTAATCGGTCGCTTCTGCATCACGGGGATGACACTGGGGTAAATATCGTTCAACCGACCGGCAAAGGTGCCTACATCGTCGTTGAGGCGGCTCTGATCCACAATGGAGCCATGATCCGCAGGTTGCGAGGCCGGATTGGCAGCCTGCGCGGACGTATCGGAAGCTACGGTCTCAGATACGGAAGCGGTACTCTGACGGGGGGAGAGTGCGCTTGAGAGCGCATCCATCCCGGAGATGGAACGGTACAGCCCCGCGAAGGAGGCGATCGCCAACAAAACGCAGGCCAGCAGGGAAATTAATACCTGAAGGAAACGGTTGTTCAGTTTCAGCTTGCGCATCAGCAGAAGATAGCCGAAACCGCCAAACTCAAGCGAAAGCACAATCATCGCGGTACGGCTAAGCGTTAACGCTACTGCGGCGAATAAGCCGATCGCTGCAAGTACGCAGGGGAGAAAACGCCACTTGCTTTTCAGGGCTGTCAGCAGATACAGAGTTAGCCCAAAAGCAAGGCAGAAGGTCGCGCCCGCGATGTTGGGGTGCATATCCAGCACGTTCAGACGGGCGGGATTTGCGTAGATATCGTTGACGCCGATTACCAGATTGCTCAGCGGGCTCTGGAAAGGGGTGCGAAGCACCGTTGCGATGACGGCAATCCATGCGATCACGCTCAGGGCACCTGCAAACAACGCTGCCAGCAGTTGCAGACCCCGGTCGCGACGTGCGCCCAGATTATCCGCCAGCGGGAACGCCACGCAAACCATCACAACCAGCTGGCAGGCAAAATCAGCGTCTGTCTCAAGGTAGTGGCTGCCATTCAGCATCCGGGTAATAATATACCAGATCGCAAGAACAAACAGCAGCAGTTCCTCTGTGTGGTAAGCCTTTCCTTGCTTCATCAGCCACGCCCCGGAATACATGAGAAGCACGGGAAGCAGAAGATTACGAATCAACAATACGCCGCGTTCCGGAGAAAACCAGCTGAACAGGATGGCTGAAAACCACAGGGCGATCATCGGGACTAACAAGCTTCTCCAGATACGGTTTGCTTGTGAATTGCGCTCCAAACTCATGTGCTCTCCTTTAAACGCTATTTTGTTTTCACGAGGGTCTCGTGATTGATCCAGCCTCCGAAGAGCGTTCGCAACAGTATCTTCAGGTCCAGCGCGATGCTCCAGTGCTCAATATACCAGATATCGTACTCGATGCGTTTGGAGATGCTGGTATCGCCCCGGTATCCGTTCACCTGCGCCCAACCGGTCATGCCGGGACGCACCTGATGCTTAACCATGTACAGGGGAATCCCTTCCTTAAACTGTTCCACGTAATAAGGGATTTCCGGGCGCGGGCCGATCAGGCTCATATCGCCTTTGACGACGTTAAACAGTTGGGGCAGTTCGTCGATGCTGTATTTTCGCAGAAAGCTGCCGAAGCGCGTCTTGCGGGGGTCGTCGTTGGTCGTCCATGCCGTGTCCTGGTCGGTGTTCACCCGCATACTGCGAAACTTGTACATCTGGAACCAACGTTTATTGCGACCAACCCGCTGCTGGCGGAAGAAAACCGGCCCAGGACTGCTCAGCTTGATCCCGATAGCGATAAGCAGAAACGGAACAGAGAGGAGAACGATTAAAAGCGATCCGGCGATAATGTCAAACGAACGCTTGAGAAAAGCATACCCCAGATTATCCAGCGGGTTGCTGCGCAGATTAATCAGCATCGTATCGCCGACGATCTCTATGGCGGGATTTGGGGGGATAATGTCGTTATAAAAGGGAATCACAGACACCTTGGTGCCGCATTTCTCACAGGTGGAGATCACCGGTTTAATCCAGCTGGTTTCTTCCGGTTCCAGCGCTATAATCACTTCGTCGATTTCCGCGCTTTGCAGGTGAGATTCCAGATGGTCGAAGCTTCCTAAATAGGGATGATTGAGGTCCGGGTGTGTGGTGCCGATAAAACCGGCGATTGTATACTCATACTGCTTTTCTTGAGCAACATTATTCGCATACTGGCATGCAAGCGACGCAGTACCTACGATAATCACATGCTTTACGAAGTGCCCTCTGTCCCGCAGCCGCAAAAGAAGCGCGCGGATCAGCGCGCGTTTCCCGCAGAGCGCCAAGGAATTGGTAATCAGGAAAGCAGCCAGTACGCCGCGGGAAAAATCCTGAAGTTTCAGCAGGAATAGCAGGGTGCCGATCCCAAGAATCCCTAAAACGTTTGCTTCCAGAATCGCAAAGGTCTCATGACGCGTGCGGTGAAAGCGAGGTTTGTTATATAAACCGAATAAGGCTAAAAGCAGGAGCATGGCAACTGTATATAAGACCGCTGCAACGCTGATCCCTTCCCGCCAGGAGCGGATAGCGGCCATGTTACCACTGAAGTTTTTTATGGCGTCCAGCCAGAGCCAGGCAGAAAACCAGTAGGAAAACAACACGATGATACCGTCCGTCAGCACGTCCAGTATGGTCAGCAACCGCCGGTTGTTTTTCGACATGATTCCATCTCCGATTGGATGTTACGGTGCTTCTCCGGGGAAGAACCGCACAGGCAGAAACTTCGAATACCACAGGCACGAAAAAATCCGTTCACATTAAGCCGCTGGGAGCGTTTCCCATAAAAGGGCGGGCTGGAAGGAACGGTTCAAGAGCGGTTTTCACAAGCGAAACGCAGTCATTTCGACATTGCCTAAAACCTGTCACCTATGAAATTATAGCGATTATGCCTCTGGATGTCAATCGCTGGGGAAAGGGCGAGCCAAACTGAAAGTAAGGCAGGTTTGGATTTGCGGGAGTGTTGTAACGTATGTTATGAATTAGATGCGGAAACGTCTTGCGTGTCGCTGTTTGCAAGCAGTGTATTGATAAGGTTGCGTGTGTCCATGTCCACGATACCGCTCACAGTCAGGCCGTTTTCTTTCTGAAGTGCTTTCACAGCGGTCTGCAGGGCTTCGGTGAAATAGCCGTCGCGTCCCGTTTCCGCCGTATACAGGCCCAGCGAGATCATATCATTCTGCAAAGCCTGTACATCGTCATTGTTGTTATATAAACGCAGGTTGGTATACGCCCTTTTCACAGGCGTACCAAAGCCATAAATCCGCTGATCGGAAAGCGAATAGGTTGCGCGCTGCACACGATCCGGATTGTTACCCTCTATGACATGCACAAGGATACTGCCGCCGTCGTCACGGCTGACGCCTTCTACAAGAGCCACATGGTCGGTTCCCTCGCTGCGGCTGTGATAATAAAACCAGATGTAGTCGCCCGGATAAGGCACGTACTCGTTGGCGGCCAGATAATGATCGCTGCCGATCAACCATTGTTTTTCGTTCGTGGGCATCCGACCTGTGTCGGAGATGAAACGTCCCTTCCGGATAAAGAAAGGCGCGCCGGTCGACGGGCCGCCGTACCAGGGGTATGTATTGCGTAAGAGGCTGGTTCCGTACCGTTCGTCCACCTGATTGACACACCAGGTAAGAAACTCGGCGCACCATGCGCAACGGCCTCCGCAGAACCATTCGCCATACTTGCTTTCATCGCTGAGAGGACCTTCAATATAACCAATTTCCTGCTGAGCGACTTTTAAAACCAGCAACTCCGGATAAGCATCCGCGTTTAAATCGTTGAGAAACGGAGGAACCCACTCCTCAGTTGACACAATCTCACGTTCATCTGCCAACGCACCCCCGCAAACGAGTATCAGCAGGAAACAGAGGGTTGTCCAAATCATACGCTTCATTTAAACACTCCTGTTCCAAGGTTGGGGGATCGATGACGAAGTTTGGCAGAGAACAGCACAACAGGCAGATTACTCTGCCTGCGTGAACTCAATGTGAATTTCCTGTGTGGTAACGGCGGAATTTTTTGTGAATTGGGCGAAGATCACTCAAATCGATCAACTACAACGCTGTTCAGCCCATAATACCGGGCGAAATAGACGTTGGGGAAATACTTCGGATCATCGGTCAGCTCGTGCAGCCCGTAAAATGCGTCGAAACGGCTTTTTCCTTTCACCCCGAAGGTGATGATATCAGTTTGTCCGGCATCCCTGTCGGCGCATACTTCGGTGATACGTGCCTGTGCCAGGCGCTGGCGATTGTAGGCTGAGGGCACGGCGCCGATCAGTTCCAGCGCCATCACCAGACCGAGCATACAAGCCAGTGAGGGTATCAGCGCTTTTTGCCACAGGCGCCCCTCGCACGCGCCCAGCACGACTGCGAAAGCAAGGATCACAAACAGAAGGCTGCCTGTATAAGCGCGCTCAGGATAATAACTCGACGCGGTCATGGCAAAATTACAGGCCAGAGAGCACAGGAATAATCCCACGGAAAAACCCAGTCGCGAACGATCCGCTTTCTGATCCGCAAGGGCGATAAAGAAAGCGATACCGTAGGCAACCGATGGCCATATGCCGTGCTGCACCCACATGGACAAAGCGGCCTGATAATTTGTCGCCAGTGCGTTTAGCCCGCCTGCGGCCCGGGATACATTCATCCGATTGGCGGGCGCAAGCATCAGTGCAAGCCAGCCGGAAAACGCGGCCATCGCAACCACAAGCATCCATGCGGGCGCTTTCCTGCGGTGAATCCACTGATTCAGTACGCATAACCCCATCATCAGTATGCCGGCTGCGGACACATTCTCACTCATGTTGCCCATCACCAGCGCACCTAAAGAAAGAAGCACAATGTTACCAACGCCAGTCAAGGATTTCCCTCGCAGGTAGAAATCCGCGAACGGAACCAGCAACCATACAAGCAACGTATCGCACCAGAGGTAATTCACCGAACCGGCCAGCCAGAGAAAACTTTGACCAAAAGCGGGAGGAAGCAAGAACACCGCGCCGTCCACAATCAGCAGTAACGGCCAGGGGAAACGCTCACTTTTACGGGCGGCCAGGCGGATGATTCCCAGCAGCAACGTGAGATATACAAATGAGTTCAATATGGCAAATATCCAGCGTGGAAGCATCACAAAAAGCTGTACAAAAAAGTGGGGTGTTAAGCGTCCGTTCATGCTTACCGCGTGGGCGGCCAGCGACGGAAATATATCGCCGACAGAGGCGATTCTTTCTCCTGTCGCGAAGCTGAAAGCATACAGATAGTCATCTGCCAGCAGCGGGGTGAACAGGTTCAACGCCAGAATACCGATAAAGGTCACCGCCAGAATCAACCTGAACCATAGCCGATCCCTGTTACGCACGGCGCCGACCCCTTTTCCAATCATCATTGCCACAGTATTTCCACATCGAAAGGCATTTTCCCTTTCACGCAACGGATCAGTTCTCTGTTTCAACAGCCAGCAGTTGTCTCGCACGTGACAACATAAAAGTACGTTCGTTAGGCAGTTCGCCCAGAACGACAGCCTGCCAGAGCGTGTCCAACACGCGGCCGATGGCGGAGGAAGGGGTATTCAGTTCGCGGCAGAGCGGCAGCAGATCGTTACCGTTGATTGCAAGCATTTTCAGGCTTTTAGGTACCGAGGTGGCGGAAAGCGCCTGTAACAGTTCCTGCGCGTCCTTGAACGCCGTTCCACAGGCTACGCCTGCTCCCTGTAACGCGGCCAGGGATGCAACGGTATGCGCGATGGGGGCGGTTCCAAAGCGAACCGCATCCATCAGGGTACATTGACCGTTTAAAATCGCTTGCGTTGCGGTAAGCGCCTGCCGGGCTGCATCGGTCTCGCGCACGGAATAACGCAGACGAACCATCATATCGGCAAGTTGTTGGGGCATTTCCTGATAAAACAGGGTGGCGAGCCGACCGGACACAAGGGGCATCCCAACCGGGGCGTGATATGTGTCCAATGCGGCTATACCAGCCTCGTCCGGCAATAGCGTACCGAAAAGTGCCTGCCATGCATGGACTGTGCGTACAGTCGTTAAACCTGAGGATACCGGCGGCTCAGTACGGGACAGTTTGGGGTATTTTGTGTCGGAAACAAGCAGGCGGGTCAGTTCATCCCGCAGGCGCTCGCAGGCGATGTCGGTCAGCAGAGGCGAAAATCTGGCGGCGGAAAGCAGTAGCGCCTCCGTGGGGCGCAGGCCAAGCTCGGCCTGAAACCGCGCTGCCCGCAGAATGCGTAAGCCATCGTCCTTGAAAACAAGGTCCGGGTTTTCGGTTACGGTATGTAAAATCCCCTGCCTGAGGTGCGTTAACCCGCTCGTGGGGTCCAGCACCGTAACGGGGGCATCGGGGTCCGGCAGCAATGGCCGGTAGAGCGCGTTTACGGAAAAATCCCGGCGAAGCGCGTCCACCGCCGGGCTGTCTGCGAAACGGACGGAACTGGGCTTGTGTCCGCAACGGTAACTGTCTACCCGGAAGGTGGTATACTCCGCCATGTGACGACCGGACGCATCCTCCGCGTGCAGCTCCACAGTGCCAAAGTGGGAAGCGCGCAGCACGGCACGCACTGGCGTTCCCTCGCACAGACGCGCCACCTGCTCGGGTTTCGCGGGGCCGCATACATCCACATCGCTGGCGGGTAAACCCATCAGCGCATTGCGCACAACGCCGCCGACCGCATACAGCGGCTGACCCGCTTCTGCAAACGCACGCGCCGTGGCAATCAACCACGGCGCGCGAAAAATCAGATCGTTCACTGCTTTCCTTTTTGGGCCGCAAGCGCCTCAAACTCGTCTATTTCGCCACGCAGTACATCCAGCGCGCTGCGCCAGTAGCCAATATCGTGCACGTCAATCCCCACAGATTTCGCCACATGGTATACGGTATCGCTGCCGCAACTTGCCAGCAGCGCGTCATAGGTCGGCAGGAAGGCCGCGCCCGCCTGCGCGTATTTCTGGTAAACGCCCAGGCCAAACAGCAGGCCGAACGCATACGGGAAGTTATAGTAGTGCAGGCCAACAGTGTAATAATGTCCCTTGTTGATCCACATATCCGGGTGACGGACCTCTTTGTCCAGTCCATCTCCGTAAGCTTCTTCCTGTGCGGAAAGCATCATGGCGCGCAACTCGTCCACGCTCGGGGTATGGGTTTTGCGGGCCTCAAACACAGCGCTTTCAAACAGAAAACGGCTGTAGATATCCACGCAACACTGAGTGGCTTCCATCAGACTGCCTTCCAGAATGCTGAAAGCACGTTCCGGTGTGGCGGTCATAAGCACTGTGTGAGACAGCAGGGTTTCGTTGAAGGTGGAGGCGGTTTCCGCAAGCGGCATGGGTGCCTGCGTCATCAATACCGGCAGGTTTTCCATGCAGTGGGCGTGCCAGGCATGCCCAAGCTCGTGTGCAAGGGTGCTTACATCGGAAAAGCTGCCCACAAAATTGGTGAGAATACGGGACAATTTCAATTCGTGGTTTTCGGAGCAGAAAGCGCCGCCTTCCTTGCCCTGGCGGGGATACAGGTCGATCCAGCGCTGATCGAAAGCGTTCATCATAAAGTCCGCCATTTTCGGGTGCGCTTTGCCAAAGGTATCCCGGAGCAGAGAACGCGCCTCGTCAATGGTATACGTCTGCACGTCGTTCCCGACCGGTGCGGAAAGATCGTAGAAAGGCAGACCGTCCGCATGCCCCAGCAGGCGGGCCTTTGCGCGCAGATAACGGCGAAAATCCGGCAACGCTTCGCGGATGGCAGCCCACATGGCGTCGAGCGTTTCATGATCCATGCGGCTTTCTTCCAACTGCTGGGTCAGCACATCCGGATAGCCTTTGGCTTCGCAAAGGGTAAGAGCTTCGCCCTTGATTCCGCCTAAGCAGAAAGCCATCGGCAGCGCGACCTTCGGATAGGAGGCCAGTTCGGCTTCGTAGGCCTTTTTCCGCACATCCGGATCAGGGTCGTAAGCCATACCGCGTACGGCGGGCAACGGAAGCTCCTTGCCGTCCAGATCGACGGTCAGCGTACCCATCAGCTGATCGCGCAATTTCTGGAAGGAGTCACCGCCGCTCAGGGACATACGAAGCATCCACTTTTCCATACTCTCCGGAAGCATATGCGCGGCTTCCCGCTGCGCTTCCCGTAAAATAAAGGCGTTGGCTTTCAACTTTTCGCTTTGGGCTATCACGCTATCCAAATCGGGTACCGTTCCCAGATAGCGCGTACAAGCGCTTTCGAATACCTGCGTATCCACGGAAAGAGCGCTCAACTCTTCCAGTGTGCGGAAAGCATCCCGGTTTTCGCTCTCCGCTGCCAGTGTCAGCTGGCAATACATAAAGGCGCGGGAAAGCTTATCGGTTAATATTTCCAGCTGCGAAACAATCTTTTCGATTTTCTCCGGCAGGGGCAGTTCAGCGGTTAACAGCGCATGCCCCTCTGCTGTCAGGTTTTTTGCCGCTTCTATGTCGGCGCGCAGAGCCGGATCGTCAAACCCCTGATAGAATACGCTTAAATCCCAGGTAGATTCCAATCGTATCGTCCCCTTATCGTATTGTGATTGATAAAACCGTTCCCGCCGCCCCTTGGGTGCGGCGGGAACGGCGGATCACTCCTGATTCTGCTGGTAATGAGATTCCTTAAGCGCCATCAGGCAGGTTTCTTTGCTGCGCTCGATGTGCTTCTTCATCAGCTGAGTAAAATTCTCAAGGTCTTTTTGCTCTACGTATTCAATCAGTTTGTAATGCTCTTCATGGGCGGATTTTCGCCTTGTTTCCCGTGCGATGCTCATGGCGGAGAAGCGGCGGATATACTCGTCCTGGCTTTGAATTACGCGTAGAATGCGGTTCAGTCCGGAAATGGAGGTGAGCTGATCGTGAAAATTGCGGGCTAAGGGGGACAGACCATCAATGTCGTTTTTTGAAACAAAAACATCCATCTGATGAAGCTTTTCCCGCATGGATTGAATATCTTCCGGCGTGGCGTTCTCGATAATCGCGGGCAGGGTGATCATTTCCAGCGCATTACGAATGGTGTAAATCTCTTCAACATCCGCGATGGTAAAGGCGCGCACCACAACTCCGCGGCGCAGGATATATTCGACCAGCCCGTCTCGCTCCAGCTTGCGAAGTGCTTCGCGCAAAGGCGTACGGCTGATATGCAGCTTATCGGCATATTCTGTTTCCACAATGCGCGAACCGGCCGGTATCTGGCCGGTGATAATGGCATGCTTTAACGTTTCGTAGGCGATTTCCCGGATGGGTTTACTTTCGACCGATGGGGTGAAGCGCATAACGGACATCAGAACACCTCTTGTTCTTTCTTTGTATTTTGTATACTATCTTGAAAACAGAGGTTTGTCAAGTTCTTTGCCACAGTTTCCTTTGGAAAATAGAACAGAAAGCTCTTCGTTCTGGACATAAAACAGGCTGTGCAGAAAATTTTCTGCGCAGCCCCGGGGGACAGAGTCAATCAGCATGATCGAAAACAGAAGGGACGATCACCCGACTTAATGAGCCGATCATGAAAACGCCGTGATGATAAAGCCTATGGGTTCGGGCCGGGGAGTACCGTTTGACTATGTTTCCGTCTTCGCTTTAACCGCTTCAGCCCCATATCTGCCCAGGCGGTTACAACGGCGAACGCCAGTAAAATGCTGAGATAACGAAGCGCGATTTCCGCGGCATTGCTGGATTGCCCGGAACCATTGCCATTACCGTGAGGGCCTGAACCATCACGGGGCCCAATGCCCCCGTTTACCTGTGCGCCGGTTTCCGTTTCCGCTTCCGCGCTTTCCACCAGCGAGAGCGATGAACCGTGGCTGCCGTTATCTCCTTTTCCACCATCTTGTTGCGACTGTATGCTGTTGCCGGACAATACCGTTCCCAAACTACTTACCCAATTGAGACATGAGGAGGCGGTAAACTGATAACAACCAATGGCGAGCACTACCGCACTGAGTAATACGGCAAGCCCACGCCGGAGAAAAACGGGGAATTTCTTGAAAAACGCCATTCGCTGAGATATCCAGCCTATGTGCAAGCCGATGTGAACACCTGTAAGCATCAGTGCGAGCGCAGCCACACCGTAGTGAGCTGGTTTGATCCATCCGCCGCTGTTGCCGCCCG
>Ga0209098_1003406_pt1 | contig 13186 bp, 8 predicted proteins | sample AD_JPNHW1_MetaG_FD_184429 | JGI IMG/M metagenome (GOLD analysis project Ga0209098, IMG submission 184429) | Active sludge microbial communities of municipal wastewater-treating anaerobic digesters from Japan - AD_JPNHW1_MetaG (SPAdes) (version 2) | ecosystem: Engineered > Bioreactor > Anaerobic >... | reverse complement strand
TGGGAATGGTTCTCCTCCATCGGTACTGAAAAATCTAAAGGAACTAAAGTTTTCGCTTTAGCCGGAAAAATCAACAACGTAGGTCTTATCGAAGTTCCTATGGGAATCACCCTTCGTGAAGTTATTTACGAAATCGGAGGCGGTATTAAAGATGGTAAAAAATTTAAAGCCGTTCAAACCGGTGGCCCTTCAGGTGGTTGCTTAACTGAAAAATTCTTAGACACTCCTATCGATTACGATAACCTTATCTCTGCAGGCTCTATGATGGGTTCAGGTGGTATGATCGTAATGGATGAAGATGACTGTATGGTTTCTGTTGCTAAATTCTACTTAGACTTTACCGTTGAAGAATCTTGCGGAAAATGTTCCCCTTGTAGAATTGGAAATAAGAGATTATATGAAATCCTAGAGAAAATTACCGAAGGTAAAGGTACTTTAGAGGATCTGGATCTTTTGAAAAACTTAAGTAAAGTAATTAAAGATACGGCTCTTTGTGGTCTTGGTCAAACTTCTCCAAACCCGGTTCTTTCTACTTTGGATAATTTCTGGGATGAATACGTTGCCCACGTAACAGATAAAAAATGTCCTGCCGGTCAATGTAAAGCATTAAAACAATATGTTATTGAACCAGATGCTTGTATCGGCTGTACTGCTTGTGCTCGCGTTTGTCCCGTTGGTGCGATTAAAGGAGAAAAGAAAATGGCTCACGAAATCAACCAAGAAACATGTATTAAATGCGGTGCTTGTTACGAAAAATGTAAATTTAACGCAATTTTTATTAAATAGAAAGGTAAGATATAATGGATCAAGTAAAATTAATCATAGATAATAGAGAAGTTATTGTACCTAAAGGTACAACTATCTTAAAGGCGGCAACTTCTACAGGTATACATATCCCAACTCTTTGTCATTTTGAACTCGAAGGGATGAACATTCATAATAAACCAGGTGGATGTCGTATTTGTGTTGTGGAAGTAGAAGGTCGTAAAAATTTAGCTCCTGCCTGCGTAACTGAAGTATATGAAGGTATGGTTGTTAAAACTAACTCAGTTAGAGTTTATAACTCAAGAAGAACCGTTCTTGAACTTATTTTGAGTGACCACCCATTCGATTGTTTGGTGTGTGCAAAAAGTGGAAGCTGCGAACTTCAAGATCTTTCTATAAGATTTGGTGTTCGTGAAATCCCTTTCAAAGGCGAAATGTCTCAATATCAAATAGAAACATCTACTTCTATCATTCGCGATAACAATAAATGTATCATGTGCCGCCGTTGTGAAACCGTTTGTAACGATTTCCAAACCGTAGGCGCTCTTTCAGCTATTGAAAGAGGTTTCCCTGCAGTAGTTTCTACTGCTTTTAACCAAAAAATGCACCACTCACCTTGTACTTTCTGTGGCCAATGTGTAGCAGTTTGTCCAGTTGGTGCTTTGGTTGAAATGGATAGCACTCCTAAAGTGATCCGCGCTATCGCTAATGAAAAGAAAACCGTTGTGGTTCAAGTGGCTCCTGCTGTTCGTGTTGCTATCGGCGAAGAATTCGGTATGAAACCGGGTACTATCGTGACCGGTAAACTTACTGCTGCTTTGAAACAATTAGGTTTTGACTACGTATTCGATACCGATTGGAGTGCCGACCTTACCATCATGGAAGAGGGTACTGAATTAATCGATCGTTTAACCAGACACTTAAATGGTGACAAAACTGTTAAACTTCCATTGTTAACCTCTTGCTGTCCTGCATGGGTTAACTTCTTCGAACACCAATTCCCTAATTTGAAAGAGATCCCTTCGACTGCAAAATCTCCTCAACAAATGTTTGGTGCCGTTGCTAAAACCTATTTTGCTGACAAAATCGGTGTGAAACGTGAAGATATGGTTGTGGTTTCTGTTATGCCTTGCTTAGCTAAAAAATATGAGTGTGACCGTGACGAATTTAAAGTTGATGGTAATCCGGATGTGGACTATTCAATCACAACACGTGAATTAGCTCATTTAATCAAACAAGCCAATATCGATTTCAATACTTTGGAAGATGCTCAATTTGACAGCCCACTTGGCGAATCTACAGGTGCAGGTGTGATCTTTGGTACTACCGGTGGTGTTATCGAAGCTGCTTGCCGTACTGCTGTTGAAGTGATCACTAAAAAACCACTTCCAAGAATTGACTTTACTGAACTTCGTGGTTTAGAAGGTGTTAGAGCAGCAACTATCGACGTAGACGGTTTGAAATTAAATATCGGAATTGCTCATGGTTTAAGCAACGCACGTAAATTATTGGAACAAATCGAAAGAGGCGAATCTCAATTCCATGCTATTGAAGTGATGGCTTGCCCAGGTGGTTGTATCGATGGTGGTGGCCAACCTCTACACCATGGTAATGCAGATATCATCAAAGCCCGTTGGGAAGCTATTTATGAAGCTGACAGATCAATGCCAATTCGTAAATCTCATGAAAATCCTTCCATAGTTACCATCTATAAAGAATTCTTAGGTGAACCTTGTGGTCATAAATCTCATGAGCTATTGCATACGCATTATTTCGATAAACAAAAAGTAATCGAAGTTAAAGTTGACTAACCCCATTCGTTAATTTATTAAAAGATAGAAATCATGTCAAGTATAAAAATACAAATAAGTGAAAAAACCAGATTAAAAATTGAAGAGATTTGCAAATCTTTCAATAATCAACCCGGTGAACTCATCAACGTTTTGCATAAAACTCAAGAGTTTTTAGGATACCTTCCTGCTGAAGCTCAAGAAGTGATCGCAAAAGAATTAAATGTGCCTACCGCTAAAGTTTATGGCGTAGTAACTTTCTATTCCTTCTTTACCATGATCCCAAAAGGTAGATTCCCAGTTTCAATCTGTATGGGTACTGCTTGTTATGTTCGTGGTGCTGAAAGAATCTTAGATGAATTCAAACACCAATTAGGTCTTAGTGTCGGTGAAACTGCTGCTGACGGACTATTCTCATTAGCATCCCTACGTTGTGTAGGTGCTTGCGGACTAGCACCAGTAGTATTGGTTGGCGAAAAAGTTTACGGTCGTTTGGCATCAGATGACGTAAAAGGGATCGTTGATGAATACAAAAACAACTCAGCAGCTGTTTAATCAATACAGATTATAACCTTAAAAAGGGTGGTAACGATAGTTATCACCTTTTTTTTTTACTCAAAACTTTTATTATATTTGCCAAAAAATAAACATACAAAAAAATTATATAAATCAATAGTTCTGCTAATTTACATTAAACCTTATTATGAAAATTAAATACTTTATTTTGATTTTTTTCCTTACAATAGGAGTTCGTTTTGGATTTACTCAATGTACAATTTCATCCGGAGCTAATCGAACCATTACCTGTGGAGATACAGTTCATTTAGCACCTGAGTGCAATTGGTATCCTATTGACAATGGTGCTTTTACAGCTTTTACTATAAAATCTGTTTCATTTCTTGATGAAAATCTGGGCTATATTGTAGGAGATAATACTGTGGATGCTTTTTATGCAAAAACTACAGATGGTGGATTTACATGGTCTACACATATTTTATCTGATCCCAATCTCAACTACTCTTTAAATGGCTTGTTTTGTTACAATGATACTTCAATTTTTCTTGTGGGAAGTTCAACGTCTGGATATCCAATCAACCCATTCATCGGAATCTTAAAAGGGGATTCTTTACATATGGGCTCTTTAGGAAGTAATTCACCCTTAACAAGTATTAATGATATCTTCTTTTTAAGTCCATCAATAGGTTATGTTGTTGGAAACAGAGGGCTGGTAGCTAAAACAATCGATGGTGGATTCAATTGGGTAATTCTATACCAAAGTTGGGAGTTTAAATTTAAAGCTGTACATTTTATCACACCAACATGGGGCTACGCTGTTGGAGAAACATCATTGCTTTATAAGACAACAAATGGTGGTGTTCAATGGACGAATCAGTCGCTTTCAAGTATGCAATATTTGAATGATGTCAAATTTTTTAACGATACACTTGGATATGTAGTTGGGAATTTCGGGTATATTTATAAGTATAATCCGACAACTCAGTTATTTGAATCCCAGAATGCATCAAACGGAGCTAGTTTTAATGGTATCGCTTTTAAGCCGAACGGAGTTCCTGTAATATGTGGGAATGCTTTTATATTTAGTGATACAAACCATTCTGGATTTCAAGAAGAATTTACAACTGATTTATATTTAAATTCTATCTGTTTCCCTTCTAATGATGTGGGATATACAGTTGGTAATCAGGGAACAATACTCAAGAAATATTATTTTGAAACCTTTTCTTGGAACCCAGTAACCGGCTTAAGTAATCCAAATATTGAAAATCCAGTTGCATCACCAACAGAAACAACAACATATACTTTAACAGCAACAACACCAAACGGTTGTACTGCAACTTCTACAGTAACTGTTTATGTTACACCAAAACCAAAACCTGAAATTTGCTTGGTAACTGTCAATAATGTAAATCATAACGAAATAATATGGGAGAAACCACAATCAAATTCTATTGATTCGTTTTATATTTTTAAAAAGATAGCCTTATCAGATGATTATCAATTAATTAAGGTTGTTCCTTACGATTCTCTAAGCGTGTTTGAAGATGAATCATCAAATGCATTATTACAATCTTCAAAATATAAAATTTCATTAATTGATCATTGTGGATATATTACAGAAAAAAGTGAGCCGCATCAAACAATGCATCTTTCAATAAATCAGGGTATTGGAGATGTTTGGCATTTAACTTGGACACCTTACATAGGAAATACAGTTGCAACTTATAATATTTATAGAGGGTCTTCCCCAAATAATCTTTCTCTAATTGGATCCATTAGTAGTTTAAGTAATCAATTTTCAGATTATTATGCGCCTTCCGGTCTCCTTTACTATCAAATAAGAGTTGTTCGTTCATCAACATGTTATCCTAATAGATCTTATAATACTTCATTTTCAAATATTGCGACAAATGATGAAGTAGGTATTATAAATCAAAGTTTATCAAAAACTACTGGTTTTGTAATTTATCCAAATCCAACTTCAGACTTTTTGAACATATCTTCTGAAAAAAATCTTACCATTAAAAATGTTTCTATTTTTGATCAACAGGGGAAACTTATTTTAAACATCACAAATAGTTGTTCAAAGATTGATGTATCTCATATTCAATCAGGGTTATATATAGTTCAAATAACTACCGAAAACCGGACTATTTTCCAAAAGCTCATCGTAAATTAATAACAAAATGATTGTTATTAACAATTTTACAACATTAGCTTATTACCACATTAGCTCATTAGCTTATTATTCCTCAATCTCCTTATACTTCGAATAACTCCTCCACTTATCCAATACCGTACTGAAGTCCATCGGTAATTCGGAATCAAAAAACAGATACTCTTCAGTTGTCGGGTGAATAAACCCTAATTGCTTGGCATGTAAAGATTGACGAGGAATAATCTCAAAACAATTCTTGATGTATTGTTTATATTTCGTGAATGTGGTCCCTTTTAGAATCTCATTGCCTCCATATGTGGCATCATTGAACAAAGGGTGTCCGATCGACTTCATGTGAACCCGGATCTGATGGGTTCTTCCGGTCTCTAATACACATTCTACCAAAGTTACATATCCGAAACGTTCCACAACTTTAAAATGGGTAATAGCGTGTCTTCCCTGATCTCCTTCCGGAAAAGTGGTCATAACCAAGCGGTCTTTTGGATTTCTCCCTACATGCACATTGATAGTTCCTTCATCTTCCTTGAAATCACCCCATACTAAAGCGTAATATTTACGGTCAATGGTGTGATTAAAAAACTGTTTTGCCAGATGAATCTGTGCCCACTCGTTCTTCGCTACAATCATAATCCCGGATGTGTTTTTGTCGATACGATGCACCAAATAGGGCTTTATCTCTTCTCCGGTTTTCGTTTTTTTGTCTTGAAAACGGTAAGTCAACGCATTGACTAGCGTGCCGGTGTAGTTTCCATATCCCGGATGTACGACCAATCCGGCTTCTTTATTGATCAAGATCACATCATCATCTTCATAAACCACATTTAATGGAATATCTTCAGCAATAATCTCAATCTCACGCGGTGGATTAGGCATTAAAACCGAAATATTATCCAATGGTTTTACTTTGTAATTGGACTTTTCCGGTTTTCCATTTACTAAAATACAATTGGCTTTAACTGCATTCTGAATTTTGTTTCGAGAAGTATTAGGAATTAGACCCAATAAATATTTATCCATCCGGGTCAAACTTTGACCTTTATCTACCTCAAAATTAAAATGTTCATACAGTTCCTCTTTCTCGTCACTTCCGGAAAGGTCTTCAACTAAATCTTCTATCATTAAAAATTCTCTTTTTTGTGAATACTAAAAATGGGAATTTTAATAAATACCCTCTTTAATTATATCATGTAAGTGTAATACACCTAAATAAAATCCATTTTCATCAACAACAAAAATGCTGGTGATATTTTTCTTTTTCATTACTTCTAACGCTTCTACAGCCAAAACATCTTCTGTCAATGTTTTTGGATTAGCTGACATAACAGCTTCTGCTTTAAGCTTGGAATAGTCGGTGTGCTTTTCCAACATCCTTCTTAAGTCACCGTCGGTAATACAACCAACTACACGATTTTGATCTACAACTGCCGTAATTCCCAACCGTTTACCTGATATTTCAAGGATAACATCAGGCATTAAAGAGTCGAGATGCACAATAGGTTTCTCATTGAAACGGTATAGATCTTTCACTTTGGTATACAAACGTTTACCAAGCATTCCACCTGGATGGTATTTGGCAAAGTCCTGAGAAGTAAACCCTCTTAATTCAATTAAACAACTCGCTAATGCGTCGCCAATGACCAATTGGGCTGTTGAGCTGCAAGTTGGGGCAAGATTGTTAGGACATGCTTCTTTTTCAATCGAACAATCCAAAACATAATCAGCTTCTTTTCCTAAGAACGAATTGGTATCCCCAACAATTGCGATAATCTTGTTTCCACTCATCTTGAAAAAAGGCATCAAAACTGAGATCTCAGGGGTATTGCCACTCTTGGAAAGACAGAGTACCACATCATCCGGTTGGATGATGCCCAGGTCACCATGAATAGCCTCAGCGGCATGCATAAAGATAGCCGGAGTACCTGTGGAATTAAAAGTAGCTACAATCTTTTGTCCTATAATGGCACTTTTTCCGATCCCGGTTACAATAATTCTACCTTTTGCATTTAAGATGACATCTAAGCTCTTTTCGAAATCTTCGTTTATCAAATCCTTCATTCGAATGATAGCATCTGCCTCCTCCTGAAGTACTTGCTTTGCCCTTTCTATCATGTTTTTCATTGTTGTCTGTTTTTGATAAATTGTATCAATTTTTCATACCCTTTTGACCCTATGGATGTATGCTTAAAATAGTGATCAAACTGCTCTTTTGTTAGATTTTCAAAATCTGAATCTTCAAAGTGCAAAAATAGGGAAGAATTGGATACTGCCAACTCATGGATCACCGATTTTTTATTTTTAGGACAAACCTCCTGACAGATATCACATCCATAAATCCAGGGATGCTCTTTTACCAAGTCAAAATCGGGGTTTTTATTGGATAATGTCTGATAAGATAAACATTGTCGGGCATCCACAACAAAAGGTTTTACAATGGCTTTTGTTGGACAACTCTCGATACAAAAGGAACAATTTCCACAAAAATTGGAATTGTCCGGCAACGGTTGATCATATTGATCCACTTCTTGATCAATAAGTATAAGACCAATAAAGAAAAAACTTCCTTGAGGTGTTAAAAAAATTCCATTTTTACCATAATAACCCAATCCCGATTTAACCGCCCAGTTTTTTTCAGATATTCTACCGGAATCAACCGAAATACTATAGTTAAAATGGTTGTTATGTTGTTTTATAAGACTTACCATTTTCTCCAATTGTTCAGAAACTAATTGATGATAATCTCTTACAAATGCATATCTGGAAACTCTGTAATTTGAATTTAATGCTTTCCCGATATTGTAATTAAAGAGATTGACAATAACTGTTTTACAATTGGGTAAAAGTGTATCAATCGCAAAACGTTCTTCAATATTTCTCTCCAAATAACCCATTTTGGCATGATACCCATTTTGAATGGACTCTTTAAAATTTTGTACTTCTTTAGAGAAATCAACTAAACTGGAGATTCCGCTAAATGAAAATCCTGCTTCAGAAGCACACTTTTTTATGGTTTCACTAGAAATTTTTAACATATTAATTGAATTCAATAACGCTGAAACTTTCAGGAATTGTAATTGATGTTGGCCCCGGAGTATTAAATTTGATATTTTTTAAATTTAATAGGATCGAAAATTCGGAGCTTTCAATAGTCATATTGTGAAAGTAGGACTTATCCTCTATAGGAAGATAATCGGAATAATTAATCATTATTTTTCTAAGAATAGATTTAATAGTGATCGAATTTTGAACCATTTGAGCAGATTGGTTCAAAGTTATTTTTTGAATTAGATTGAAAGTCCCTTGAAGATCGGTTCTATTCTGATGAAGCAAAATATACTGATTATCGTTTTCAGTAATAGTAAAATCCGTATTAAAATTGGGGAAATCCTTACCGTTCATGGTTGCCTGAAACATATTGAAATTGATTGAGATCCCTGCAATTTTGTTAAAAAATCGATAATCACCTTTATAATATGTTTTATTCAATTTATTGACATAAATCAGTTCATTGGGAAGTAAAACCATTCTGACCACTTCAATTCCGGAAAGATTGATGTTTATATAAATGATACTATCAATTTTATTTACGAAAAACAGGTTCAGTTCTCCGTCTTTCCCTTTAAATGTATAATTTGCTTTTCCTCTATAACTGATCCAATCATAGTCATATTGATACAAAGGTTTGAATTGAGTATAATGAAGTGGAATTATTGTGTCAATGAGTTCTCTATTTTCTATAATAACAGATGTGTCAGTCTGAGTGGGTTGAGGTGTTATGATTTGAGTTGATTTACAGCTAAATAAAGAAATCATCGCTATTGAAATAGCGATGATTTGAACTATTTTTATAAAATAATATTGTTTAGCCAGATTCAATTTTTCACAGTTTAACGAATCAGATTTACGCTACCTTCGTATCTTTTTGGATTTCCATCCATATCTTGAGTCGTGATTACATAGATATAAACACCGGAAGGAGCTTTAGAACCATCGCGATCTAGTCCATCCCAAGAATCAAATGGAGTTTTCGATCTAAATACAACGTTGCCATATTTGTTGTAGATGAGCATTTCGAAAAAGTCAGGGTCTATACCTTCACCGGCAGTGTAGAAAAGATCGTTAATTCCATCACTATTTGGAGTAAAAGCATTCGGAGCATAGAAGAAATAGGGTACTTCCACAACTACAAATTGGCTTATTGAATCTGAGCAACCTTGATCTGTTTCAACAGTTAGGGAAACTTTATATTTTCCGGATCTGGTGTAGATATGGATAGGGGTTTCCAAATCTGAAATATTATCACTTGGCAAGCAATAAGAATCATTAAAATTCCAACTGTAGAATTGAGCAAATTGAGAAAGGTTAACAAAGCTGATTGGGCCTTCTCCATTTTCAACGTAAACATGAGGAGGATTAGGGGTAAAAGCTGCAATTGGAGCTGTGTTTACATTTACCACGATACTATCTTTTGTAGTACAACCAATCTCAGTTGTAACACCAACTATATATTCTGTTGTACTGGAAGGAGATGCTACAATATTTTGAGTGGTTGCACCTGTACTCCATTCATAATTTCCTTGAGCATTTGTAATCATTAAAGTGGTACGTTCCCCTTCACAAATAACAGTATCACCTACAATAACAGGTTTATCTAAATCAGGTACCTGGATAGTTATAGTATCTGAGTTTTCACAATGATTTTGATATGTGATATTCGCAGTATATAATGTTGTTTCACCCGGATTTGCAGTAATAGTTTGTGTATTACCAACAATTGTTGTTCCGTTGCTCCATTCTACGGAAGCAATTTGAGAACTATCATCAGGATTAACTGTGATTAATGATAGTTCAACTGGGTCATTTGGACATACAGATGGAACTGAAGAGATGGCATTGATAGCAGGTTTGTTTACAACAACAACTATTGAATCATATAAAGTGTATGAGGTTCCGATTGGAGTTGGAAATTCAAGCACTCCAATGTATGTTGTTGTAGAATCTGGATATACGGCTAATATTTTTCCATTTTCAGTTTGATTAACAACTAAATTTTCCGGAGCAACAGAATTTTTATACCAAACAGCAGAAATCGAATCAATAGGTGAAATTGGAATAAAACGCCACGCTTCATTTGAGGTAGTCCACATACCTGTATTCCTACCTGGAGGGACAACCGTTTGATTTCCTTTTGCATTAATTAAACCAAGGAGTCCCATTTGCCCATTGGATGCAGTCCCACAACAAGTTCGGTCACGAACATATACATCTATAATATTTGATCCCTCGTACATTACCATTTGATATGATGAAATTGATGTATGGTTACCATAGAGTGGAAGTCTGTTAAATGACATTACAAACGCTCTACAAGGAAAATCACCTTGAAAACCGTACCATACACCACCAATATCTGATCCAATATTTGTAACATAAAAAGGGTCTGTATCTTGTAGAACTCCAAAGATTGAATTTCTATAATCGTAACTACCACTTAAATTGAAAGCAAAATTGGGATTTGAAACATTTGGTATTGAATCTAAATAAGAATAACCTGCTGAACCAGCACTATGAGGATTAAATGAGATAACACCATTTGCTCCTGGAGCTATTTGTGAATAGCTTGTACCATAAAAATTAAAATTAAATAGAGGATTGGTTGGTAAATTTACATTTCCAAACCAAACATCATCGGTCATTGAAGCTAACGTCATTCCATTTCCAAACCAGCTAAATGGAGGATTAAAAGTAATGCTCTGTAGAAAATAATCACCTGTTGGAAGACCTGGGGCATTTATGTTTGCATACAAATAAATCATGGGTGTACTACAATCAAATACAACAGTATCTTGAGGTGTAAATGTTCCATTAACAACATAAGGACCAAGTTCAATTTTAGGACAAGCTGATTCATTAGGACCTTGTTCATATATTTCAGGTATACAAGAAATATTGAATTGAAAACCAGAATAAGTAGTCGAACTTGTCCCAGATACAAATCTAAAAGTCAATGCATTTCCACTTGAAATTAAAACATCAGGCGGTTCAAAGCCGGTTTTAAAATATCCAATTCTTCTTGCATTTGTGGGGTCTTGTTGAAAATCTCCATCAAATATCTCAAGCATATTATTTGTTCCAACATTAAAAGAGATACTTTCAGCTTTTACATGAGTTCCTAAATTGGATTTAAAAACTATAACACCGATATCATTAGCTAAATAATTACCCATTGGACCTCCGGAATCATACAAAATGGCATTACATGTCCTAATTTGCGTGAAAGGTAAATTACTTGAAAGGTTATAAGTATAGGGAGTCGTGAAATAAGGAGCAAAAGATGCTTTCCATCCTGCATTTAATCCATTCAAATCTGCGATTCCATCAGAATAAAAAACAAAAGTAACGGAAGTACTATCACTTGTAAACTGCCCGGGGCTATTAACGGAATTGTAAACCCCAATTAATGGTCCATTGGTTGTTGGTCCATCATAAATGAATAAAGTATCACCTACTCCTAACGCAAAAAAAGTGAAGTTAAACTGTAAATGACTCACTTCCCAACCTGAACCAAAATTATTACTTGTTTGAGATTGTATTGTTAGTATTGTATTTCCGGCAACTGTTGCCGTATAAGGGTTGTTTTGGCCGCCTTCATCATAAAAATTACCAATATCGGTAATCAGTTGAGTCCCATTAAACATGGGGACATTAATTCCATATGTTTTGCCAACACTGATGAAAAATAGGAAGATGCAAATAATTCTAAATAAAACGGTTTTTTTCATAGTAAGTTAAACTTTTCTTATTCAGATGCAAAAATATGAAAAATGTTGCCTTAAAGACTAATTTTATGCTATTTTTGCAAAAAAAAATAAAATGACAAAGAAAATATTGGTAGTTACCGGGGGTGGCGACTGTCCTGGATTAAATGCGGTAATCAGAGGTATCGTGAAAAGTGCTGAATTAGATGGTGGCTGGGAAGTGATAGGCTGCATTGAATCATACAACGGACTGCTTAAAGATGATGTCGAAATCGTTGATTTAAAGGAGAAAGATGTTGCAGGAATCCATGTTCAGGGAGGCACTATTATCAAAACAACTAACAAGGGAGGCCCTTTTCATTTTCCGGTTCAACAAGCAGATGGTTCATGGATCGAAGTAGATCGCTCGGAGTTGTTTAAAAAACGTTTAGAAAATCTGGGAATTGATGCTATTATTAGTATAGGTGGAGACGGCTCTCAAAGAATCTCTCTCCAATTGGCAAATATGGGAATTAACATCGTTGGTGTTCCTAAAACTATTGATAATGACCTCTCTGCAACCGATTTTACCTTTGGATTTCAAACTGCCGTTCAAATTGCTACGGAAGCTGTTGATAAATTAGTGACAACTGCATCTAGTCATAGCAGAGTATTTATTTTGGAAGTTATGGGTCGAGATGCCGGATGGATTGCCCTCCATTCTGCAATTGCCGGTGGTGCAGAAGTGTGTATAATCCCTGAGATTCCTTATGATCCAAAAATCATTCTAGAGAAAATTGAATCCAGATATACAAATGGAAGAGGTTTCTGTAATATCGTTATTGCAGAAGGAGCAAAAGGACTCGATGGAAAAATTACCGGTTCAGCACCAACCGCTGTTGGTGATCAACATGTAAAGTTAGGTGGAGTAGGAGATAAGCTTAAATTCGAATTGGAAAAATTGGGATTTGAACACGATATTCGAGTGATGGTTCTAGGACATCTCCAAAGAGGAGGAACTCCTGTAGCTTATGATCGCATCCTGGCAACAGCTTTTGGAGTGAAAGCATTTGAATTGGTGAAAGAAGAAAAAAATAGAACAATGGTCGTTTATAATCATCCTAATATCACTTATGTAACTCTTGATGATGCAATTAAAAGCCCTAATAATGTGAATCCGCAAACCAGTTCGTTAGTTA
>Ga0209098_1003403_pt1 | contig 13195 bp, 10 predicted proteins | sample AD_JPNHW1_MetaG_FD_184429 | JGI IMG/M metagenome (GOLD analysis project Ga0209098, IMG submission 184429) | Active sludge microbial communities of municipal wastewater-treating anaerobic digesters from Japan - AD_JPNHW1_MetaG (SPAdes) (version 2) | ecosystem: Engineered > Bioreactor > Anaerobic... | reverse complement strand
ATTCCAACCCCAAACAATCCCAGCGCAGTGGCTGCCATAAAATGCCATGCTCCAATTCCTCCCTGCGATGGGGCAACCATTCCATAACTTGACATCACAAAGGTGGTTAGCGCTGCAATAGGGCCAAGACCTTTGGTGAAATCTAAGCTGAAAAAGACCGCGTAAATCATCAGGTAATACATGCCCCAAATAAAAAAGGAATGGGCGATGTACGCTTTATATCTTCTCATCGAAAAGACCGATTTAATACCATCGATAAAGCCATCAAAAATCTCTTTGATTTTATTCTTTCCCTTTTTTTTCTTCATAATTTTTATGGACACGAAGAAGCCCGCAGCAATCACAAACAATCCGCACCAAAGGATTGGAGAAGAAAACAATTTCTTGATGTTTGCAACAACTTCGGGGTTTTGGCGGCCAAAATCGATCACTTTATCAAAATCAAGGATAACCATCAGGATCGTAAAAATAAGCAGCACAATCATGTCAACAATCCTTTCGGTTACAACGGTTCCAAATAATTTTGAAAAAGAGATCTTTTCATATTTTGACAGTAACCCGCACCGAACAAATTCCCCCATCCGGGGCAACAACAAATTCATGAAATAGGCTACCATCACGGTTATGAACGTATTGGTTGTTTTGGGGTTTTCACCCAGCGGTTCGAGAGCAATCTTCCATCGGAGTGTTCGGCTGATATGACTCAGCAAGCCAAAGACTAGCGCAAGAAGCACCCACCAGTAGTTAACTTCGTTTTTCAGCCGATACCAATATTGACTAAAGTCCTGATCGCGGTAAACTAACCAGAACATGAACACACCCAGTGAAGTAAAGGCCGTGTATTTTAAAATATTGAGAATCTTTTTTTTCAAAATAGGAAGATTAAAGTTTGCTTTGTTAATTTTGCCACCACAAAAATAAAGATTTGTTTTGAACAGCAATCAAAACAGTTGTTAAACATAAGGACTTACTGATTCTAATGGCTCAAGTGAGGGCAAAGAAAAATTTGGGTCAACATTTTTTGACAGACAATCATGTTGCCTGTCGAATTGTTGAAAGTCTGACTTCAAACATTCCCAATGTGTTGGAGATTGGTCCCGGCATGGGGGTGCTTACTCAGTATCTTTTCCAGTCAGAAGCCTATACGACAATTGCTCTCGATATTGATATTGAATCGATTGATTATCTTAAAAATAAATATCCGGAGCATTCCAGTCAGATTATCCATGGTGATTTTTTATGTGCCGATTTGTCAACTTTTTTTGGGGAAGAACCATTTGCGGTGATTGGTAATTTCCCGTACAACATATCGACACAGATTCTATTCAGGATACTTCAGTTTAAAAATCAGGTGCCGGAAGTAGTTGGAATGTTTCAAAAGGAAGTCGCAATGCGTATTGCAGCGCCTCCTGGTTCGAAAACCTATGGCATTACCAGCGTTTTGCTTCAGTCTTATTATGATATTGAGTATTTGTTTACGGTTGATGAGCATCAGTTTGCTCCGCCCCCAAAAGTAAAATCGGCCGTCATCAGGTTAACCCGGAATAACGTGGAAAAACTGGATTGTGACGAGGTTTTGTTTGTGAAATTGGTGAAAGCTGCTTTTAATCAACGTAGGAAAATGATGAGAAACAGCATTAAGTCGTTTTGCCCCGAAACCGGATTTTCGCATCCATTTTTAGAAAAAAGGCCTGAACAGCTTTCGGTGGGTGATTTTATCTTGTTAACAAACCTGATTTCGCTTGCTCAATGTAAATAAGGAAAGTATTTTTGCAACTCAAAAATTGAATAAGAAAAGAGAAGCTTTTGTGAAAAGTAAGGTGAAAATTTCGGGAGACGTAAATTATTTATTTTCAAGCAAAAATAATGTATGTGAATTTTTAACTAATTTTAAAAGGCTCGTTTTGAAACTTCCAAAATCATTGGTATTTTCATGCAATTTTTAAAAAATATCCGCTAAGGCTTTAGTTTTGTGGAAAAATTTAATATTTACTATAAAAGGGGCTATAAATGAGTGATTCAAAAAAAATAAAATCAGCTCTTATTTCGGTTTTTCATAAAGAAAGGGTTGATGAAATTGTCTCCAAGCTTCAGGAACTGGGAATAAAGATTTATTCAACAGGAGGGACCAAGAGTTTTATTGAGGAATTGGGCGCTCCGGTTACTGCAGTGGAAGAGTTAACAACCTATCCGTCCATTTTGGGAGGAAGGGTAAAAACATTGCACCCAAAAATTTTTGGAGGGATCCTGGCTCGGAGGGAAAATGCTGGCGATCTTGCACAATTGAGTGAATATGCGATCCCCGAAATCGATTTGGTAATCGTTGACTTGTATCCTTTTGAAAAAACGGTTTCCTCAGGGGCATCGGAGGAAGATATTATCGAGAAAATTGATATTGGTGGTATTTCCCTGATTCGGGCAGCTGCCAAGAACTTTGCCGACGTGGTGATTGTTCCTTCGATGGCAGAATACGACTCGTTACTCGATTTGTTGAATGAAAAGAAGGGTGAATCGTCGTTGAACGATCGGAAAGAATTTGCCCGCAAAGCCTTTGCAACTTCATCACATTATGATGCAGCTATTTTCAACTATTTTAGTCAAGGGAAAGACGACTTCTTACGGATAAGCCATAACCACAGTAATGTGCTGCGTTACGGTGAAAACCCTCATCAAAAGGGCGTTTTCTTTGGTGAGTTCGACGAAATGTTTGATAAAATTCACGGAAAGGAGATCTCCTACAACAATCTTTTGGATATTGATGCTGCTGTAAACCTTATCGATGAATTTGAAGAAACCACCTTTGCTATTTTGAAGCACAATAATGCCTGTGGTTGTGCATCGAGGGCTAAATTGATTGACGCGTGGAAAGACACGCTTGCCGGAGATCCAGTTTCTGCTTTTGGAGGAGTGTTGGTAACCAATCGGGTTATTGATGCTGAAACGGCAGTTGAAATTACTAAATTATTCTTTGAACTGATCATCGCTCCAGGGTACGAACCCGAAGCGCTTAATATTTTGGAATCGAAGAAAAACCGGATTATTCTGATCCGAAAGAATATACAACTCCCCGTTTGTCAATTCCGTAGCGTTTTGAACGGAGTGCTTTATCAGGAACGGGACATCAAGAGAGAGAAGAAAGAAGAATTAACACCTGTCACCAATGTTGTGGCTTCGGCCGAACAGGTTGAAGATCTTTTGTTCGCAAATAAATTAGTAAAACAGTCAAAATCGAATACGATTGTTATCGCAAAAAACCGACAATTATTGGCGAGTGGAGTTGGTGAAACTTCCCGTGTTGATGCATTGAAACATGCGATCGAAAAGGCCGAAAGCTTTGGCTTCGATTTGAAAGGTGCCGTTATGTCATCCGATGCTTATTTCCCATTTGCCGATTGTGTTGAGATTGCTCATGGAGTTGGGATTGAAACCGTGATCCAGCCCGGAGGTTCCATTCGGGATCAGGATTCAATCGACTTCTGTAATGATCACAATATGGCAATGGTATTTACTGGGACTCGTCATTTCAAACATTAAAAAGTTATGGGATTATTTTCATTTTTGACACAAGAAGTAGCAGTCGATTTGGGAACTGCTAACACAATAATCATTTGCAACGATAAAATCGTTGTTGATGAACCTTCCATTGTGGCCATCGATCTGAAGACCGATAAAGTGGTTGCGATAGGAGAGAAAGCCCGGCAGATGCAAGGGAAAACCCACGCTAACCTGAGGACTATTCGCCCGTTGCGCGATGGTGTTATTGCCGATTTCAACGCTGCCGAGCAGATGATCCGTGGAATGATTAAAATGATCAATACGGGTAGCCGGTTATTTCCACCCTCATTGAAAATGGTTGTTTGTATCCCTTCGGGCAGCACCGAAGTTGAGTTGAGAGCTGTTCGCGACTCTTCTGAACATGCCGGTGCCCGCGAAGTTTACCTGATTTATGAGCCAATGGCTGCGGCCATAGGGATTGGTATCGACGTAGAAGCTCCGGAGGGAAACATGGTGGTTGACATTGGTGGTGGAACAACCGAGATTGCGGTGATTTCGTTGGGAGGAATTGTAACCAACAAATCGATTCGTATTGCAGGTGACGACCTTACAGCCGATATCATGGAATACATGCGCCATCAGCATAATATAAAAGTTGGCGAAAGAACCGCTGAAGACATTAAGATTAATGTGGGTGCTGCCCTTTCCGAGTTGGACGAACCACCCGCTGACTATATTGTACAAGGTCCGAACCAGATGACCGCTCTTCCGGTGGAAGTTCCGGTTTCTTATCAGGAAATTGCCCACTGTCTCGATAAATCGATTTCGAAAATTGAAGCGGCCGTTTTGAGCGCGCTGGAGCAAACTCCGCCTGAATTGTATGCCGACATTGTGCATAAAGGAATTTACCTCGCCGGAGGTGGAGCCTTATTGCGCGGCCTCGATAAAAGGTTGACCGAAAAGATCAATATTAAGTTCCAGATCGCTGAAGATCCGTTAAGAGCGGTCGCTCGGGGAACTGGTATTGCCTTAAAGAACGTTGATAAATTTCCATTCCTTATCAGGTAATTGATAAGGAATTTTTTTGTTGCGCATGAAGAACTTGTTGAATTTTTTACTAAAGTTTCATCACATCATTCTATTTATACTGCTGGAAGTTATTTGCCTTACTTTTATCATTAAGTACAATAACTTTCAGCGGGTAAAATTCCTCAATTCTTCGAATGCCATTGCCGGAAAGGTTTATACCGATTTAAATACTGTTAAAGAGTTTTTCAATTTAAGGCGGCAAAATGAAATGCTGGCGGCTGAAAACAAAACTCTCAGGGAGGAACTGTTGACAATCAGAGCTGCAAACTCGAATGTGCTGACAATCCGCCAACTCGATAGTAGTGCCGTAAAACTGATCCCGGCAAAGGTTATTAATAATTCGGTCAATAAGCAATACAATTATATCACACTGAACAAAGGGTCTTTACAAGGGATCAGGCCCGACATGGGAATTATTTGTGCCAATGGGGTTGTGGGCGTAATTGTCAATGTTTCCCAAAATTACTCAACGGCACTTTCAGTTTTGAATGGGCGTTTGTCGATTAATGCCAAATTGTTGAATACAAATTATTTTGGACCACTTAAATGGGAGGGAAGCAACCCTTATCTCGCTATTTTGAGCGAGATACCGTACCATGTTAAGGTGCAGGAGAACGACGAGGTAGTGACCAGTGGTTATTCTGAAATTTTTCCGGAAGGGATTTTAATCGGACGGGTCGTGAAAGTTGGAAGCAGCAAAAGTGAAAACTTTCAGGAAATTTATGTGCAGCTTTCGACCGATTTTAATAACCTGTATTATGTCGATGTGATTCAAAACTCAATGAACAGCGAACGGCGTCAACTCGAAAAAATGACAGAATATGAATAAAGGCCCGGTTTGGTATATTGTTACGTTTGTTACGATTGTTCTGATACAACTTTTGTTGATGAACAATATCCAGTTTAGTGGCTATATAAATCCTTACTTCTATATCCTTTTCATTATCCTTTTGCCGATTAGCATTCCAACCTATCTGTTGCTAATTGCCGGTTTCTTTCTGGGTATAACCATCGACATTTTTTCGAATACACCGGGGATCCATGCTTCTGCCACCGTTTTTATGTCTTTTATAAGGCCTTACGTCATTAATTCATATAACCTCGAAGACCAGGAGAAAATAAAGATTCCATCGATTATGAACTTGGGAATTAAATGGTTTGTGAAGTATTTGTTGATTATGGTTCTGGTTCATCATATTTTCCTGTTTTTTATTGAAGTGTTTTCTTTTTCAGGTTTTTTGCACACTCTTTTGCGCTGTATTCTAAGTTCTATCTTTACCTTTGTCTTTATTCTGATCAGTCAATTTATCGTTTTCAGAAAGTAATTTGAGAGGACGTGGATAGTTATTCAAAAAGGAAAAATATTATCATTTTTATTTTTTTTACGGTAGGGGTCATCTTTGTCGTTCGTTTGTTCTTTCTTCAAGTGGTAAATTCTACCTACAAACGTTCGGCAACAAAAAACGTATTGCGTGAAGTCGTTGAATTCCCTTCCCGTGGTTTAATCTATGGACGAAAAGGTGAACTATTGGTGTTCAATCAAACGGTGTACGATTTGATGGCAACACCCCGTGAAATCGGACGATTTGATACAACTGCTCTTTGTGATATCATCGATGTTTCAAAGGACGATTTGATTTCTGAATTGAATAAAGCGAAAAGGTATTCATCTTATCAGCCTTCGGTTGTTGCAAAGCTGATACCTCCAATCCGGTATGCTTTTTTGAAAGAAAAGATCTATAAATATCCGGGCTTTTATTTGCAAACCCGTAACATCAGGAATTACACCTACAATAGTGCGGCTCACGTGCTGGGATACATTGGCGAAGTAAGCCCTTCGACTATTCAGAAAGACAACTATTACAAATCGGGCGACTACATTGGGGTTTCCGGAATTGAACGAGCTTATGAAAAAGAGCTTCGCGGAAAGAAAGGTGTTTCGCTTTATCTGGTCGATGTGCATAACCGGTTGAAAGGTGAATATGAGAATGGAAGAATGGATACCAGCGCGGTTAAGGGGAAAGATCTTAAAACGAGTTTGGATATCGATCTGCAGCAATATGGTGAGTTGCTGATGCAAAACAAAGCAGGGAGTATTGTTGCGATCGAGCCTTCTACTGGCGAAATATTGGCAATGGTTACTTCTCCATCCTATTCCCCCGTGGACATGGTGGGGCGAAGCCGTATGGTGAATTTTCCCAGGTTAGTCGCCGATACGCTTCTCCCTCTTTTTAATCGCGCGGTGCAGGCTCATTACCCTCCCGGGTCAACTTTCAAAATGTTGCATGGGCTGATTGCCTTGCAGGAGAATATTATCAATCCATCTACTTCCTATTATTGTAACCATGGATATCATGTGGGAAACTTTCATCAGGGTTGCCACCACGAGCAGTCGTTCGATTTGAACGGTGCCATTACCGCTTCGTGTAATGCCTATTTCTCTCAGACATTCAGGGCCTTTTTGGAATCATCAAAGTTTCATGGGGTCAAAGATGGGTATGAAGCATGGCGGAACCATGCGCTAAGTTTTGGCTTCGGCGATAAGGTCTCTTTTGAATTTGATGAGGAATCGAAGGGTTTTATTCCAACAACTGATTTTTACGATAAAAGGACTTTCAAACGAGATTCCCGTTGGCATGCGTTATCCATTATTTCATTGGCTATCGGACAAGGTGAAATAGAGACAACGCCTATTCAGATGGCAAATTATATGGCGATTCTGGCCAATCGGGGTTATTATTACCCGCCACATGTAGTGCGTGAAATTGAGGGCGAACCGTTGAGCCCGGTTGTGAGAGAAAAACATTATACTACGGTTAAACAGGCTGAATTTGAAAAGATCCTCGATGGAATGGAAGGGGTTGTTACGGGAGGAACAGGTGTCCTGGCAAGCGTTCCGGGAATCCGAATTTGCGGGAAAACCGGGACGGCCCAAAACCCTCACGGTCCTGATCATTCAACTTTTGTCGCTTTTGCCCCCCGTAATAATCCGGTGATTGCCATTGCGGTGTATGTGGAAAACGGAAAATTTGGGAATCTGTATGCTGCACCAATTGCCGGTTTGATGATCGAAAAATATATCAACGATTCTATTCAGCCTTCGAGAAAGTGGCTAGAAACCAATATGCTCGAGACGAATTTGCTTTATCCCGACCTTCCCAATTATATCAAATATTATAAGTAACGTGGCACAGCTATTTAATATATGGAAAAGATTTGATTGGGTAATTATCCTGATCTATGTTTTTATGGTTCTGTTGGGCTGGTTGAATATCTATTCCGCCGTGTATAGCGATGAACACCGCAGCATTTTTGATATGGAACAACGTTACGGAAAGCAGATGATCTGGATTGTTTTTGCGTTTATCCTGGCCATACTGATTATGGTTACCGAAAGTAACTTTTTTGTCACCTTCTCGTTCCCTATTTATTGTATTTTTATTTTATTGCTGTTGACGGTGCTTTTCCTGGGAAGTATTGTGAACGGAGCCAAAGCTTGGCTTACGATAGGAAATTTTGCGTTGCAGCCCTCCGAATTTGCCAAGCTTGGCGTCACCCTGGCGCTGGCCAAGGTGATGAGTTCGTATGATTTTAGCTTCAAATCAAAGAATTCGAAATTAATTGTCGCAGGGATTATTCTGTTGCCGGTATTACTTATTTTTCTTCAGAACGATACGGGTTCGGCTTTGGTTTATTTTGCCTTTTTAATTCCTCTTTTCAGGGAGGGAATGTCGGGGTTGATACTCTTTTTTCTTTTGTTTTTTGCCTTATTGTTTATTTTGGCCTTGGTACTCAAATCGTGGCTATTCATTCTCTTGCTTATCGTTTCCGGTTTTGTGGTTTTCTATTTCATGCGTAGGCGTTGGAATGAGATGGCACCTGCATTGTTGATTTTTACCTCAGCGGTTGCATTGGTTAGTGCAATTTTTCTGGTATTCGGTATCGATTTCAACGTCTATTTTGTATTGTTGATTTCGTCGTTCATGTCGGGTTTGGTTCTTCTCTTTTTGTCCATCTACAAAAGGATTCCACAGGCCACCTTGATTGTCTCTCTCTTTCTTGCTTCGATTATCTTTTCGTTTGTCGTCGATTTTGCTTTCGATAATATTCTTCAGCCTCACCAGCAAGCCCGAATAAACGATGTGCTTGGAATTAAATCGGATCCGCACGGGGCTGGTTACCATGTTATTCAGTCGAAAATTGCCATTGGTTCCGGCGGCCTTTTGGGAAAAGGTTTTTTGAAAGGGACTCAAACAAAATTTGATTTCGTTCCGGAACAAAGTACCGACTTTATTTTTTGTACCGTAGGCGAAGAGTGGGGCTTTTTAGGTTCTATTATCGTGGTGGGGGCTTTTGTCTTTTTGCTCTATCGGCTTGTTAAACTGGCCGAACGGCAGCATTCAATTTTTAGCCGGGTATATGGATATAGTACTGCAGCAATTATATTCTTTCATTTTGCCGTAAATATCGGAATGACCATTGGCCTGGTGCCGGTAATTGGGATCCCTTTGCCGTTTTTTAGTTATGGTGGTTCTTCCCTCTGGTTCTTTACAGCGCTGTTATTTATCTTTTTGAGGTTGGATGCCAGCCGGTTTGAGCAGCTTCGTTAACAAAGATTGAAGTCTCTTTCAGTAATTTCATGGCCAAATTTTCAAATCCAGTGTAGTTTTCCTTTAAATGGTTTATTGTCGGTTTTGTCTTTTCTGGTAACGATGTTCGAAAGGACATAATCATGAGAGCCTCTTCTAAACCACTTACTGTTGAATAAGAAAGTAACCGGTTTCGTCCTACAAAATTGGAGAAGAAGTTTTTGATCCGGTCTGGAAGGTAATGATAGTTTTCTTCCAGAATTTTGTAAACTGTAATTGAAAAATCCTCAAGTCGTATTGGGTGAAAATCTTCCCAGTTGGCTGCTAAAAAATGGTCGACAACAATATCTGCTACAACACCCGCATAAAGTCCGTAGAATGGGTTCAGGTAATTTTTGATTTGCAGGAAGTTTTCATTTTTATCGGTGTACGAGTCGATCATGCGATGTAATAAAATCCCTTGTTGAATCCCTTCGGGGTATTCGAGATACTTTTTACCTTTTACATAATCGGCAATAAAATTTCCTGTTATAATCTGATTGTCATCAAATGAAAGATAGGTGTGACCGAGGTAATTCATAGGTGTGAAGCTAAAAAAAGCGTACTCATGGAAAGTACGCTTTTATATTGACAATGAGTATTTTTTAATTAGACAACCGGAACATTCCAGATTCTGCCTTTCAACATTTGAGTCTGAGTTTCGAACCCTGGTTTTTCCAGAAGGGCGAACATGTTCTTTTTATAGGCTTCAACTCCGGGTTGGTCAAACGGATTGACATTGATCAGGTAACCGCTGATGCCGCAGGCTTTTTCAAAGAAGTAGATCAACTGTCCGAGATTGTATTCATCAATTCGTTCCATTTCAACTTTGATGTTTGGAACATCTCCGTCAACATGGGCAATCTGAGTTCCTAGTTCGGCCATTTTATTTACATAGTCGACTCTTTTTCCTGCAAGGAAATTGAGTTTGTCGAGATTGGCTTTATCTTCCGGGATTAGAACTTCGCGTTCGGGTTTTTCTACCGAAACGACGGTTTCAAACAAAATGCGTTCCCCTTCCTGAATGTATTGACCCATAGAATGAAGGTCGGACGAGAAGTCAACCGATGCGGGGAAAATTCCTTTTCCGTTTTTGCCTTCACTTTCGCCATACAGCTGTTTCCACCATTCGGCCACATAATGAAGCTTGGGCTGAAAATTAACAAGTATCTCAATTTTCTTTCCTTCAGTATATAGGATGTGACGGGCAGCAGCATACTGGCAGGCAATATTTTCTTCAAATTTCACCTGTGCAGAGGTTGCTTTGAACATATCTTTTGCACCCTGAACGAGGGCACGAATATCGAATCCTGCAACGGCGATAGGAATCAGACCCACCGGGGTTAATACCGAGTAGCGGCCGCCAACGTTGTCGGGGATTACATAGGTTTTGTAACCTTCTTCGTTGGCGAGGGTTTTCAATGCACCTTTGGATGCATCGGTAATGGCGCAAATACGACTTTGAGCTTCCTGCTTCCCGTAGCGGTCTTCCAGATCTTGTTTTAAAATTCTCAGCGCAATGGCTGGTTCGGTAGTTGTACCTGATTTTGAAATGACACAAATAGCCCATTCTTTGGTTTGAAGAAGGTCCCTTAACTCAGCCAGATAATCTTCGCCAATATTTTGCCCGGCAAAAAGGATGGCTGGTTTGTCTCCTTTCAGATGTGAAAAACTGTTGCTCAGTGCGTCAATAACCGCTTTGGCCCCCAAATAGGAACCACCGATGCCGATTACGACATAAATGTCGATATTTTTAGAACGTATTTTCGATGCTGTATCTTCGATGTCCTGAATAAAGGATTCGCTGATTTCGTTTGGGAGATTTACCCATCCTAAGAAATCGCTTCCACGTCCGGTTTTATTATGCAATGCCCCATTCAATTCTTCAGTGGCACTTTTATAGGTCTCAAATACATCGGGAGAAATGAAGCCGCTTGTTTTGGCAAATGCTTTCCCGAGGTCTAATTTTAATGGTTTCATATACTGTTTATCTAAGATTTTCAGTTAACAACCTGATTTCAATAGCAGGAGAGATGTTTTCGTAGCAAATGTTGTAAACAGCGTCGCAGATGGGCATGTTCACATTGTGTTCGCGGTTTATCTCTTTAATACACTTCACGGCATAATAGCCTTCGGCAACCATATGCATCTCCAGCTGGGCTGAACGGATTGAATATCCTTTCCCAATCATGGTTCCAAAAAGCCGGTTACGGCTGAATTGGGAGTAAGCAGTTACCAGCAGGTCGCCCAGATACGACGATCCTTTGATGTCGCGGGCTATGGGATGAACTTTATCGACAAAACGCTTAATTTCCTGAATTGCATTCGATACCAGCACGGCCTGAAAATTATCGCCGTAATGTAACCCATTGCATATCCCCGCCGCAATGGCAATGATGTTCTTTAATACCGAAGCGTATTCCGTGCCGTAAATGTCGTCGGAAATATGTGCCCTGATATAGGACGATTCGGTCATAAGGGCAAAAGCCCGTGCCTTTTTTACATCGGGACAAGCAATGGTCAGGTACGATAGCCTTTCCAGAGCAACCTCCTCGGCATGGCATGGCCCGGCAATGATCCCAATGGAATCGAGTGGAACATTGAATTGTTGGTTAATGAATTTCCCAACGATAAGGTTATCGTCAGGAACAATCCCTTTTATGGCCGATACCACAAATTTTTTGCTGATATCAACGGTTAGGTTCGAAAGCGATTCTTTAAGGAATGCTGATGGAATTACTAAAAGAAGGATGTCGGAATCAAGAGCAATCTGGTTGATGTCGTTGTAAAAATTGATTTTTGAGACATCAAAAATTACATCACAAACATAATTGGGATTGTGCCCGTTTTTCTTAAAATATTCAATATTGTTGGAATTACGAAAATACCAGTTAATTGAATCAACATTGTTCAGCAAGATTTTGGCTAACGCCGTAGCCCAGCTTCCGCTCCCTATAATAGCTATCTTCGAATTTGTAAACATTCAGGTGAACCTCTCTTATTCCCTAATTTGAAGCGCAAAAGTACAAAATTCATTGAAAGTTTTTACATTCTTTAAAAAAATGACCTTTACGAAGTTAAGTATTAAATTAGTTTTACTTCGATGAAAAATGAAAATTGTTTCTTTATATTGTCATTAATAATTTTGATAGATGGATTATTAAGCTGGAATCCCGAGGCTTCCTGTGATAAAAAAACTCTTTTATGAACAAAATGATTGAAGATGTCGAGTCTTTGGCGAGCAAGTATTTGAAGGCAAAATTTATTTTACCGTTTCTGGTTGTAGTAACCATATTGTATTATGGTCAGTCGGTTTTCTTTCAGTTCCTGAATTTTGATGATGACCAGTTTATCTCAAATAATGAGATTGTGACCAGTAATGACCATTCGTTCGTTGATTGTTTTAAGTATAAGTTTAAAGAACACGATTATTTTCCGTTGACATTTCTGGTCTTTCGTCTTCTAAGGGTTTTGTTTGGATTAAATCCATTTTTTTTTCATGCACTAAATGTGACATTCCATCTCATTAATGTCATTCTTGTTTTTTTCCTTGGATTAAAGGTCCTTAAAAAACTCTTTCCGGCACTGAAAAATCCTGAAGGCTGGGCGAGTATGGTTGCATTGTTATTTTCAATGAATCCGGTTCATGTTGAGAGTGTTGCCTGGTCTATCGATTTAAAGGATCTGCTTTATACGTCCTTCTATCTGACGGGGTTGTTAGCTTACTGGAAGTGGCTCGAAAACGGAAAAATGAAAGTCTATCTACTGTCGGTGCTACTGGCTATTGGGGCACTATTGTCCAAGTCCACCGCGATTACATTTATCTTTCTTCTTTTTGGGATTGACTGGTTAAACGGTGTAAAGGCAGGAAAGAAGATGATCCTTTCGAAGATTCCCTTTTTGCTGCTCACGGTAGGTGGCTTTTATATCTTTGGGCTTCTTTCCGATCCACAGGCTACTTTATTGGGAATTACAGGGAATGC
>Ga0209098_1003402_pt1 | contig 13195 bp, 15 predicted proteins | sample AD_JPNHW1_MetaG_FD_184429 | JGI IMG/M metagenome (GOLD analysis project Ga0209098, IMG submission 184429) | Active sludge microbial communities of municipal wastewater-treating anaerobic digesters from Japan - AD_JPNHW1_MetaG (SPAdes) (version 2) | ecosystem: Engineered > Bioreactor > Anaerobic... | reverse complement strand
TTTGCAGGTTTAGTCCTACTTGCTCTCAATATACAAAAGAGGCGATTCAAAAATACGGCGTTTTAAAAGGACTTTGGCTTGGCACAAAAAGGGTTTGTAAGTGTCATCCGTTTAATAAAGGCGGATATGACCCGCTTCCATAAACACCCTCCCTTGCAATTTTTTTCTGTCTGTGCTGTAATGTAATAACTGCGGGAAACTGCTAGTTCACTTGAAAGAAGAAAAATTTAATTGTCGAAAAATATAAAATTAGCAAAACACTCAGGCTTTTGTTACGGGGTGAAAAGGGCGGTCGAAACCGTTAAAAAATTAAAAGAACAAAACCCCGATAAAAATATTTTTATACTTGGCGAACTTATCCACAATTCTCAGGTTATTCAAGAACTTGAAGATTTGGGAATCAAAACCATAAACGAACTTCCCGAAAAAGGAAGCGGAATTTGTGTTATAAGAAGCCATGGGGCTTCACCTGAAATTTTTGAACAGATAACAAAAGCAGGATTTGAAGTAGTAGATTTAACCTGTCCTGACGTAAAAAAAGTTCAGAAAAAAGCCATTGAACTTGTAAAAGAAGGATATTTTTTGATAATAGTGGGCAAGGCTGAGCATCCTGAAGTTGTTGCAATCAAAGCAAATGCCCAAAGATTCGGTGCTGATATTTTTGTGGCAAGTGATGTGGAGCAGCTAAGAAATATTGAAGACAAAATTAAAGAATACAAAAAAATTGGAGTGGTTGTTCAAACAACGCAAAGGGTTACAACGCTTAAACCTATAGTTGAATATTTGACTTCAATTTCACAAGAGCTTTCCATTGCAAATACTATCTGCAACAGCACAACTTTAAGACAAAATGAAGCAAAAAACCTTGCCGAAGAATCTGACCTTATGATTGTTGTGGGTTCAAGAAAAAGTGCAAATACAACTCACCTTGCAGAAATTCTTAAAGACATTTCAAAGACTATTCACATTGAGGATGACAAAGAGCTTGATAATTACAAAAATGTCATAAAAGATGCAAAAAATATTTCAATCACCGCGGGTGCTTCAACCCCTGAAAAAATTATTAATAATGTTATAGATAAATTAAAAGGAGAAAAAAATGAAAACAGTTGAAAAAACAAAAATGGACGAATTTGAAAAGTTGCTGGAAGAATCCTTTTCGCAAAGCTACAATGTGGCTGATATTGTTGAAGGAACAGTAATTACAAAAGAACAAGACGGCTATCTCGTCAGCATAAAAGGTGCTAAAACAGAAGCGATTTTGCCTAATCGTGAAGTTCCTTCTGCCGCAGGTGAAGAAAATACAGCTTTAGAAGTTGGTGATGTAAAAGAATTTTATGTTTTAAGAGAAGAAAACGATGATGAGCCGATGCTTTTGTCATTAAAAAGAATTGCTTGTGCACAAGCTTGGATGCAGCTTAACGATGCTAAAATTTCGGGCGATACGATTCTTGCAAAAGTTATATCCCTTGTTAAAGGCGGGGTTCTGGTTGACGTTGCAGACCTTAAAGGATTTATTCCTTCAAGCCAACTTAGAACAGGGACGCCTTTTGATGGGCTTATTGATCAAAAAATAGAGGTTAAAGTTCTTGAAGCCGATCCTAAGAAAAATAAATTAATCCTTTCTCAAAGACAAGCGGTGGCTGATCAAAGAGATCAGGTTGTTGACGATGTGCTTGCTTCTTTGAGCGAAGATATGGTTGTAAAAGGTGAAGTCGTAAGAATAGCAGATTTCGGAGCTTTCGTTGACATCAATGGAATCGACGGGCTTCTTCCTATCTCAGAAATTTCTTGGCAGAGAATTAAACATCCGTCAGATATTATTTCTTTGGGTGAAAAAATCGAAGTTAAAATAATCAAAATTGATAACGAACTTAAACGTATCAGCTTAAGCTTAAAAAGAATGGGCGAAAACCCTTGGCAGCAAATCGAAGGAGAATTTAAAGAAGGACAGATTATAAACGGAACCGTAAATAAAATTACAAGTTTCGGTGCTTTTATTAATATATTCCCAGGTGTTGAAGCCCTTCTTCCTGTTGCAGAAATGAGCAATGAAAACGTTAATCCGTTTAATTTGTTCAAAGTCGGTGACGAAGTGAAAGTTTTAATTAAAAAATTCACTCCGCAAGAACACAGAATTGCTTTGAGCATAAAAGATATTCAAGAATAAACAATTCAATGAATATAATAAAAGGGCGCAATGTTAAGTTTTCTTAACATTACGCCCTTTATACTTCAAACAGCGGTTATAATTTAAGCCCAAAGTGGAATAATAAAAGTGTAAACAATTTTTCTGCAAGCGAGAATAAGAAAATGAATAAGGTTCTTTTGCTGAATAGTGACTGCGAGCCGCTTCATATAACGAGCTGGAAGCGGGCGGTAGTACTTTTAATCAAGGGCAAGGCAGAGTATATAGAAAAGCTTGAAGATGTAGAAAATTATATTAAGATAGACGAGTATTACATTCCTAAAACAATAAAATTAACTTATGATGTGGCAGTTCCGAATTTGGAACTGCCATTTTCACGTGAGAACATTTTTGTAAGAGATGAACACACCTGTCAATATTGCGGAAGAAAATTCCCTTCATCGGAATTGACCTTAGATCATGTTTATCCAAAATCAAGACTCGGACCTGATATTTGGGAAAACATTGCAACCTGCTGTAAGGAGTGCAACCAGAAAAAAGCTGACAGAACACCCAAAGAAGCCGGAATGAAGCTTATTAAAAGACCTTCAAGGCCTGATGATTACCTTTTGTTTGAAATTTCCAACTCAAAAGAAAACAGAGAGTATTGGGAAAAATTCTACAAAAAAGCTTCTTGAGGGTGTAAATAGTAAATAGAAGGCAAGAGGGCAGGAGAGAAAGCAATTTGTCATCCCGCACGAGCAAAGCGAGTTGCGGGATCTGTTAAATAATTATTCATATAATAGATCCCGAAAAGCGGCGAACATTTTTAATGGCAAAAACTCATGTTTCGGGATGACACAGAGGTTGAACTATTCAGCCATTCACCTATTCACCCATTCAGCTTTTAATAAAATCCTTATTGTAGTGTATATGAAAAATCAAATTTTATGCTAATATATTCTTGTTAGTTAGAATAGGGCATAAAAAATGGTTTTCAGGAATTTTTTATTAAAGGTGAAAGACGCTGATGTATTGTCAAACCTTGCAGACGGAGTAATTCTTATTGATACTTCGGGCAAAATTCAACTTGTAAACGATACTGCGTGTATTATTTTAAACATCTCAAAGAACGAATTTTTAAAAGCGAATATAAACGAAATAATCGAAAGCGGACTTGACTTAACAAAACAGATTGTAGAAAATGCAAAATCCGCAGTCGGAAGGGCAAGAACAACTGCCGATAAAGAACTTTTTCTTGAAATAACGGGAAGAATTTTAGACGATTATTATCTGCTTTCAATTCGGGATGTAACTCAAAGCTACAAAACCGTCGCCGGTATTCTCACAGAACATGAAGCCTCAAAAAAAATAAACAAAGACAAAAACGCTTTTTTGGTTAAGCTTTCGAACGAGCTTAAATCTCCTGTGCATTCGATTTTGGGCTTTTCGCAGGCTATGGTGGAAGGCTTGGGCGGAGATATGAGCGAAAAACAGGCAAAATATATAAAAATTATAAATAAAAATTCCAACGATATGCTCTATCTTATGGACAAAATAGTCGAACTTTCAAAAACAGAATCAAATCTTTTTGAATACGATTTTCAGATTTTTGATGTAATCAATACAGTTCAAGGGATAATCAAAAATAACGAAGCTACGGTTAAAGAAAAAAATCTTAATATGGTATTTGACACGGAAGACATTGTAAAGCGTACTATTTTTTCCGATGAAGGCGCATTGAAAGTGATTTTGCAAAACATTTTAGAAACTGCAATTAAATCAACAGATATAGGCTCGATTAAAATTAAAGCGCATCATCCTGATTTGGAATTTGTATTCCAGCACGATGTTTATGTGCCCCAAGATGCAGTCGAAAAATCTTACATAATGTTTTCAATAACAGATACAGGAATTGGGCTTAACGAAAATGAACTGGCGGTTCTTTTTGAGCCTTATGCTCAGCTTGATAAGCCAAATAAAAAGAACATAGTAAAATCAATCGCTCTTGCAAGCGCAAAAAATCTTGTAAAAACTCTTGGCGGAGACATTTGGGTTGAATCTGAATCTATGCAGGGAACAACTTACAATTTTATAATTCCGGCTGAGAAGTTTCATCAAGAATAGAAATTTTAACAGAGGCATCAAATGGCAGAAGTAATTTTGAAAAACATTCAAAAAGCCTATGACAAAAAAAACGTCATAGACGGAATTGATTTGGAAATAAAAGACAAAGAATTTTTGGTGCTGGTAGGGGCCTCAGGATGCGGAAAGTCCACGATTTTAAGGATGATAGCGGGGCTTGAGGAAATAACTTCAGGTGACATTTACATAGGAGAAAGAAAAGTAAACAAAGTTGCCCCAAAAGACAGAGATATTGCTTTTGTTTTTCAAAGTTATGCACTTTATCCTCATATGACTGTTTATGAAAATATAGCTTTCGGGCTTAAAATGAGAGGGTTTTCAAAAAAAGTTATCGACGAAAAAGTAAAAGAAGCAGCCGAAATTCTTGATTTAAAAAGTTATCTGGATAGAAAACCCAAGCAGCTCTCAGGCGGACAAAGACAACGTGTGGCACTTGGCAGAGCAATCGTAAGAGAGCCTAAAGTTTTTTTGATGGATGAGCCTCTTTCCAATTTGGATGCAAAATTAAGGGTTCAAATGCGCTCTGAAATCAAAAAACTTCACCAAAAACTTCAGACGACCTTCATATATGTAACCCATGACCAGACAGAGGCTTTGACTATGGGTGATAGAATTGTAGTTCTGGATAAAGGTGTTATTCAACAAATTGACACTCCGGAAAACATTTATAATGACCCTAAAAATGTTTTTGTGGCAGGTTTTGTAGGTTCTCCGCAAATGAATTTTCTTGAAGGAAAAATTGCAGATAACAGTATTAAAATAAATGAGCTTTCAATTCCTATGACTCAAGCGCAAATTTCTGCAGTCGGCGACAGAAAAAAGGTATTAATTGGAATTCGTCCCGAAAACATGACCTCAGAAGGCGGTAAAATAAGATTTTGCACAAAAGTTGATATGGTTGAAATGCTAGGCAGCGAAAAAATAATTTATTTTTATATAGGTCAAAATCGTTGCAGTGTAAAACTTCCGCCTGAATTTTCGGTTGACGAAGATTTAATTCTTAATTTTGATGCCAAAAATATTTTGATTTTTGATAAAAAAACCAACGAAAGACTTTATTAGGGGTAAATGTATTTAGCTGAAAAGATTAATGGGTGAAGGGCTGAAAGCTCATAAAGAAATGTAAACCATTTGGATGAGATTTTTAAAGTTTTTGAAAGAATTTGACGATAAAGGAAGTATGAAGAACCGAAAGGTTTTTCTTAACCTCCTCCCCAAGTCTAGTAGCCGTCCGAATGGTCGGCTTTTTTTTGTCTTTTCTTCTTTAATCTTAAATTTTTATGTGATATAATGTCAGATACAAAGAGCAAGGAGCTAAAATGGAAGATTACATTATCCAGTCAATTGAGACAAAGAAAAAAATACTTCAGGACAAAAAACTTTTAAAAGATATCGAAAAAATGAGTGAGGTTATAGTAGAAACTCTAGTCAATGACCGCAAGCTTCTTTTTGTGGGAAATGGTGGATCTGCAAGCGACTGTGATCATTTGGCGACTGAGTTTGTGTCTAAATTTTTTAAAGAAAGAAAAGCTTTTAACGCTATTTCTCTTGCCTCAAATAATGCTCTTATTACCGCTTTATCAAATGATTTTGGCTATGAGAAGGTTTTTTCAAGACAAATTGAGGCTATCGGAAAACCCGGCGATATTTTATTTGCCTTTTCCACTTCCGGAAAATCAAAAAACATTATTGAAGCCTTGAAAACAGCATCAATGATGGGGTTAATCAAAATCGGCTTTACAGGCATTACACCCTGTGAAATGGATAAATTTTGTGATATTTTAATTAAAATCCCTGCAAAAGAGACTTCTATTATCCAAGAATCGCATATGATGCTGGGACACGTAATTTGCAAAATGGTTGAAGACAAGCTTTTTTCTCACGTTTAGCCGTCAAGGCAGGTGGTAAACAAATTTTTAAGGGAATATTTTCTCTTCACGTATTTTGCGCAATTAAAAAAATCTTCGTTTAAACTGCCTTCTCCCAGATGAAAACAATTAAACTGTGCTGCCTTCAGTTTTATTTTGTGATTTTTTGAGGCATTTATGCAAAAATCTTCAACATACATGTGCCAGTCAAGGTTTTCGTCAAATCTGAGATTATATTTATTTATAAGTGATGAATGTACTATCATACAACAGCAATCCAGAGTCGAAACAGATTTCTCAAAAAAGATTTTTTCTCCGAAATCTTTGAAACCCAATTCACCCTGACCTTGCCTGATTTGACCGAAAAATTTTCGCTTAAAGGGAGAATACTCATCCGATTTTTTCATCAGAAATTTCTTTATTGCCCTGATTGGACTGTAATAAAAGCTTGTGCCGATTGCACCGTAAATATTTTTTTTATTAAGCGAATTGATTTTTTTATAAGGATTTTTTTCAAACCCGAAATCCTGATGACAAAAAATAATCCAAAAATCATCGTCTTTATTTAGTTTTTCCAAATAGCTGTTATATCTTTTTGAAATTCCGATATTTTCAACGGTATTGTCAAAAGTTGTTATTTCAAAATCTTTGACGTTTTGATTTTGCCCGACTACTTCGTCAAAAATCTTTTTGTCATTGAAAACACATGCAATTTTTATATTTTTAGCTTCGGTCATTTTATCTTTTTTCTAACATAACAAGAATATTAAACTTCTTGCTCATTTTTGCTTTTATTCTGTATATTTTACTATTTTGTAAAATTGATTTCGAAAAAATGTCAATCCATGGAATAAGCAAATATTCGAGGTTTTCGGCGTAGAGTTTTGGGTGAAACATTACTATTTTTTTAATTAATTCGGGTAGATTTTTATTTGCCGAATTTGCCGAGCGGCTAAACTCCGATTGACGGTAATAAAATAAGATTTTGGGGATTCTGTGAACTTGCCCCCCTGCTTCAATCAGCGAAAGCCAAAATTCCCAATCTTCAAACCCCTTATCCATTTCTTTTTTATAACCACCGACTTTTTCCCAAGCAGATTTTCTATACATAGCCGTACAAAAAATACAGTTTCTTGCCAAAAAATCTTTCAATTCAAATTTTGGCAAATTCCATTTTCCTTTTATATCACCGAAAAATTCGGCTTCACAGTAGCAAATTCCTATTTGCAGATTTTCATCAAGGATTTTGACTGCACTCTCAACGTATTCTGGATGAATTTTATCATCCGAATCAAGCGGGAGAATATATTCCCCGCCTGCTTCTTTTATACCGGTGTTCCTTGCCTGAGATACTCCTTGATTATCTGTGTTTATGACTTTTACATCTGTGTTGTAATATTTTTTTAATTGCTCAATGGTGTTTACATCCGTAGAACCATCGTTGACAATTATAATTTCAACATCCTTGAAAGTCTGATTTTTAACACTTTCTACTGCCTCGTCAAGGTATTCGCCGCTGTTGTAACAAGGAATTATTATTGAAACTTTTGGCATAATTTAATTTTCGCTTTCTTTTTTATAAAATTTATTCAATTTTATAATTGCTAACATTTTTCTGAAATATTTTTTCTTATGTTGTCTTTTAAATATTATTTTTGAAACTTTATATATAAAATGCTCAAGTCCCGAGTAATATTTTTTCACTACTTCTTTACGTTCTTTTCTGTGAATATCGGCAAATTTTGCACTTGAACATATTCCGTTTAAATCAAAAATTATAGCGTACTTATCAACATAAAGATAACTGCCGCCATATTCGTTGAAATATTTCAAATACCATTCAAAATCACTTACTATCCTGTAATTTTCATTATACAATCCAACTTTTTCAAAAATTTCTCTCCTGAAAAAGGTGCAAGGATGCGGGATTGACTGATAATTGAACAAGTATTTATCGATAATATTTTCATTAATTCTGACAACATCACCGTTATATTTATTAAATGCAAACAAATTCCCGAAAATTATTTCGCTTTTTGCGTTTTGCAAATGGGGTAAAAAGTCTTCCACAACTTTTTCATTAATATAAAAATCACCCGCGTTCAAAAATTGGATAAAATCCCCTGTCGCAAGTTTAATTCCTTTATTCATCGCATTATAAATACCCGTATCGGACTCGGATATATATTTAGAAATTTTATCTTTGTACTTTTTAATAATTTCTTTCGTGCCATCTGTAGAATTTCCGTCAATGATAATATATTCAATATTTTCCAAAGCTGTTTGTTTGAATACACTTTGAATAGTGTCTTCAATGTCATTTTTTGCATTATAACAAACAGTAATTACAGAAATTTTCATAAAATGATTTTATCATAAACAAATTTTATATAATTCTGATACCAAAAATAATAAGTTCCGGATTTTTTGAAGAAAATCGTATTTTAATGATTTTTTTTCTTAACTTTTTAAACTCACTTTTAAAATCTATTTTAGGTTTTTTAATTATTTTAATAACGGGATTAATTTGATGTAAATCACGGCTCATATCGATTAATTTTTTAATATAGGGCTTATAAAATATTTTGAAATTTTCTGATGTGACTCTGTAAAAATTTATCTTATTTCTGTCAATTCTGCCCTTTTTGTCTATTTTTACCGAATGAAAGTGATAAAAAATTACTTTATTCTCTCTTAAAGTGCTTTTTTCTTTAAGTAAAATCTCTTCTTTTATACTGAAATTGTAGTTGTTGATGTTCCAGGGTGCGACTCCGCCACCAAGATGTTCTAAAACGTGTATTCCGTCAATATGGCCCGAAACTTTTTCTTACACAACCGCAGAAGCAATGATGCTTAAATATCCGGTTGCATGTTTTGATATAGGAGCACCTGCGCAAAGGGTTAAGAATTATGATAAAGGGGTTGTTATTTCAAAAATTGACGCTCAAACAGCATTAGATGAAATTGTTAATTTTTTGAGGAAATAAAACTTTATTGACCGGTTAACAAATCTATTTTGTTTTTCACTTCTAATGCTTTTTGTTTGTACCTTTTTCTTTTACCACCTATAAATAATTTGGAAAAAACCTTGTATCTTTTATAATTACAAGTTAATTTTTTAAGTACAATTTTTTTTAAATATTCATCATAACAATCTGCTTTTGACTTTATATCCAAAGCGGTTTTCAATTCTTTATAAAACGGCGTTAATTTTGCCACATCCCAAAAATCTTGAGCATTTTCCGCCTGCATTGTGTTCCATGGTTTTCTGCCGGTATAATGGATTAGAACATGATTGTCTATCGCGCCTATTGCTTCTTTTTTACCTAACTTATAAATGTAATCTTTATGGTCCGGCATAAAATCAAATTTATAATCAAGAATTTTAAAATTGTTTGCAAAAACAAAATTTAAGATATCCTGATCTGCACATCTTATCAAATCTTTTAATTTGACTGTTGTATCGATTAACTGCTGAGTTATATTATTTTTTCTGAAATAATCCAGGCTAATTAATAAAACTCCCGCATTGAAGTAATTGCTTCCGCCATCATAGTTAGGGCATATTTGTTTTAAATATTTATAATTCTCGGGGTAAAAATCTTCTAAAATTGCGGCTATAGGATAATCGTTCATTTCCTGATTGTATAACTGTGCAATATCTCCTTTTACTATTATGTCAATATCCAAGTATAAAATTTTATCTAAATCGGGTTTTAGTTCAGGAATAAAATATCTTGAAAATGTATTTACAGAGTAATGATTTAAATTCGGGAATCTTTCCAGTCCGCACTTGCCCATATCAACAAATTCAACGGAAAAGTTTTTAAAATCACTTTGAATACTTTGAATTTTTTGCTTATTCCACTCAACAATACCGCCGTCTAAAACATAAAAATTTATAAAAGATGTTGTATTCTTTACGATTGAAGTGATTGTGGTTGCTACAAACGGCGCATAATTATCATCACTTGCTAAAAAAATCGGTATTTGTTGTGTCAATTTGAACTCCTTTTATAACCTTTAACTTCTATATCCAAAAATATTAACCTGCAAATCCATATTACAATAAATATTTCTTTCAATAAATGGGTGCTGCTGATTAGAAATATTTTGTAAATGATATCTAAACCCTGCGTTTGTTATAATTGATAAAATCTTATCCAATGTTTGAGGTTTATCTACTATAGAATGGTATTCTATGAACACATTTTTAACCTTTTTTAACTCTTCTGCACAATCAATTATAACATCCGTTTCTGCACCTTCAATATCCATTTTTAGAAAATCTATTTCAGATTCTTTTTGCAAAAGTTCTTTCAGTCTGAGCGCCTTAACAGTTTGTTTACAGTCAAAATTGTTTACTATGCTTCCCGCATCTGCCCCTTCAGAATTAAAGCATAAATTATCGTTATTTACCCAGACAGCTTTATGATAAACTTCAACATCACTAAAATCTTTTATGTTTTCTATCAAATATTCATGGATTTTTTCATCTGCCTCAAATGCTTTTATTTTTGAATTAGGAAATTCTCTTTTAAAATATAGAATACTCGTTCCGACATTTGCTCCGCAATCATATATTAAAGGAGCTTCTGTTTTGGGCTTAAACTTATAAACCTCATCCAAGAATATATCTTTTATCTGATATGCAAAGCTTACCGCATCAGGCACTTTGAATTTGTACCCTTCAATTTCAATGATTTGTTCTACAAATCTTTTTTTAACTTTGTTTTCTTCAAATATTTTTTCAAATTCGTTTGTATATTTTCTTTTTTTCTTAAAAAGTCTCATTTTTAATCCTTCTTTTTCTTCTAATCATTTTTAAAGCATAAGATAAATCCTTAAACGGGTTTCCTTTTTTTAAGTATAATAAATACAAAATTTTTGCCATTTTAAGTCGGCTTATTCCATCATAAATACCCAAATGTTTCTCTACAAATTCTTTTTGCTCAGGAGTAATTTGTTTATTTAAGCCTTCAAACATTTTATAAATTTTTTGATATTGCGGGTTTTCTTGAAATTTACATTCTCCTTTTTCGAGGTTAGAATCAGAATTGTTCATAAGGACCAGCTTCTCTCCATAAATAGAAAAAGGTATTCCCATTTCCACGCTGTAATATGTGTAAGAACCTATAGCATTTGAAGTTGAATATCTAAAGTTTTTCAGGATATCGTAAAACCTTTGGGCAAAATTTTGGTCATACATGTCTCCTGCAGTATAAACCGGAATATTATGTTTAAAGAAAAGCTTATACTGACCTTTATTTATATCACAATGATGCAAACAAACACTTACAGGTTGAAATTCCTCCGGCAACGCCTTGAGCTGCTCAATATAAATTTCCATGTCAGACGCTAAGTCAATGCAATGAGTTGAATGAATAGGGAAGGCAAGAGTTCCTTTTGCTTCAGATATTTTTTCTATTTTATTTTTTCTTCGATACCATACAAATGGCGAAAATAATGTATAGCAAGGTTTATTAGAAACTTTTTTAAATAATTCAACACTCAATGGCGAATGGTAAAATTGACATGGCGCATCACTTTCAAGTTCGTGTTTTGCAACTTCATCAAAATAAGCGCCTGCACCATGATCCGTAAAACAATAAAGCGTAAAAGCTGAAGGATAAAAAGCATAATCTCTTATATGCCTTCCGAAAGAATAAACTTCCGCAGACCAATATTTCCATTTTGCAATTCCCCTGTCGCTTTTGGTTTCATCGCAAAGTCTTAACAGTTTTTCTTCACTATATCCTTTATAATCAAAATCTTTTGCCAACTTATTCCTCTAATTTTAAAATAAAATACGGTTTCAATTCACCGTTATAACTTAATTTATAATCGCCTCTGTTAGGCGAATTCACTCCGACAAAATCAATTTTTTCTATATCATTTTCAAAAGCATCTCTTATCATATTCAGCATAAGGAAATTACCGCCAAATAAATTTCTATATTCAGGGTCATTTGCTCCGAACAAGTAATAAGCCGTAGTATTATCATATATAAAAAGAATTGATGAAATAGGTTTGTTTTCAAAATATGCGGCACATAATTTACCGTACCCAAAGTCAATCGCATTTTTTGTTATTGATTTCAGCAAAGCAGATTCTTCCTCGGAACGCTCTATATTTTGTCTTTCAAAAGTTTTCTTGTGAATGCCGTCTAAAATTTTTTCATCTTTTATCCATCGAAATTCAATATCTTTTACTTTATTAAATTCCTGTCTTCTTACCGGACGAACTGACATTAAATAATCATCAAAAGATTTGAATTTTGTTAAATCCAAAACTCCGGAATATCTTAAATCTATTTTAAAAGTCCCTTTTTCCCTTTCATGATAATTGTACCACTGAAAAGCTCTCATATCATCAAAATTATAATGCTGGCAAAAACATAATGAAGGATATTTTTTTGTTAATTCTTCAATAAAAAATTCAATAATTTTAAATTCTTTAGAGATTCTTTTGTGATTGGATAATACTGAAAAATCTTTTAATATAAGACCTTGGTATTGGGTAAACGCATGAATATTTTTTATCGGCCGTTTGTTTTCGTCAAACAAAATAACGCAACCGGCAAGAACTTCCCCTCCATCATCAATACAAGTTATAATTTCATATTTTTTATTTAAGCTATCCAGAAATTTTGAATATAAAAAGATACACCCCTGAGGCGATTGAGAAACAAAATTGTCCCATATCTCTTTATTTTCATTAACTTGAATTTTCATACTTTCCTTATTTATTAACTGATGACCAATTTTCATTTTTATGAACCAAAACAGTATAATTATATGGCAGGTTATTGTGGGCTAAAGTTACTCTGCGAGAAAGATGTTGAACACAAAATGAAAACATTTTTTCGGGTTCAACGTAAAACATTTCTTTATTTTGGAAATTCACATATGTTGAAATTAAGTTAAAAGCCAGTATTTCATTACAGTGAACAAAAAGTTTGCTTAAAAATTCAAAAATCCAATCAAGTGATTGGCCGCAATTAAGATTAAAAAGTCCGCTTATTACCATATAATCAAAATTTGTATCAATATTT
>Ga0209098_1003398_pt1 | contig 13209 bp, 8 predicted proteins | sample AD_JPNHW1_MetaG_FD_184429 | JGI IMG/M metagenome (GOLD analysis project Ga0209098, IMG submission 184429) | Active sludge microbial communities of municipal wastewater-treating anaerobic digesters from Japan - AD_JPNHW1_MetaG (SPAdes) (version 2) | ecosystem: Engineered > Bioreactor > Anaerobic >... | reverse complement strand
TGAGCAAAAAGTGGCGCTTTTATTGGCCTGTGATTCCGGTATGTTTCAATGTGGTTGACGAGTTTCTTTGCAACAGGAATTTCATTTTCAGGATCTTCGGTAAGCGAAACGCGAATAGTATCGCCAATTCCATCGGCTAAAAGTGCGCCGATTCCGATTGCCGATTTTATCCTCCCGTCTTCCCCTTCGCCAGCTTCGGTAACGCCTAAATGAAGCGGATACGACATTTCTTCGAGCCGCATTTTGTAGTTCAACAACCTTACGGTGTAAACCATTGTTCGCGTGTTGCTCGATTTTATTGAGATTACAACATTCTCGAAATCCTGTTTTTTGCAGATTCGCAAAAATTCCATTACCGATTCAACAATTCCGGCAGGAGTATCACCATATCGGCTCATTATCCGGTCGGAAAGAGAGCCTTGATTGGCCCCAATTCTTAAAGCGGTATTGGTGTCTTTCAGCATCTTCAGGAAAGGCACAAACTGCTCTTCTATCTTTTGAAGTTCGCTTTTGTATTCGGCGTCAGTATAAATCTGATGCTCAAATTTGGCTCGTCTATCGTAAAAATTTCCTGGATTAATCCTGACTTTTGAAACGTATTGAGCAGCTATTTCAGCCAAATGCGGATTGAAATGGATATCAGCAACCAGTGGGTTATCGAAGCCCCTGGCAACCAACGCCTGTTTAATGTTCTTCAGGTTTTCTGCATCGCTGATGCCTCGCACGGTAACCCGAACCAGATCGGCGCCTGCTTTAATAATTCGGATGATCTGTTCAACAGTGGCTTCTGTGTCGCTGGTGTCGGTGTCAGTCATCGATTGAATTCGGATCGGATTTTGACCTCCCATCATCAAGTTGCCTATTCGCACCGGCGTCGTTTTTTGTCGCTGGTACCTCGTCAAATCCTCTACGTAGTTAAAATTCTGATCCTTCATTTAAAAACCTGTGTGTTGGTGGGGGACAAATTTAATTTAAAGTTAAGAAAAACGAAAGACGTCAAACCACATTAGAACGGATTATCCTGAAAAAACAGCAATTTAGTGTTTCGCATTTCTTTACATCAAACGAATACGGAAAGTCAAATGCGAAGTTATGTGATAAGGAGAATTCTTTACTTTTGGAAATCAAAATCAACAGCAAGATGACTATCAAGATATCGGAAGTCAGTAAATATTACGGAACGCAAAAAGCGCTGAATAACATTTCGTTTGAAATCGGCAATGGAGAGTTGGTGGGTTTTCTGGGGCCGAATGGAGCCGGTAAGTCCACAATGATGAAGATCATAACCGGATTTTTAGCTGCCGATAGTGGGTTAGTTACAATAAATGGAGAAAAGGTGGACGCAAACAATGTTTCAATTCGCTCGCAAATAGGTTATCTTCCCGAAAATAATCCACTTTATACTGATTTGTTTGTCAGGGAATATCTTGAAATGGTTGCCGGATTCTATAAGATTACCAATAGAAAAGAGCAGGTCGCCAAAATGATTGAGCTGACTGGGCTTAAAACTGAACAGAAAAAGAAAATTGGCGCCCTTTCAAAAGGTTATCGTCAACGAGTTGGCCTGGCGCAGGCCTTAATTCACGACCCCGCAGTGTTGATTCTGGATGAACCAACTACCGGGCTCGATCCCAACCAATTGGAAGAAATAAGGCAGGTGATTAAAAATATCAGTAAAGATAAAACGGTGATGCTCTCAACACACATTATGCAGGAAGTTGAGGCCATCTGCAACAGGGTTATAATCATTAACAAGGGAGAGTTGGTTGCCGACGGATCGATTGATCAAATAAAAGGAGACCAGTTTGTACAGCGGCAAAAGGTGTTCGTTGAGTTCGACAAAGCTCCGGCACACAGGGAGCTGCAAGCCATTTCGGGCATTGGAAAGGTTGAGCAGGCCGGTCTAAACTCGTTTGTTCTCGAATCCGGATCAAAAGACGATTTGCGCCCGTTAATTTTCAAATTCGCAGTTCAAAATCAGCTGGTTATTCTTACGCTGAAAGAAGAGCAACGTAGCCTGGAAAATGTTTTTCATGGCTTAACAAAATAGGTCGATTGATGTAATTTTTATCAGACTGTTGTCATTTTCAAGATAAAGACATCTAGGTCTGAGAAATATTTGTATTTTTGCCCCCGATATGTGGATAAATTTGTTCTGATTGCAACCACGGAAAAAAATGCTAAAACGAGTCCGCTCAACTTTTGCTTTTCGGTCGTTTACCCACAACTTTTAATTGTATAATTTTTGTCTGAAACTTTCAGGTATCTTCTGTTGTTTCTGACAAGTAAATTCAACAGATTATGAGTTATTTTTTCACAAGCGAGTCAGTTTCTGAAGGCCATCCTGATAAAGTCTCCGATCAGATTTCGGATGCTCTTCTCGACGAGTTTCTCGCACACGATGCCAACTCGAAAGTTGCCATCGAAACATTGGTTACTACCGGCCAGGTTGTTGTTGCCGGCGAAGTAAAATCAAAAACGTATGTTGATGTTCAGGAAACTGTTCGTCAGGTGATCAACACGATTGGCTATACAAAAGCCGAGTATCGTTTCGACGGTGATTCGTGCGGCGTTTTGAATGCCATTCACGAACAAAGCCCGGATATTAACCGGGGAGTTGACAAAGCAGATAAAATGGATCAGGGAGCAGGAGACCAGGGAATGATGTTTGGTTTTGCAACCGACGAAACCGACAATTACATGCCATTGCCGCTCGATTTGTCGCACCGCATTTTGGTTGAACTGGCCGTGATTCGTCGCGAACAGAAAGTGATGACTTATTTGCGTCCTGATTCAAAATCGCAGGTAACCATCGAATATAACGATGATCATTCGCCAAAGAGAATTCATACGATTGTGGTTTCTACGCAGCACGACGAGTTCGACGCCGATGAACCAATGTTGGCCAAGATCAAGAAAGATGTAATAGAAATTTTGATTCCCCGCGTAAAAGCACAATTGCCCGAACGAGTTCAGGCGTTGTTCAGCGATACGATTATTTACCACGTCAATCCAACCGGAAAATTTGTTATTGGAGGGCCTCATGGAGATACTGGCTTGACTGGTCGCAAGATTATTGTTGATACTTATGGCGGTCGTGGAGCTCACGGCGGTGGTGCATTTTCAGGAAAAGACCCATCGAAAGTTGACCGTTCGGCTGCTTATGCTGCACGTCACATTGCCAAAAACATGGTAGCAGCCGGAGTTGCCAAAGAAATGCTTGTTCAGCTTTCTTATGCCATTGGTGTTGCAAAACCGGTAGGAGTTTATGTTGAAACAAAAGGCACCGCTGTGAATGGTTTTTCTGATTCAGTAATTGCTGAAAAAATTCAGGAAATATTTGATTTACGCCCGGCGGCAATTGAACAACGCCTGAAGCTTCGTAACCCGATTTACCGCGAATCAGCAGCCTACGGACACATGGGACGCCAACCTCAAACCGTTAAAAAGGTATTCGAATCACCATATAATGGTCGTGTCGAATTAGAGGTTGAACTATTTACCTGGGAAAAGCTCGATTATGTCGATCAAATTAAAAAAGCTTTCAGTATTTAAACAGATACTATGTAGAAATCCGAATCAAAACTGATTCGGATTTTTTATTTCAAAATAATTCGTTTCTTCAGTTAACTTTAAACCTAAAATAATCTTGCTGGTTACTTTTCTGAAAATAGTTATGGCCTGATAAAATCGATTAATTTTGTGTTGCACCTGAGAAACATTTGAATATGAAGACCTATTCTGCAAAACGACTTTCGCTTTATATTACAATTTTGCTTTTTATCTCCAATTTTGGATTCTTTGCATTTGAGTCCAAAAAGGATTTTGGTTTGACATATTCTATTGTCTTCGTGATTCTTTTTGGTGCACTTTGCTATTTTCTGGTGCTTTTTATTCTGAATCGTTACATCAACGACCGCATACGGCCCATCTATAAAACAATCAGAGAAGTTCCTATCAGCGGAAAGAGCGAAAAGTTGATTGATGCCATGAAAACCACCAATATCGCACATGTTCAAAAAGATGTGGAAGAATGGGCCAAAACACAAACTGAAGAAATTGCCCGTTTGAAAGACCTGGAAAAATATCGCAAAGAGTTTGTTGGCAATGTTTCGCACGAGCTTAAAACGCCCATTTTTAATATTCAGGGGTACGTGCTCACTTTGCTTGAAGGAGGTATCGACGATCCGAAAATCAACAAGTTGTATCTTCAGCGAACAGAAAAAAGTATCGACCGCATGATTTCGATAGTAGAAGACCTGGAGTCGATTACCAAACTTGAGTCGGGAGAACTGAAGCTCAATTTTATTGAGCTTGATATTGTGAAGTTAACCGAAGACGTTTTCGATTTAGCCCACATGCTGGCCAGCGAGCGAAATATTTCGCTTCAGTTTGCAACAAAAACTGATAAGCCAATAATGGTTTATGCCGACAAAAAGCGGATTATGGAGGTAATGAATAATTTGGTTGGAAATGCCATTAAATACGGGAAAAAGAAGGGCTTTGTAAAGGTTGGCTTTTATGATTTGCACGAAACTATTCTTATTGAAGTGAGCGACAACGGGATTGGAATTGACAAAGCCGACCAGTATCGCATTTTTGAGCGTTTTTATCGTGTTGACAAGTCGAGGTCGCGCGAGCAAGGGGGAACAGGTCTTGGGCTCTCCATTGTAAAGCACATCATTGAAGCTCACAATCAGACTATTAATGTTAAAAGCGCTATTGATAAAGGGACAACATTTACATTTACCTTGCAGAAGGCAAAAATGATCAAAAATTCTGCTTTAGCGGAGAAATAAGGTAACACAAGACAAGATTACTATATTCTGTGGCATTTTTTTGCAAATTATATCAACGGTTCCGAAAGGATTCTTTACTTTTAAATTCAAATTCAACACTACTATGAGCGAAGGTCAATCAAAAATTCTATTGGTCGATGATGAAGTTGATATTCTTGAATTTATCAGCTACAACCTGGAGAAGGAAGGTTATAAAGTTTACACGGCGCAAAACGGCGCAGAAGCAATTAAAGTTGCTGAAAAGACACTGCCCGACCTGATTATTCTGGATGTTATGATGCCCGAAATGGACGGAATAGCTGCTTGTGAAGAAATCAGACGAATACCGTCGTTGCAGAACACAATCATTGCGTTTCTGACGGCCCGCGGGGAAGATTATTCTCAGATAGCCGGGTTCGAAGCCGGAGCTGATGATTATATTACCAAGCCAATCCGGCCCAAAGTGTTGGTAAGCCGCGTAAAAGCTCTCCTGAAGCGTACATCAATTGTTGGAACTGTTTCAACGCCGGTTATTGAAAGTGCAAATACATTAACTATTGGTAACCTTATCATCGACAAAGAGCGCTATCTGATTATGAAAGATGGCGAAGAGATGATTCTTCCGCGAAAAGAATTTGAATTGCTGTCGCTGTTGGTCTCAAAACCAGGCAAAGTGTTTACCCGCGAAGAAATTTACTATTCGGTTTGGGGCGACAATGTAGTTGTTGGCGATCGTACAATCGATGTTCATATTCGCAAGCTGCGCGAAAAGATTGGTAACGACCAGATAAAAACCCTGAAAGGTATCGGGTATAAATTTATTGAATAAACGATTTTACACCAATATTGAAAAACCAGATCAATCCAGTAAACGATGATCTGGTTTTTTATTTTGTGCAGAAACTCAACTTCAGAATGTGTAAATTGGAGCATTCATTAAACCCGATTTATGAAAGCATTGGCGAGTTTTACTTTGAGTGAAGCTCTGACTAAATTTTTACTTTGTGCCTTCGCGCCTTTGTGACAACTTTGTTTTCCGGTAGCCAATCCACCAAATGAAAAAACCGCTGATCAACACAATCAAAATGCACAATCCGGCAAGTGGTACATACAGAATATAGAACATGCCCAAAATGGGTTCGAAGATGCGCCCGGTGTGTATTTCGAGCGATAGGTTCCATAATGAAATAGGGCTTTCCTGAATGATCTCGGCGCTCATTGCACCAAATGATGTGGTGTTGCGAATGGGCAAAACGCCATGATTGTAATCGAAGTAAAATTCTTTTCCTGACGAATCGGAAAACCAGCCATCGATCATGTCTTTTGAAACTGGCGGACCTGCTACTTGGGGAGCTTGGTAAGGGCTTCCGGAGAGATAATCGAAAACCTGTCCGGTAAGTGGCTCCCACAAAAACAAGCCATTGAATGAGCCTATTAAATAGGTGCTTTCACCTTTTTTTTCGAGCACGTTGCAGCCCATCACACTCACTGGCGGTTCTCCCGGAAGTCGGCGCATGGGTTCTTTCAGGTTTTCATCAGTAAAAAATATGCCGTCGTAAGTCGAGAACATGAAAATGTGCTGCTGCTCGTCGTACAAGACTCGCCGGAGCTTGTCGTACCACGGATTGGGTGAACTTAGAATTGTTCCTGGAATTGGTGAAACTGTAGCATTGCCAATGGCGATCAACAGCGGCGGCCTTAAAAACATTCCGGTAATCGATACAAAAATCAGGAACGGAATGAAAATCCATCCAAGCCGGTTGTGCCATTTCAAATTGAAATTTCGGGCTGATGCCAGTTTCGAATTGTCTTTTTTTCTTTCACGCCTGCGTTTCAGCCAACCCGGAAAAATAAAGTGCAGCAAGCCGGTAAATGAAATCAGGAGAATAACCAGCCCAAATAAATCAACAATCAGTTTTCCTACAGAGCCCCAGATTTCGCCGCTGTGCAATAACCACAGGGTTTTGAAAAGGCTGGCTTTACCGTCGTAGCCTTCTGGAGCGGGAATAACCAAAGGATAAAAACTCACGCCGTCAGAGCTTTTCAGGAGGAATGAGCGGGTTTGTACCAACAGTTCATTTTGTTTTAGAATAAGGTCGGTAATTCGTTCTTCCGAAACTGGAAGTTCTGTTTTTATCCATCGGTGGGCTGAATGAGAATATTGGAAAAGCCCGAAATAGGTTCCGGCGAACAGTTTTCCATTGGGTGTTTTCAGTATTTTGTTGACTTTTCGGTTGTCGCTTCCTTTTGGGAACCCAGTATTCCAATCCTGAAAGGTTTGGCAATGATCGGTACTAAGCCAAACACCAATGTTCCCGTAAACCAATGTAGAATCTCCGCTTAGCCGGAAGACTGATTTGACAGCGCCTTTGTTCCAGTTTTCGTACGAGTATTCGGTAGGCAACAGCGAGCGTTTGATGTCGATGGACGAAATCAGTTCGCGGTGGTTCATTAGAATTCCCGAGAGGCTAAATAAAATCACGAACAAAGTGATTACAATTCCGGGCCATTTGTGAAATTTCCGTAGTTTCCGAAGTATGGCGTTCTTATTCATTGCTTTTATGAGTTTGTACAAAACTGCGAATTGCGCCTCTAATAAATTGTAACAATCGTTACAAACAGGAGTTTTCGGTTTTGTTTTTAAAGTTTTTGTGGGGCCATCGGCAGAGTGTCACATTTTCCTATTTTTGTCGAACAAAACTAATCCATTATTGCTATGAAGGTTTTCAAGTTTGGTGGTGCTTCTGTTAGTTCAGCGCATGCTGTTCGCAACTCGGTTAACATCCTGAAAATGTATCCTGAAAAGAAAGTGCTGGTAATTTCGGCGATGGGTAAAACGACCAACGCGCTCGAGATTGTTGCCCGAAAATACTTTAATCAGGATACTGAGGTGTGGACGATTTTTCAGGAAGTAAAAGATTACCACCTTGGTATCATCGCCGAATTGTGGGGTGAGTCGGTTGAGGTACCCGAAGTTGAAAAGCTTTTCGCGCAACTTGCCAGCAGGATTAAAGGAGAACGTTCGCTGAACTTCGATTACGAATACGACCAGATTGTTGCTTTCGGTGAATTAATTTCGACGCAGATTATCAGCTCGTATTTCAATAAAATTGGCCTGAAAAATCGGTGGATTGATGTTCGCAATTGTTTGAAAACCGACGATCAGTATAGGGAAGGAAACATTAATTGGGAACTTTCGCAGAGGCTGGCCAAGCGAATATTCTCGTTCGAAACCGAAGAACTTTACATTACACAAGGTTTTATTGGAGGAACTTTGACCAACCAAACCACCACGCTTGGTCGCGAAGGTTCGGATTATACGGCAGCCATTCTGGCTAATTTGCTTGATGCCGAAGATGTGAGTATCTGGAAAAATGTTCCCGGAATTTTAAACGCAGATCCTGATTTTTTTGCAAATACCCAAAAGCTCGACGAATTATCGTATAAAGAAGCCATCGAATTATCGTATTCGGGGGCAAAAGTCATCCATCCCAAAACGATAAAACCGTTGCAAAACAAGAATATTCCGCTGTTTGTGAAGTCATTTCTGGAGCCCGAGAAACCCGGAACAATTATTCACGCGGTTGAACACGCGCTGGAGTTGGTACCGGTGATTATCATGAAAAAGAACATGGCTTTGATTACACTTACACCGAGCGATTTTTCATTTATCAGCATCAACAATGTGGCCGATGTTTTCACGCTTTTTGCCAAGTACCGTTTAAAAGTTGGATTGATTCAGCAATCGGCTGTCGATCTCTCTCTGGCATTCGACGAACCAGAGCAGGGAATTGAAGGCCTGATAGGTAATTTACAGCAGAAGTTTGAAGTAAAATATAACACCGGCCTGGATCTGGTAACAGTGCGTTATTATGATTCTGAAACGATTGATCAGGTTTCGGAAGGCCGCAAAGTGTATGTAGAACAGAAAAGCAGAAGAACAGCTCGTATGTTGCTGAAATAGTGAGATTTTTGAGATAAGCCGAAATATAAAAGGGCAGCTTTTTGGAGAAATGCTGCCCTTTTAGTTATTAAAAGTATAGAATTACATCTTGTAAATTCCATCAACAATGCCGTATTCAACCGATTCCTGGGCGTTCATCCAGTAATCGCGTTCAAAATCTTTCAAAACCTGTTCCAAGGTCTGGTTACAATTTTTAGCCAGAATTTCGGCCGACAAAGTTTTGGTTTTCAGGATTTGTTTGGCGTGAATTTCCAGATCGCTGGCACGGCCTTGCAAATAGCCGATGCTGGGCTGGTGAATCATAACTTCGCCAAGCGGATAAATGTAGCGCATTCCTTTTTCACCTGCCGACAACAGCAAAGAGCCCATCGACGCGGCCAAACCCATGCACACGGTCGACACTGGCGACGAAATCAGGTTCATGGTATCCAGAATAGAAAATCCGGAAGTGACAACGCCACCGGGGCTGTTGATGAAGAAGGTGATTTTTTCTCCGGGTTTATCCGATTCAAGATAAAGTAATTTGCTTACAATTTCCTGAGCCGAATCGTCGTCAACTTGTCCCCAAAGGAATATTTTGCGCTGTTCGAGAAACTTCAATTCCATTTTTTTCTGCAACGGAGGTTTTTTACCCGATACTTCGGGCTCGTCATCCTCGTCTAGTCTTCTTTTAATCATATCATTTAAATTTTAAGTATTTTCAAGATAGCGGAAATAACTTCCAGTTCGTATGAAAATTATTGCTCATCAAAAAGTAAAATTACAAATCTTTTAATTTAAACAGACTTGTGGAAGTGCTTTCTGAAGAATAAAAGCAAAATATGAACGAATAATTAAAAACAGAGTGTTAAAGAAATAAATGTCGGGTAGTTTTTTTGCTTTTTAACTTTGGGTGTTAAGTTTGTGACCGGATAACACAGAATTGAAAACATTTTAGACTGAAATCCGTTCAAAAAATTGTAGTGAAAATACATTGAATCAAAAAATTGACCCGCTGAATGAAAGTAATTGACATTATTGGCCAAAGTACAAAGACTGTTTTTTCGTTTGAGTTGCTTCCGCCACTGAAAGGCAACGATGCCAGCAAAATTTACAATACCATCGAAAGTCTGCTCGACTTTGACCCGAAATACATCAACATCACGACGCACCGCGACGAAATGACTTACGTTGAATTGCCCGATGGCCGTATCGAAAAGAGAATCGTTCGCAAACGCCCCGGAACGGTTGCGATTGCAGCGAATATTCAGTACAAATACGGCATTCCGGTTGTTCCGCATATTTTATGTGGTGGGTTCACAAAAAGCGAAACCGAGCATGTTTTGATCGACCTGAATTTTATGGGCGTTAAAAATGTGCTGGCTTTGCGTGGCGATGGCAACAAGGGCGATCATGTTTTCAAACCCGAAGTGAACGGACATTCAAACGCCAATCAATTGGTGGAGCAAATTGTAAATCTGAAAAAGGGCAAATACCTTGATCCGGATTTGAAGAATTCGGCTTCAATGGATTTTTGTATTGGCGTGGCCGGTTATCCTGAAAAGCATTTCGAGTCGCCAAATCCTGAAATAGATCTTCAGTACTTAAAGCAAAAGGTTGACGCAGGTGCCGATTACATTGTAACTCAGATGTTTTTTGATAATCAGAAATACTACGATTTTGTCGATCGTTGCCGGGCAGCAGGTATTCAGGTTCCGATTATTCCGGGCGTAAAACCGATTAACCTGAGAAATCAGCTGACTGTTCTGCCTAAGATATTCAGCATCGATATTCCTGTTGAACTGGCTACCGAACTTTCAAAATGCAAGAATGACGACGACGCGAAACTGGTTGGAACCGAATGGGCCATTCAGCAGGCAAAAGATTTGGTGGCTCACAACGTTCCAAGTATTCATATTTATACCTATGGCGTTTCGGATAATACCCGGAAAATTGTTGAAACCGTGTTTTAATCTAATCGTCAGGATCTGCTTTGCTGGTTCGCGTTCTGTTAATTTACATTAACGACTTGAGGAGTACGGCAATTTTCGGATTTCGTTTATTCTCAATCAGAAAGAATGTGCTATCTTCGCACCCGTTAAATTGTGTTTAAAATATGAGCTTTTCCTTTGAAAATTAAAATTTTAACATGATTTGACTCGAAAGCGCAAATTCTTTGATTTTCAGTCTGAAACATATACAACTTCGATTTCATGAAAAACTTCAAACAACTGAACAATATTGTTGGCTGGCTTACTTTTTTGGTAGCCGCAATTACGTATTTGCTAACAATAGAGCCAACGGCCAGTTTTTGGGATTGCCCGGAATTTATAACTACTTCGTATAAACTGGAGGTGGGTCACCCTCCGGGTGCGCCGTTCTTCATGATTATGGGCCGTTTGTTTTCCCTCTTTGGCGGCGGGCCATCGAAAGTTGCCGTAATGATCAACTCCATGTCGGCACTGGCTAGTGCTTTCACGATATTGTTCCTGTTTTGGACCATTACCCATATTGCCCGTAAATTAGTAAAACCTGAAGGCGAATACACAACAGGCCAACTGATTGCTATTTTGGGTAGTGGAGTTGTTGGTGCGCTGGCATATACTTTCTCCGATACATTCTGGTTTTCGGCAGTTGAAGGCGAAGTTTACGCTTCTTCATCGCTGTTTACGGCAATGGTTTTCTGGGCTATCCTGAAATGGGAAAACGAAGCCGACGAACCTCATGCAAACCGCTGGATTATTTTGATCGCTTATCTGATGGGGCTTTCAATCGGCGTTCACTTGCTGAACTTGCTGGCCATTCCGGCTATCGTGTTTGTGTATTATTTTAGAAAATACCCAACAACCCGCAATGGGATTTTGATCAGTCTGGCTGCATCAATTTTAATTTTGGGCGTGGTGATGTACGGAATTATTCCCGGGGTTATAACTGCTGCAACCTGGTTCGAACTGATGTTCGTGAACGGAATGGGCTTACCGTTTAACACTGGCGCTGTTATTTATGCTTTTCTTTTGATTGGCGCTTTGGTGTACGGTATTTTATATACAATCCGCAAGAAAAAAGTTCTTTGGAACACCGTATTACTTGGTATTGTTGTTATCCTGATTGGTTATTCGTCGTTTGCAATGATCGTTATCCGTTCTTCAGCAAACCCGCCGATGGATCAGAACAGTCCCGATAATGTATTTTCGTTACTTGGCTATCTGAACCGCGAACAGTATGGAGATCGTCCGTTGGTGTTTGGTCAGTATTACAATACTCCGCTTGAAAAGTATGTTGATGACAAACCTTATTACATCGAGAAAAACGGGAAATATGTAGTTGCCGATATGCGTCAGAAACCGGTTTTCGATTCTAACCTGAGTACGATTTTCCCTCGCATGTACAGCCGCGAAAGCGAGCATGTCGAGGCATATAAACAGTGGGCCGACATCAAAGGGCGAAAAGTTACAATTACCGATGAAGATGGAGAATCGAAGACAATTGATGTTCCAACTTTTGGCGAGAATCTCACTTTCTTCTTCCGTTACCAGATTGGGCACATGTATTTCCGTTATTTTATGTGGAACTTCTCAGGCCGTCAAAGCGACATTCAGGGAAATGGCGAAATCTCAAACGGAAACTGGATCACTGGTATCAATTTCCTGGATGCAGCCCGTTTAGGCGACCAGAAAAACCTGCCACAGGAATTTAAAAATAATAAAGGCCGAAATGCCTACTACATGCTTCCATTCCTGCTGGGAATTATAGGCATTATTTATATGTACAATCGAGGAATTCAAGGCAAAAAAGATTTGTGGACTGTGTTTCTGTTGTTCTTCATGACCGGTCTTGCGATTGTAATTTACCTGAATCAGACACCGCTTCAGCCACGTGAACGAGATTATGCTTACGCAGGCTCATTCTATGCCTATGCGATTTGGATTGGTTTAGGTGTTTTGGGTGTTTACGAAGGGTTGAAGAAATTCCTTTCAGACACCAATGCTGCTGGCGTTGCCGGCGGCGCTGCCTTGTTGCTGGTTCCGGTTATTATGGCCGCGCAAAACTGGGACGACCACGATCGTTCAGGCCGATATACCTGCCGAGATTTTGGATCGAATTACCTGAATACCTGTGCCCCGAATGCAGTTATTTTCACCAATGGTGACAACGATACTTTCCCATTATGGTATAATCAGGAAGTTGAAGGAGTGCGTCGCGATATTCGTGTTTGTAACTTAAGTTATTTCCAGACCGACTGGTATATCGATCAAATGAAGAGCAAAGCTTACGAATCGGCTCCTTTGCCAGTTTCGTTCGAGCACGACTCTTATGTTCAGGGCAAGCGCGACATCATTTACCTGATGGAAGATCCGCGCCTGAAAGGTGCCGTTGAACTGAAACAAGCACTCGAATTTGTAAAGGATGATAATCCACGTACCAAATTGGAACAAGCAGAAGGTGCAGCATATATTCCTTCGAAAAAGCTTTTCATGGTTGTTGACA
>Ga0209098_1003396_pt1 | contig 13213 bp, 18 predicted proteins | sample AD_JPNHW1_MetaG_FD_184429 | JGI IMG/M metagenome (GOLD analysis project Ga0209098, IMG submission 184429) | Active sludge microbial communities of municipal wastewater-treating anaerobic digesters from Japan - AD_JPNHW1_MetaG (SPAdes) (version 2) | ecosystem: Engineered > Bioreactor > Anaerobic... | reverse complement strand
GGGCTCTGGAGCGTCCATGCCCACTCGGTAGACCGGCACATCTCAGCGTCACGTTTTACCGAGGCATCTACTTCGAGCTTGATCGCACGTTCCATCGACATCTTCTGTCCGACCCTAATACCGTACTTACGGAGGTTGTCCGAGACATAACCCCTGAGTGTGCAGATCCGGATCTCTTGGGTGTAGACCGGAAAACCTTTGCCGCGGACGAGTTGATCGTGATGTAGTGATTTCATTTGTTCGATTGGTTGTACATCTACTCTTGTCGTAAAATCTTACTAGAGCAAGTTTTCTTCTGCACTATTTTCACCGGCGTACAGACTTGTACCGGATGCTCCATCCGCCGGCTTTGTGCTTCATGATCGGGGATCCGTAGTTCGGGTCGATCTCGAAGTCTGCTGCGGGATAAACCCGGCCGTGCATGACGTAGTCTCCGTCAGCGTTGATTTCGATCGTGACGTTCTTGTCGGCGATCTCTCCGGTGTAGTCGAAGAGGGTGGCGTTCTTGATGGTTTTCATTTTTTGGATCGGTTGGTTGTTTCGATACCCTTCACTTTGCCGTAAAATTCTACGGAAGCAAGTTTTCTTCGTCACTCTTTGGTAAAAAAAGTGTCAACAACTCAGACGACGGCCTTGAGGGCCGGAACCTCTGGCGCCGGCCGCAGCATCTGCTCTTTGGCCATTTCCACCGCGGCATCACCGAGGGTTTTGCTGCGCATGAAGATCACTTTGCAGTCCACCCGGGCCCGGCTGATCCCGACGTACGCCAGCGACCGGTTGAGCATTCTGCTCGGCCACGGCACCACCAGCACCACTTTGTCCCATTCTGACCCTTGGGCCCTGTGGATCGTGATGCTCTCGGCGTGCATAAGCATACCCTTGCAACAATCGAGCTGGGCCCCGGCCTGGATCCTCTCCAGAGCCTCTTGAGAAAACCCTCCATCCCCCTTGAGCTGATCGACGGTTTTGAGGTTCTGGGAGGTTTCCCACATGTCTGCCGGGACATTAACCCTGTACGTCCGGCCGACGGAAAACCCAGTCTCGGCGTCGAGAGGTGTGACGACATGCGTCCTGGTTTTCGGCAGCCACTTCTCGTACCGCGCCAACTGCCCGTTGAAAACCCCGTTGGCGTGATCGGAGATGAGGATCCGGCAGAGATCCCCCTTCCGCAGAAATGCTCCGTCCGTGTCGCACATGCGATGAGAACCCTCTGCCTCGAAACGCTCCCGGCTGTGCAAACCCCCGAAGTGCAGGGCCAAGGCGTTTGTGCTTGCCAGCACCTGGTACCCATCCCGCATCAACCCAACAACCCGATCCGTCAGGCTGTCCATGTCGTCAGCAACCTCGGTCGAAAACCCAGGACCATTCTCCGGCCACCTGCCACGATCCAGAATCTGTCCAACGGCCGCATTGAGTCCTTCGCTTCCTGCTGCCGTGCGGTGCACCTTGGTCAGATTCACCCGGTTCACGATCTGCTGACAGTCGAGAAGGCTCCGCATCGGATGGCCGTACCCGACCGGAGGAAGTTGGTCTATGTCCCCGATCAGATAGAACTTCGCTCCTGTCTGCACACGCATCATCATCAGTGTCACGGTTCGGAGGTCAGCGTTTGCCGCTTCATCGAGAACGTAGATCTGTCCGTACTTGTCCTTTCTAGGCTTATACGTCTTGATCCACTCCGGAAAACCGTCGAACACGAACTTCCCGTCCTGCTTCCTGCTCATCTTGAACATGCTGTGTGGTGTGTGAACTCGGCGGGAGAAATCGTTGCCAAGGGAACTGATGGCGTGGCGGAGCCGGGCGCAGGCAACGCCGGTTGGGGCACAGAGATGCACCAGCGGGAATGCGATCCCCAGCTCCTTCAGCTTGGTCTCAAGCCACGTTGTCTTCCCGGTTCCGGCCCGTCCGGTGACGAGCGTGATGTTCTCGTAGCCGATGCGCTCGACCTGCTTCCAAAAGATCCACCACCACTGCGCTGTGGCAGGGCTGAGCAGCCACAGTAGGTCACCACATTTTACAACATTTTTATGATGCTTGTGGTACAGCCGCTCACCCTCGGTCGAGTCCACGAGCGATCCGTCGTTGATGACTACCGCCGGTGCCCCTCCGAACCTCGTCTGGAACTGCACATCCAGCTCCAGGTCGGCCTCGGACAGTTTCGGCAGTGCGTCTAGAAAGGATTTTGGTTTGTCTGGAATCATGGTGCGTCAGTCGGGCAGGATCCGGTCCGCAAGTTGCGGTGCAGATTGTGTGGTTTCGTTCGCCTGAGCTGGGACTTGGACGGTCCCGATCTTGTCGACTGTCTTCCACTGAGGTTTCAATACCCCAACTTTCACGATCACCCGGCTCCGAAAGAGCATCGGATCACTCTGCGTGATCACCTCGATGCCTTGGATTTTCATACCTTCGGACTTCTGCTCAATCTCGTGCACGATCCGGTACATCAGCTCATGCACGATGTCGTGCTCAGAACCCGACTCAGGGAGCATCATCTCCGCTGAGATGACGTTGTTGATGGGTCCTCCTTCAGGGTGGAACTTCCGGGAGAGCATCTCGTGGATGACCTTGCCCGTGTATCCGTAGTCGTACGCACGGCTGAAGTTCATGTACTCGTTGACGTAGTTTTTCATCGGAACAGTAGGTCCGTTGCCTCGTTGTCCAAATCCAGACCGACCCACCCCTCGGTACCGTTCACCTGATCTGGTTTCTTGTTGTACATGCTGTGTATGATTGTTTCCATTACCTCTCTCACCTCGTTCTGTTCCATCCTTCGATCTTGGTGGAACTCAACGTCAAGGACGAAAGCCCTGACAGCCAGTGAGACCGGCAAGTACCCCTCCCCGACATTCTGGACGTGCAGGCTGAGCCAACCGTGCAGACTCTCGATCCATGGAAGACCTTCCCGATTGCTGTAGATGTCGGGCCTGCCCTCGACCGCACGCCGACCTTTGACCGTCTTCCTGGCCTTCCGCTCCGCCGCCAGACGTGCCGCCTCGATGGCCTCCAACCGCATACGCTCTTTGTACGCCGGAACCTTGTCCCCGGCCAGCTTCCAGATGATCTCCGGCATGCGCTCTTCCAACCCTGCAATCATCGGCACCCCGTGCCGGAGTGAGATCCAGCGGGCGAGCCGGTGACAGATCTGCTCCTGGGTTCCTGTCCCCCTGCTCGGTGCATTGACGTCTCTGCGTGTCCATTCGATGCTCCATGTTTTGTCCTTGTGCCGTCTGAGGTTGGACCCTGCGCTTGCCAGCATCTCGCCAACGTACACCAGCAGCTTGTGCGGGTGCATCGTCGACGGATCCTGCACCACGATCTTTGGGACCGTGGCAAACGCTTGGGATTGTACCGACATCAGCCTAGGATTGCGGCGATGAGTCGTGCCTGGGGCGACATCCGTGCTTCCTTCCGGGCCTGGTCCAGAGCGTCAGCGAGCCGGTCGAAGCTGCGTCCGTTGATACCGACGGTCCACACGCAGGTTTCCGGCCAAAAGTCGATGTCGAGCATTTTGTCAGTGTAGCTGAAGTTTAGGACGCCGTCACCATTGATGTTGAACTCAATCCCGGCCAGCTCCGCGTCGACACAACCGCGGTGCTCCCGCACTTTGTGCAGCGTCTCGATCGCAAGTTGCGTCGGAGCAACGTTGTGCGTCACCAGCGCCTTGCTCATGTCGACGATCAGCTCCAGCGACTTGCGGCGGATGATCTCCCAGCTCTTCGGATCCGGCTTCTCCTCCTTCGTGCCGGCACACGGTTGGTGCGCAGTGCTGTCCGTCAGTGCGAATGCCGCAAGATTGAGCTCCTGGTGCCCCATCCGGTGGCAGGCATCGACTGCGGCGACGGCGGCGTTGGCCGAGATCCCGTCCACGTCCATGATCCACGCCGTACCGTCGGCACGGGCAAGGATCAGGATGACGTTTGCGGTGACTGGGGCGAGCCCGAGGTAGAGATCCCCGGTGAGATCGCTGGAGCAGATGGAGTTGAGCTGGGAGCCGATGGCTGCCTGCACTTGTTCGATAGTGGTCTGGTTTTTCATTGTCTCTGGTATTGTTGTTGAATCCGGCTTTTTGGAAAACCGGATTTCGATTTCGAATTTAATTAAATTGGTTTTTGGTGTTTTCGGTGTGGGTCGTATTAGTCCACAAACGGTAGGGTAGGGGAGTGTGGAGAATTTTCACCAACATGTGGTGATTTTTATACCACTCGGACGGCACACGGTTCTCCAGTGATGATTGTTGTTTCTACTGAGTTATTCCACTGGGTTGTTACTGCTGGATGACGGAGAGCCGGCAGACGTATTCCGCCGTGTCGGTGCGGACGATGTCCCACCCGTATTCGGTACCGATCAGACGGCTCGGGCCGGAGAGCGTGGCCTGGATCAGCATCGCCATCATCTGGGTCATGTCAAGGGCGGAGGTCACGTCCGGGTTAGTCACTTTCCGGGTTTCCCCGGTGCAACGGGGTGACAAAACCCCGAGCGGGGTTTCGAGCTCTTCACTTGTGAGGTTTTCCACGCTGAGTGCGTAGAGAGCCGGTGCCAGAAGTTCCGTCATTATGGGAGAGTTCATTTTTACAAGTTTCTGTTTTTCGAAAACCGAAAACCTGATTTCGATTTCGAATTTAATTAAATTGGTTTTTGGTGTTTTCGGTGTGGGTCGTATTAGTCCACAAACGGTAGGGTAGGGGAGTGTGGAGAATTTTCACCCACATGTGGTGATTTTTATACCACTAGGCTGTCTAGAATATATGGTTACATGGCCCGCGAGGTCCGCCCACAGGACAAGGCCGAAACCCCCAGCTGGGGGTTTCGGGGGTGGTACCGGCTCTTTACTATTTTACGTACGCGTTTATAACAATCTCTGCCGCGTCAACCGCGTCAACCGCCGCTAGCGGTTTAACAAGTGCAACTGCTTTTGCAACAATACCATCCGCGTCACAACTTTCGTTTTTGTTGCAGTGGAACCCAAGGTAGAAGAAAACCTCTTCCGGGGATTTTTCGCCGGACATTACGGCATTAGTAAGCGCAACCGCTGCGTCGGCGGCGGCGGCGCCGGTGAAACCGGAGCTGATAAGGGTTTTTTCTGCGGAGGAGTTTTTCGAGGTTTTCATGATTTTGAGGTTTTCAGTTTTTGAGGTTTTGAAGTTGGGGGTTCAGGCGGCGTAGACAACGTAGCTGGTGGTACCAACCACGGCCTCAACGCCCTCGTACTTTTCAACCAACTCTTCTACCGATTTTGCGGTAAAACCGCGGTAGCTGCCGTCCACCGCGCCCAGGTCTTGCAGCTTGCGGGCGGTAGCGGCTGCGCTGGCGGGTTTTCCAACAATCTCATTTTTTCCGTTGGCCACGATGTACTTTGTAGTGTTCATTTTTAGGTTTTCCGTTTTCGGGGTTTTTGAAGTTGAGTGCGTTGCTGACATCTATCTTATTGCCGTAAAATCGTACGTTGCCAAGTTTTCTGGAGAAGATTTTCAAGAAATCTTTGCCGAGGCAATTAGGTCCGCCACCAGCCCGGCAGGGGCCAGGAGCTTAACCGTCCGGGCCGCTGCGGTGGCAGCAGCGGCAGCGGTGCTGTAGGCATCTTGGGCGTGGTGTGCGTTCTGCCGGCCGGCCCAGACCGCTGCCGCTGCGGTGCGGCCGGTGATCCGGCGGGCGTAGGTGGCGGTTACTGCGGTGTTGTGCATGCCAGATGTTATGCACATCCCGTGCCAACCCTGTTTTACCCCGTAAACACCCAGATCTAGTATTTCTGTATGTACAAAAATGACCACCAACTGTATAAATTTGCTCACCAAGTGATCATTTTTGCTCACTTGTGAACATTTTCGACCTTGTATTGGTTCGATATGACAAATACGGACCTGTTTTGACCGTTTCAATTGTAAAAACTGACGCATCTGGATCCGTTGATATGACCATGTTTTACCTATGACGGGTGGTTCTACGGATGGTCAAAAACTCCGTATCCATTCTGCTTAGTATCCAACTTTTGTAAGTCGTTGGTACGCATTTTTCTCAACATGTTGAGACTGGGTGGCCATAGTGTTGATTGGTAACTACTTCTGTCGATTTCATGTACACTTTTCAGCTGGCAAATAGGATCTTGGCTGGAAAGCCTGCAAATCAACGACTTGCGTAACTTTTCGTGGGGTAGCACCAAAAAACGGCCTTTTTTGGAGTTATGTGCCGGTGAATCAGCTGGTTGCAAAGGTGCAAAAACGCTGAAAACGGCCTGAAAACACGTTTCTCCACGTTTTTGCTCGACGGTTTATTCCGTTGTGGATCAACGTGTTACAGAGTGTGTTTCCTGAAACACTTTTGTAACCCGTTGATAATCTCGCGTGCGCGCCCGATCAGGCGCGGCCGTGCGCGTTAATACATTCTTAAACACAGGGGGCAGGTTGTTGTGTTGCAACGAGTTAAGTCACTTTGTACTAACTATGTTGGATACATCAAAAAGTTCCGGAACTCCCTGCCCCACAGTGACTTCTGGACCAAAAGTATTCTTATACGGCAACGCGCCTTTTTGATTAGTTTGGTAGTTGACCCAACTAATGGGAATTCGAAATCATGGGTTTTCCGGGTTTTCCGTATTTTTGTATTGCAGTGCCGGCTTTGCCGGCCCTGCGCGGGCCGTTGGCCCGCCGCAAACCCCGGAAGCCTTGAGGTCAGGCCAGAGGCCTGACCGACACGCTTGGGTTAAGCTGACACCAGGGGAGCTGACGGAGTCTTTTTCACCTTGCCACACTGCTGCACTGGACAATTGAGACAGGTTCTCAACAAGGAAAAACCCACCGGAATTCCTGAAACCCACCAGAAAACCCCGGGCATGCTGCCTGCACACTGCAAAAAACCTCAGCACCGGCCGACAGGCCGGCCCAGGCAGCAGCTTCCGCCCCATGGCCTGCTCCGTGGTTAAGTTGGGTCAACTACTCAAGATTCGAACCGCTGCGTTTTAAGCCATCTTTCCAGAATCCGCCGGCTCTCCGCCCGCACACTGCTGACAAACTGCCTGGAATCGCAGCGGCTGGCCTGCCGTGGGCGTCCGGATCTGCCGTCGGAACCATCGTTTCCGCCCCAGACGCATCAGCGATCTTGAATATGAGACTCAATCTCAACAACTAGTTTGTGCTTGCGCTATGGGATCCTGGGCATACGGTACGCTGCATGCAGACGCACGACATAATCGCCACAGCCCGGAGGATCTCCCGATCCCCGGCGATGCGCCGCGATGGGTTCTGGCGCGAGGATGCTGAGGCCGTTGCGTTTGCTGAGGCTCTGTGCGTGCTGGAAAAAACCCCGGACGATGTCGGGCTAGCGCACACTGTTGCCCGGAACAAAACCCTCGACTTCATCCGCACGATCACGCACGACCCGCGCAGACTGCGGGCTGAGGTTGCAGCCGGAACGGCGACGCAGGCACAGCTTGGCGCAGCACTAGACGCCCGCCGGCCGTGCGGGCTGGAAGATGCGGTGGCGGTGGCGGTGGCGGTGGCGGGACCAGGCCCCTCAGATCTGGCGGAAACCCAGCTGGACTGTGCGTGGGTTCTGGAAAACCTCCCTCCGCGTCTCTCCGGGGTTTTGCGGATGTACTTTCTGGAAGACAAAACCCTGAAGGAGGTTTCAGAGATCGGGGGGGTTTCGATCCAGCGGGCTGACCAGCTCGTGAAAAAAGCTTTGGAGTTGGCACGCGATCTGCTACAATCCGAAAAATGAACTCCGTCGATCTCCACTCACTCGCTTCCTCACCACGGGTCGATCGCGTCGAGGTGGCCCGCATCCGCCGCGACGTTCCAGATCCGTGGCAGCTGCGCGTTGTGTTGCTCAATGGGGAGAGCCGGGTCTTCCGGGCCGAGACTCTCACCGCCGCCGCAGACGCAGCGAAGGAGTGGCTCGCGTGAACTTGGAGGAGTACGGGGTACCCCCGATCTCTGCGCTGCACGCGCAGTACGCCGCGCTGAACAAGCTGCTGGCGAAAGCGAAGGAGCGCGACGACACTGCTGCTCTGGGCATGGCGGTCAGCCGGATGCTCGGAGACAAGGATTTCGCGGCTTGGATTGCGCAGGACAAGCGCATTCCGGCCAGCATCAGCACGCCGGCCGAGTGCTGGCTGGTGGCCCAGCGCTACCTGTACCGCATTCTCTACGCCCGCGACTACGCAGGCGCCGCACTGCTGCTGTGGGGACCTGAGGTTTTTGATCCAAGACCAAGGAGCTGCCGGCTGATATTTGGAGCGCTGCACAAGAACGCGTTGGTGAACGCCATGGGCGGTGCCTCATCGTCCAAATGCCTGGGCCGTGGAACGATGGTGATGATGGCGGACGGAACTACTCGTCCCGTCGAGGACATAGTCGCCGGAGACCTGCTCATGGGCGATGACTCGACTCCGAGGACAGTTCTGTCGCTGGCCAGAGGTAGGGAGAAACTCTACGAGGTGATCCCGTCCGCTGGAGACCCGTGGGTTTGCAACGAGTCCCACATCCTATCGCTGAAATGCGCTTACGACAAGCTCACCAGACACGGACGTCCGGTAAAGGGAAGGTCAAAAGGAGATGTACGTGACATTCCACTACGTGATGTCTTGAAACAGTCAGGGTCCGACCGTCGTATCTGGAAGCAGTACAGGGTCGGATTTGAACTACCGAAGCGCCCCACACCGGTTGACCCGTACTGCTACGGAGCATGGTTGGCAGACGGAGGTCTGAACCTCCCGGTCGTGCACAAGCCTAAGGGAGCCATGACCGATGCTTGGTGCCAGTACTGGGAGTGGCGCGGTGCACGGATCCATGAGATAAAGGACGAGAGATCTACCTGCTCAGCTTGGTTCGTCCGGTACGACGGTTTCAACCCATGCACCGAGTTCGTGAAGACGAGCACTGTAGACGGAGTGAAGCGGATCCTTCCGGACTATTTGCTTTCCAGCCGTTCGGACAGGCTCCAGCTTCTCGCCGGGATCTTGGACGGTGACGGTTTCGCACTCCAAGGCCACTTCACTATGTCAGCAAAGGATGTTGGGTTTGCTGACGATGTCACCCGGCTGGCACGGTCCCTAGGGTTTTATGTCAGCAACACAGAGATCACTGGGACTATCAAGTCCATCGGGTTCGAAGGGAAGTACCGGATGCTGTACATCTCAGGTGACGTTCATCTTATCCCAACAAAGCAGAAGCACCCGACGCTGAAGAAGTCCACCCGGGATCCGATGCTACAGGAACTTACATTCCGTGACTTGGGAGAGGGAGACTTCTTCGGGTTCGAGCTGGATGGTAACCGGAGGTTCCTGCTTGGGGACTGCACGGTAACTCACAACACATACTCAGGAGTTGCGTACACACTTTTGGACTGGCTGCTCGATCCGGAGTGGACATCAATTCTGCTCGTCGGTCCGGACAGTGATCACCTTCGCCGCAACATGTTCGGCGACCTGGTCCGGCTTCACGAGGGTTCTGTGATCCCTCTTCCCGGAAAGGCCGACACCGAGTCTCTCAGCACGGACAAGCGCCGCGGCATGGGCTTCTTCACCGTCGCGCTCGACCGCGGCCCCGCCGCGTCCGCCAAGCTCAAGGGAGCCAAGACAAAACCCCGGAGCGGGTCCGATCACCAGCTCTTCGGACGATCATCCCGACTCCGGATCCTCATCGACGAGGCGCAGCAGGTTCCCGTCAACGCTTGGGGGATGTTGATCAACGCAATCTCAAACAAAGAATCCGATGAGCACTTGAAGGTTTACTGCGCCGCCAATCCCTCCGATGAATCCAGCGTCTACGGGAAGAACTGCAAACCCTCCGGAGGTTGGACAGCGATCGACAGCGTACAAGAAACCTGGATGTCCGAGACCGGGTGGGCAGTCGTCCGGCTCAACGCGATGCTTTCCGAGAACGTCAGGTCCAGGAAGACCATCTTCCCCCGCCTCATCAATTACGAGAAGGTCATGGCGATCATCCGCGCAGCCGGAGGAGACGATCAAGCCCCGGAGGTCTACACTCAGGTCTACGGGATGTTCCCTCCGACCGGCAGCAAGGCCGCCGTCATCAAGCCGACGCACGTCGAGCTCAGCCGCGGTGAGTGGATCTTCAGCGGACCAACGACTTCGTACATGTCATTCGATCCTGCATACACCGGTGACCGCCCTGCCGTAGCCGCAGGCCGGTACGGAATGGCCTCCGCTTGGATGGACTACGCCGGAGAGATCCACAAGTTGAAGCACGAGATGCCGGCGATACAGGTCGACAGCGTAGGTGTGCTCACACGCGGCGACACTCAGGACATGGCGGACGAGATCTTCATCACCGCGAAATCCCTAGGAGTCGCAGCCGAGTGCTTCGGCATCGACCGCACCGGAATCGGCCAGGGTTGCCACGACATAATCCGGCGCCAGTGGGGCAAGGCCGTGCACGGCCGGAACAACCCGGAGCCCGCCGACATCCTCGGCATCTGCTACTCAGAGCGTGCGAGTGATACCAAGGTGCTCGATGAAGACACAGACGTACCGGTAAACATGTACGACAACACTGCCAGCGAGCTGTGGTACGCCGCAGGCAAGCTGTTCGAGCGCGGTGTGATCCGGATGGGCAAAGGCGTGGACAAGTTGGCGTTCGACGAACTGGTTGGCCGGCGAGGTGGAAGGGTCACGGGCAAGGCCCGCAAGCTCAGCGTCGAGAGCAAGGACGCGTACAAGGCCCGTGGCAACTCATCGCCCGACTTTGCCGACACCGTCACGATGCTCATCCACACGATCCGTGTCCGTGAGGACTTCGCGCCGAAGGCTGAGAAAACCCCGGAAGCCAGGGAAGAGGTCGTGGACAATTGGGCTCCGGTGAACGCATGGGACAGCGTTGGAGACGTCGGAGGTCTCGGAACAGTTAGTGTTGACATGTCTCGGTTGCTCGACAATCGTGACTGAGGAGCAGGTGCCTTGGTTTCTCGATGAGCCCGTGTTGATCCACCTGCGCGTTGCACCCGGAGACGTGATCCCCGGGAGTCCCTAAAGGGTACGCGACAACGGAGCAGATCACGATCATGCCGGACCAGATAGTCCGGCATGATTCGTTGTTGACACCTGCTCCACCAGCTGCATCGTGGTGGTCCTTCAGCAGGAACAACCACCAAAACAACACCATGATCAAGAAAGCACTACAATTCGTCGGGCGATCCATCGCCTCGGTCTTCGGAGCTTCCGAGAAACGCAAGACACTGGACGACGGAAGCCGGAAGGTCACCACCAGAGAGGAATGGCTGCGAGAACGCCGCCGGCAGCACTGCATGTGCAACCAGCTCGTCTTCGGAGCACCGCGTGGAACCAAGTCCCACCGACTGTGCTACTACCGCTACAACCCTAGCTGGTTTGCTCCGGCGAAACAGTGGACCTGGATGGACTCCGCAGTTGAATCCTGAGACAACATGATCATCCTCATCAACGGCCTACCGGGTTCCGGTAAAACAACTCTCGCCAAGGCGCTCTGCTCTGTCACCGGCGGAGTCCACGTCAACGCTGACGAGGTACGGAACGGACCGATCTCTTCGGATCTCGGCTTCACCGCGCTCGACCGGGAGAAGCAGGCGGCACGGATGGGCGCAATCGCCAAGATCATCCACGGCAGCGGGAAGATCGCTGTCGTAGACTTCGTGTGCCCAACGCCGGGCACCCGGACCATCTTCTGGGCGGCGTGCGGTGTGGAGCGCTCCGGACCTATCTCGAAGGCAGCACGTGGAACGGAGACGTGCTTCGTCTTCGTCGACCGTATCGAAGAGGGGCGGTACGCAGACACAAACCAGGTGTTCTGCCGCCCGGATCTTGAGTGCGACTTCACAGTGACCAAGGACTTCGCCCCTGAGTACTGGGCCGACCGGATCCGCCGGGTTATCCTGCCAACGTTCGACCCAAAGGCCCCGACTGCGCTGCTGATCGGCAGGTACCAGCCGTTCCACCGCGGCCACCGAAAGCTCGCCGAGGCCGCGATCAAGCGGGTCGGCCAGGTCTGCATCGCTGTGCGGGACACTCACGGCACGAGTGCGAAGGATCCCCTTCCTGCGCACGAGGTGGAGGCGGCGATCCGGACCGGGATGAGCGGTCTGGAAGGCCGGTACACCGTGTTGCACCTGCCGAACATCACGAACGTGTGCTACGGCCGGGACGTCGGGTACAAGATCGAGAGGATTGATCTTGACGCAGAGACGCAGGCAGTGTCTGCTACTGAGGTACGGAGGAAAGCCGGAATCACATGAACGAACCACCCACACACTCATCGGCGGTCCGCCAGGATCTCCGCACCCTCAGGCTGATCCTTGTCGAACTTTGCAACCGGTTCGACCGGTTCGTCGAGCGTAGATTTCCCATCACGTTCGATGTGCTCTGGATAGCCGGCGAGGTCTGTGAGGAGATTCTATCCGGAGCCTGGAACACAATCACTGGATCGAACAATCTGTATGATTGACTCGTCAGAAGACTCTGAGAAGAACCGGCTCTACGAGCAGCTCTGCAAGACCTCGAACGGACTTGCAGAGCACTTCGAGTCGGTGCAGATCCTAGTCTCCTACGTCGACTCGAAGAACAACACGGTGAGCATGTATGCCGGATCCGGAAACTGGCACGCCCGGCAGCACATGGCCCAGGATTTCATCCAGAAGTCCGACGCACGCACGAAGGCACACATCGACTGTGACGTGCGTGACGAGAGGTACGGCAATGACTGAGGACGAACTCTCCAAGTTGGCACATGATGCCAGCCAGTCTGTCATGGGCTTTGCTACGGAGCAAGACCCAGCAGCTGCACTGCTCAAGGCCCTTGGCTTCGAGCACCTGGAGAAGCGACTGTGGCACCGGCCCGGTGGGATCGCTGCGGAAGTCACGGTCTACGGCAGGATCCGCCTCACAATCGTCCGGGACGGATTCAGCTTGCAGTCCGGAACCTTCGAGGTACGTCGCTTCCGGAAGGCCCTGGAGGTCCTGCTTGCTGCTGCGGAAGAGCTGGCAAAGCCTGAGCCTACTGTACCTGCCGGTTTCCTGTTGACACATCACACGTAATTGTCACGATCACAGAAGTCAGACAAACAAAACAACAACATGAACGTCATCCTGATCACATTCGGAATCATCGCCTTGTTCTTCGCTTCGGTCATCTTTGGCCCCAGGCTCGCGTGCAAGACCGCACTCGGACGACGCCTCCTCCTCCCTGTCGCATTCGTCGACTACGAGAACGGGTGCTTTGGTCTCAAG
>Ga0209098_1003394_pt1 | contig 13225 bp, 6 predicted proteins | sample AD_JPNHW1_MetaG_FD_184429 | JGI IMG/M metagenome (GOLD analysis project Ga0209098, IMG submission 184429) | Active sludge microbial communities of municipal wastewater-treating anaerobic digesters from Japan - AD_JPNHW1_MetaG (SPAdes) (version 2) | ecosystem: Engineered > Bioreactor > Anaerobic >... | reverse complement strand
ACACGCTTCCTCACTTTATGGGCTATCGTTACGGTTTGTTCAATTATGCCACTAAAACCACAGGCGGTTACGTAGATTTCGACTATTTCAACATCAATTACAACAACTAAATATCATGAGAAAGATTCAAAAAAACTTATTTCTGCTTAGCTTGATTGGGTTAATGACCCTGAATCCATTGATGGAAATGAATGCGCAAAGAAAGTCAGCAACTAACAATCCGATTTTCACTAACTATGTCTATCAGGGTGAAGATCAGGTGTATGAAAATAATCCGCTGAAGCCGGATGAATTCTACAATCCCATTTTGCAGGGCTGTTATCCCGACCCGTCCATTACCCGAAAAGGCGATGATTATTACCTGGTTACATCTACTTTTGCCATGTTCCCGGGAGTGCCAATTTTCCACTCCAAAGATTTGGTGAACTGGACACAAATTGGTCATGTGCTCGACAGAAAATCGCAGCTGAAAGTGCAGGATACAGGCATCAGTGCCGGAATTTACGCTCCTTCCATCAAATACAATGCTAATAATGAAACGTTCTACATGATTACCACGCAGTTTGCCGGCGACATCAACAACATGGTGGTAAAAACAAAAGATCCGTTTCAGGGCTGGAGTGAAGTTTACAAGCTAAAATTCAACGGAATTGACCCGTCGCTCTTCTTCGACGACAACGGAAAAGCCTACGTGGTTCACAACGATGCGCCGGACCGTGGAAAAGAACTCTACAACGGTCACCGCGTGATTAAAATCTGGGAATACGATGTGGAAAATGACCAGGTTATTGCCGGAACGGATAAAATTATCGTGGATGGCGGTGTGGATATTTCCAGAAAACCAATCTGGATCGAAGCTCCGCACATTTACAAAAAAAACGGCATTTACTACCTGATGTGTGCCGAAGGTGGAACAGGTGATTGGCACAGCGAAGTGATTTTTACGAGCGAAAATCCGATGGGACCTTACGTTCCTGCTCCGAACAACCCGATTTTATCGCAACGCTACCTCAACTCAAACCGCGCCAACAAGGTGGATTGGGCAGGTCATGCCGATCTGGTGGAAGGTACTGACGGAAAACATTACGGTGTATTTCTGGCCATTCGCCCGAATGAAAAAGGACTGGTAAACACCGGTCGTGAAACGTTTATCCTCCCCGTGGACTGGAGCGGCAAATATCCCGTGTTCGAAAACGGACTGGTACCCATGGAACCGAAGTTGAAAATGCCGAAAGGTGTGGAGAATAAAACCGGAACGGAAGGATTTTTTCCCAACGGAAATTTCACTTTTACCGACAATTTCACAGCGCCGAAACTCGATTACCGCTGGATTGGGATGAGAGGTCCGCGTGAAGATTTCATCACCACCTCTAAAAACGGATTGAACATCAAACCTTTTGCTGTAAGCATCAAAGCAGTTGCACCGGTTTCTGCACTTTTTCAGCGCCAACAGCACCAGCACTTTACCGCCACGACTACGATGAAGTTTACTCCAAAATCGGAAAATGAACTGGCCGGATTGACCTGCTACCAAAGCGAACGATTCAATTATGTGTTTGGTATAACGAAAAAAGACAAAGACTTTTACATTCTGCTTGAAAAAACGGAAAAAGGACAATCCAAAATCATTGCAAGCGCAAAAATTGATGTGAAAATGCCAGTTCAGCTGCAGGTGACAGCCAAAGGTGACGAGTATAAATTCAATTATTCTGTTGACGGCGTGAATTTCACGAATCTGGGTGGCATTGTGTCAGGCGATATCCTCTCAACCAACGTAGCCGGCGGATTTACCGGAAGTTTAATCGGACTGTATGCTACAAGTGCCAATGATGCTAAGCCTTAACAAGATATGAGATAAAAAAGTGTGATTATTCGGAACTAATTTAAAATTCTAAAAAATAAAATTATGTACAAAAGAAACTTTATTACAGGCATTATTCTGCTGTTGTTTCTGTCTGTAAGTGTAAATGGGCAGAACAATATCAAAGTAACAAAATTAAAAGCGTTGAAAGATGCTTATACAGGAAAATTCCTGATTGGAACTGCAAGTGATTTGAGGGGATTCTCTGATGCTGAATTGGCAAATATCAAGATGCATTACAACGCTATCACTCCTGAAAACTCCATGAAACCGCAGTCGCTCCATCCTTCAATGGATAAATACAACTTTGGAATTGCTGATTCTTTGGTTGACTGGTCCACGAAAAATGGTTTGAAGGTTTGGGGACACACGTTGCTGTGGCATGCTCAAACGGCACCCTGGTTTTTTCAGGCCAATCCTGAACTGGAAGAAACGCCGAGACCAAGGCCTGCTTTTCAGCCGAATCAGCCCAGAGCTCCACGGGATCCCAATGCTCCCCGCCCCAGCATGGCTGAAATGTGGTTGCGAAGTGTCAACGGACCTCTGGCATGTCGTGACGTTGCTTTGGAACGTTTGAAAAACCACATTATGACGGTAGCCGGACGTTATAAAGGCCGCGTAATCGGATGGGATGTGGCTAATGAATCGATAGAAGACGGAGGTGATGGTACAACTGAAAATTTGCGTAATTTCAGCTGGTACAAGGTCGTTGGACCCGATGTGCTGACCCTGGCTTTCAAATGGGCACGCGAGGCAGATCCTGATGCAGAATTATATTACAACGATTACAATATTGAGCAGGGCGCAGTAGAAAACAAAGGCAAACACGCCAGTTCGATGTTACTTCTCAAACGTCTTATTGCAGAAGGTGCTCCAATTACCGGCGTGGGCATTCAGGGACACTGGCACCTGGACACAAATCTGGAAGATGTTGAAAAAGCCATAGAGAATTACGCATCCCTTGGATTGAGGGTTGCGATTACCGAGCTTGATGTTACAGCAACAGGTAACAACAGTGGCGCCTTCGACGTAAATACAGGCAGAAGAGAAATCCCGGCTGAAAACTACCTGAAACAGGCTGAAGTTTACAAAAAGTTGTTTGAGATTTTTATGCGTCATTCAGACGTGATTGACCGCGTAACGTTATGGGGAGTCAGCGATACCCGTTCGTGGCGTCGTGGACAGGATGCACTGTTGTTTGATGGAGAGTTGCAACCCAAACCGGCATTTCATGCTGTTATTGAAGCAGGTAAAAAAAAATAATTGCTGTTTTTCAAAAACACAATTCTTTGAGTCCACTCCGAAAAGTCATAATTTATAAAAATCTAAGATTTTTATCCTTTGTGTCGAAATTAGATGTGCTGATAATCAATTAGATATAAAATTAGTTTCTTTGTTTAACTTGGTGTTTTAGTGTCTTTGTGGCAAAAACAAGGTTTTCGGAGCAGACTCATTCTTTCAAAAAAAGAATTTTCCCCGGATTCATTATGAGTTGATAATGAATCCGGGAATATTGCTTTGAACATTGAAATATTAGGACTATTGATAGGGAGTTTAGCAAATCAATCCTTATTTTTTTTTCATCATAAGTTGTATACCTCCTCATTCACTGTAGGTTACATTATATTTACCTAATCAAAAAATCAGATTGTTCTCAGTACTTTAATACGTAAATACAATGAAAAGTAAATTATCCCGAGTGGGTTTATTGATTATTTGTTTTTTTTCATTTTTGGTCTTTAATTCTTTCCGGGAAAAAACTGCAAAACCGATTTACCTCAACACATCCTATTCATTCAGGGAACGTGCCGTAGACCTTGTTTCACGCATGACGACGGATGAAAAAATCAGCCAGTTGGGAAATACGATGCCACCCATTCCCCGCCTGGGAGTAAACCATTACGATGTTTGGGGAGAAGCCTTACACGGAGTGATGGGTCGAAACAACAACAGCGGAATGACCGCTACTTCATTTCCAAACAGCGTAGCAGTAGGCGCTACCTGGGATCCAGAGCTGATTAAACGTGAAGCCTCAGTTATTTCTGATGAGGCACGAGGTTTCAATCACGATTTGATATTTACGCTTACTTATTGGTCACCGGTGATTGAGCCTGCGCGCGACCCGAGATGGGGAAGAACAGCCGAAACGTTCGGTGAAGACCCGTTTCTTGTTTCCGAAATAGGCAAAGGATTTATCCGGGGAATGATGGGAAATGATCCTGTTTACCTAAAAACTGTTCCGTGCGGAAAGCATTATCTGGCAAATAATTCCGAATTCAACCGCCACACCGGCAGTTCGAACATGGACGACAGGGATATGCGGGAATTCTATCTGGCACCTTACCGAAAACTCATCCGGGAATACAAACTTCCGTCCATTATGACTGCCTACAATGCTGTAAACGGTGTTCCTGTTTCGGCCAGCCGGTTTTTGGTGGATACTATTGCCCGAAAAACATACGGTTTGGATGGTTACGTGACCGGCGACTGTGGTGCCATCGACGACATTGTACGAGGGCATTTTTATACGAAAAGTTTTGAAGAAGCAGCTGCCATGGGCTTGAAATCGGGTGTGGATTCCGATTGCGGCGGCGTTTATCAGAATCACATTCAGGGAGCATTAAAAAATGGATTACTGACCATCGGCGATATTGACCGCGCACTGATCAATCTTTTTACCATCCGCATGAGGTTGGGCGAATTTGATCCGAAAGCGAAAGTTCCATTTGCCGGTATAAAACCGGGTATTATCAATGACCCGTCGCACCATAATTTGGCTATTGAAATTGCCGAAAAAACACCGGTGCTTTTAAAAAACAACAAACTGGCTCAATCCGGCGAAAATGCATTGCCAATTAATCTGACAAAGATAAATAAAATTGCTGTTTTGGGACCTCAGGCAGATAAGGTGGAGTTGGGCGATTATTCCGGTCCGGTCGAACCGGAGTTGCGAATTACACCTCTCCAGGGCATTCGGAGTTACATTGCAAACAACAACCTGAGTACGGAAGTTATTACCCGTTCGGGTGGAAATACCGACCGTCGCACCGACTTTTTTTCAATGACCGGTTTTTCTACCATTTCAGACGGAAAAGTTAAGATGGATTTTGACGCAACAAAATTTGACGAAGCGGCAAACGGAGTCATCGCTTCTTACCGGTTTGGGCAAAACGTTTTGCAGGGAATCAAGGACGGCGACTGGACTTTATACAAAAACGTGGATATATCAAATGTGGATTCCATCCGGTTGAACACGGGTGTTTCGGGTGATGGCGGTATTCTGGAAGTAAGAGTTGGTTCTGCCTCCGGCAATATTCTGGCTTCGCAGGAAATCAAACCGTTGCAAAACCGTGGAAATTTAAGAAATTCGGGTAGAAATCAAATTATTCCGGTAAAAATAAACAACCTGGGAATTTCAGGACCGCAATCATTGGTTTTGGTCTATAAAGAAGCTCCCGGCTCCGGCATTGATCAGGAAACGCTTGATATGGCAGCCTCGGCCGATGTCGCATTGATTTTTGTAGGTACTGATCAATCCACAGGTCGCGAAGAATCCGACCGTTTTTCACTAAAACTTCCCGGAAACCAGAATGAATTAATTCAGGCTGTATCCGCAGTCAATCCCAATACTATCATTGTCATGCAGACTATGGGCATGGTGGAAGTGGAGCAGTTCAGAAATCTGCCAAATGTCTCCGGTATTATATGGACAGGCTACAACGGTCAGGCACAGGGCGAGGCCATGGCTAAAATTCTCTTCGGCGATGTAAATCCGGGTGGAAAACTCAACGTTACGTGGCATAAATCCCTCAGCGATCTGCCTGATTTGAACAATTATACGCTTCGCGGCGATGGCTCTAACGGAAGAACTTACTGGTACTACAACAAGGATGTATCCTACGAATTTGGCTTTGGAATGTCCTACACCACGTTTGAATATAGTAATTTCAGAATCAATAAAACGGAAATCACACCCAACGACAAAGTTACTGTCAGCGTGGATATTACCAATTCCGGAAAAATGGATGGCGACGAAGTGGTACAGATTTATGTGAAAACTCCGGACAGTCCGTCATCGCTGGAGCGACCGGTAAAAAGGCTGAAAGGCTTCAAACGGGTAACCATTCCCCGCGGACAGTCCAAAACCGTTTCCATCGAAATCGACTGTGCCGATCTTTGGTTTTGGGATGCTGAAAATGACAAAATTACATTTGATCAGGGAAAATATATTTTCGAAATCGGAGCATCTTCCAAAGACATCCGTGGAAGTGTGCAGGCTAATCTGAGCGGTACGTACAAACCTGTGCTGACAACCGTTGTGGCAGAAAGCGACCTGTCTGTACTGAAACCCGGAAAAACAATAGAGACTTCTCTTTCAGCAGCCTTGTCGGATGATAGTTTTTTAGATATTTCCAAAGCAAAAGTAAGTTACAGGTGCAATAATCCTTCGGTCGCTGCTGTGGATGCAAACGGGAAAGTAACAGCCTTAGGCGTAGGTGTGGCTACCATTTTTGCAGATGTAACTGTTGACGGGACGACCGTTTCGGGCAGTTATCCGATAAAAGTGATGCCCGATCTTACTCCGAAATCAATCTCGGTGAATGGAAAACCGGTACCTGATTTTTCCAAAGACACCAAAGCTTACAGCTACCTGCTCGACAAAAAATCGAAAATTCCTGAGGTTAAAGCTGCAGCCATGTTTCCGGGAATTCGGGTAGATATCGAACAAGCAGAAAGCGTACCCGGAACAGCCATTGTAAGGATGATTGACGATGTTACCTCAGAAATAAACACCTATTATTTGAATTTTGATGTAAAATCCGCCGGTGATGAATTCAACGGAAATACATTAGGCAATCAATGGCAATGGATTCGGGAAGATCCGCTGACAAATTCGCTTTCTGAAAAATCGGGTTCTCTGACTATTACCAGCCAGCCCGGAGATGTGTCAGAACGCACCAACAATGCCAAAAACATCCTCCTGCAAAGCACCAACAACGATTGGACCATCGAAACAAAACTGACTGCATCGAGAGTGCCTTCACAGCCCGAAAATGCAGGAATTCTGGTTTATCAGGACGATGATAATTTTGTAAAACTGATGTTCCGCGCTGTTGTGAAAACCTCTCAGATGGGCAGACCGGGCGCTCCGGTTCAAGCTGGAACCATCGATCTGATGATAGAAGAAAACGGTATTTCTAAATCATTTGCCACTTTCAATGTGCCGAACCCTGTAACAGATGGCAATCCGCTCATTCTCAGACTGGAAAAGAAAGGAAGTCTCTATACAGCCTATTATTCATTGGATGGAAACAAGTTTGACATGCTCGGCTCGGCAGTTGCATTGCTTAAAAATATCCGCTCCGGATTGATAGCTTGCGACGGAATTATTACGCAGTACATGAAAAGCATTTTCTGGTTCGATTCGGATACCACCAAGCCCGATTCTCCTTTCAATGTCTCGTTTGATTATTTCAGAATTACTAATAATGGTTTGAAAACCAAATAAATACAAATATCATGAAAAAATTAAATTCTTTTCTCTTTCTAACTTTTTTTGCCGGTACATTTTTCGGATTCATGCAGATAAATGCACAGGTGGTGGAAGATTTCAAGACTTCCAAAACGACTCAGATTGGTAAAAATTTTCCGCAGGTAAACTCTGAAGGAAGAGTGCGTGTGCAAATATCAGCACCGGATGCCAAACTGGTGCAGCTCGATATTGGCGCTGTCAAATACGATTTGAAAAAGGATGAAAACGGAGTCTGGACCGGTGAGTCAGCTCCTCAGGATGAAGGTTTTCACTATTACCAGTTAAACATCGACGGTGCTTCGGTTCCCGATCCGGGCAGTTTGTACTACTACGGTGCTTCCAGATGGGGCAGCGGAATTGAAGTTCCGGCACACGATCAGGATTTTTATGCTTTAAAAAATGTACCTCACGGACAGGTTCGGGAGCACATTTATTACTCCGAAGTAAATAAATCCATGCGTCGCTGTTTTGTTTACACTCCTCCCGGATACGATAAAAACACAAAGAAAAGGTATCCTGTGCTCTATCTTCAACACGGTGGCGGTGAAAATGAAACCGGCTGGTCATCGCAGGGACATGCCAATCTCATCATGGACAACCTCATTGCCGAAGGCAAAGCAAAACCTTTCATCATCGTAATGGACAACGGCACCTGGACAATGAGTGGTCCCCGAAGAACCGAAGGCGGCACCTGGCCACCTACAGGTTGGGCGGATGGATTTATGAACACCCTTTTGAAAGACATCGTACCTATGATTGATGCAAGTTACCGCACCATTGCCAATCAGAAAAACCGCGCTATGGCTGGTCTTTCGATGGGTGGCATGCAGACCCGCGTGATTACTTTGGCTAACCCGGATGTGTTCTCACAAGTAGGCATGTTCAGCGGCGGAAGCATCAGTCCGGATGATGTGAATAAAGCGCCCGGTTTCAGGGAAAAAGTGAAACTGCTTTTTGTGAGCTATGGCAGCTACGAGCTGGATAATCCGAGAACGAACATGAACGGAGGGCCGAAAGAAAATACAGATAAACTGAAAGAAATGGGTATGAATACGCATTTCTATGTTTCTCCGAAAACAGCTCACGAATGGCAGAGCTGGCGCAGGAGTTTGTATCAGTTTGCTCAGTTGCTGTTTAAGTAGACATGACACTAAAAAATAATTTATAATCAGATGAAACAGCCATTTGAGAAAAATCTCAAACACAATGAGATGATTGATGGCGTGTTCCATGTGTCCTTAGTGTAATATATAAATTATAAACACATGAAAATAAAATATTTGTTATTCCTTCTTTTATTACCCGGCATCTTTTCGTATGGACAACTTCGAGATGCTCAGGTTAAAGTGGAAGGTGGAATTATTCAAGGGGTTGAAACTGATGGCATGACTGTTTTCAAAGGAGTTCCCTTTGCTGCCCCGCCAGTGGGAGAACTTCGCTGGAAAGCTCCTCAGCCCGTCATTGGATGGGAAGGAATAAAAAAGACCGTGGAATTTGCTCCGGCACCTATGCAAGCAGGTAATCCCGCTTCCGGAAAAAGTGAAGACTGTTTATATCTGAACATCTGGACACCGGCAAAATCCTCAAAAGATAAACTACCGGTTTTAGTCTGGATTTATGGTGGAGGATTCAGCTTTGGATCAACCTCAGATCCGGTTCACAATGGTGAAAATTTGGCAAAAAAAGGAGTAGTTGTAGTCAGCATAGCTTATCGTGTTGGACAACTTGGCTTTTTGGCACATCCCGAATTGAGTGCAGAAAATCCAAATGGAGTTTCCGGTAACTATGGCCTGCTCGATCAAATTGCCGGGTTGAAATGGGTACAGAATAACATTGCTGCTTTTGGAGGTGATCCCCATAAAGTGACAATTTTCGGTGAGTCTGCCGGCGGTATTTCTGTAAGCATGCTGTGTGCTTCGCCCTTGACAAAAGGTTTATTCCAAGGTGCTATTTCACAGAGCGGCGGCTCATTTGGGCCTGTTCGAATGACTACGTATCCCGGAGAAAACATGAAGACTTTATCAATGGCAGAAGCTGATGGTGTGGATTATGTAAAAAAAATGGGAGTATCATCCATCAGTGATCTACGTCAGCTCAGTGCTGAAAAACTTATCCCGCAAGGGTGGAGCATGCCTGGCGGATGGCCTATTGTGGATGGATATGCTATCCCTGATGATCAATTTGCTCTTTATGAAAAGGGAACGTACAACGACATTCCAGTACTAATTGGATACAATTCGGATGAAGGTCTGAGTTTCCCGACAGGACGCACCAAGGAGGAATTTATTGAAAATGTGCAAAAAAGGTTTGGTCCTCATGCCCAAGCTCTTTTGAAAGCTTATCCATTGGGTGAAAACAACATTCCCCGTTCTGCACGCAACTTAATGCGTGATGCCGCATTTGGGTGGCACACCTGGAGTTGGGCGCGCCTTCAAGCAAAAACCGGAAATTCAAAAGTTTATTACTATTATTTTGATCAACATGCCCAACAACCTAAAGAGTCACCTTTTTATGATTATGGAACTCCGCATGGTGTTGATGTGCCGTTTGTTTTCATGAACTTAGATCCGAATAATGGAAGAACCACTGAATCTGATTTGTTGATTTCAGAAATCATGGGAACATATTGGACTAATTTTGCCAAATATGGCAATCCCAATGGTAATGGTTTAACTAATTGGCCTGCATTTACAAATGAAAAACCAGTTGTGATGTATCTGGGACCCGGGGCGTATTTGGGAAAAGTTCCTGATGAAGAAGCCCTGAATGTGTTGGACAACTACTATACTTGGAGGCGGTCAGCAGAAGGGAAAGAATGGGCAAAATAAATACTTGAAAGCATATGTTTTGCTTGTATTTTTTCAAATAGTAAAAATGCCAGACAGTGAAGTTTTCCATTCTTCATTGTAAAAAGAGAAAAAAATGAGAATTAGATTAAAAAATACGTTGTTTTTGTTTGCCGGAATGCTCATCGGCATTTTGTTGATGGGCTGTTCCGGTACAAAATCCTTGTCAGATAAAAACTCAGTTTGGGTTGGTTCTTGGAGTACGGCTCCGCAATTGGTGGAGCCGCACAACATGCCTCCTGCACCCGGATTAACCGACAATACAATCCGTCAGATTGTCCGTGTTTCGATAGGCGGTGATATGGTCAGATTGCGTTTTTCGAATGCCTTCAGCAAAAGTCCGGTGGAAATGAAGTCGGTTGCAATTGCTCAGGTTTCTGAAGGAAGTTCTATTGAAATATCTTTTCAGAAATTGCTGAAATTCAAAAAAAACGAAAGTGTAACGATGAACCCCGGCGGAGAAGTATATTCTGATCCAATTAATTTTAACCTTAAATCGGGCTCTTTGATAGCGATTACCATCCATTTCGGGCAGACTTCGCCTGATGTTACCGGACATCCCGGCTCGCGTACCACATCCTTTATTTTGCCGGGAAACAATATTTCTTCTGCTGATTTTTCCGGCTCGGTAAAAACCGATCACTGGTATGTTATTCAGGGAATCGATGTGAAAGCATCCAAAAACTCGAAAGCGGTGGCAATTTTGGGAAATTCAATTACCGACGGTAGAGGTTCCGGCACTAATAAGCAAAACCGCTGGACCGATATTCTTTCTGCCAGATTGTTGGAAAATCCGGACACAAAAAACACCGGAGTGCTGAATTTGGGCATTGGCGGCAATTGTGTTGTCCGCGGCGGTTTGGGCCCGACTGCACTCGAGCGGTTCGACAGGGATATTTTATCGCAAAGCAACGTTCGATGGCTGATAATTCTGGAAGGAATTAACGACATTGGCTCAGCTAAAACACAGGTGGAGGCTGATAAAATTGCAGCGGAATTGATTGCTGCCTACGATGAAATGATCAACAAGGCACACGCCAAAGGTATTCTCGTTTACGGAGCTACAATGCTGCCCTTTGCCGGGTCTTTTTACGATACACCTTACCGCCAGACTGCCAGAGATGCAGTCAACGAATGGATAAGAAACTCACGACGGTTTGATGCGGTTATTGACTTTGATAAAATCATGCGCAATCCCGAAAATGTAAAAACCATACTGACGGATATGCACGACGGCGATTTTCTGCACCCAAACCAGGCCGGTTACCGTAGGATGGGTGAAAATGTGAATTTAGGTTTATTTAAATAACTTATGCTAATAAAAAAATGAAGACACTTTTTTCAAAATGGATTATTCTTGCAGGAATTTTATTTTTCAGTATTAATCTGACTGCGCAGGACAAAAATTTCTATATTTTCTTAAGTTTCGGACAATCAAACATGGAAGGCGCTGCGCGTATTGAACCTCAGTACAAATCGGTGGATGAACGATTTCGGATGATGGCAGCGGTAGATTGTCCCGATACGGACCGCAAAATGGGCAACTGGTACACAGCCGTACCACCGCTGGTTCGTTGCTACACCGGCCTGGGACCATCTGATTTTTTCGGAAGAACCCTGGTTGAATATCTTCCGGCAAACATCAAAGTTGGAATAATCAACGTCGCTATTGGCGGTTGCAAAATTGAACTGTTCGACAAGGATAATTATCAGACTTACACCGCTACGGCTCCCTTTTGGATGAAGGGAATGATAGATGCTTACGATGGAAATCCATACAAACGGCTGGTGGATATGGCCAAACTTGCACAGCGTGACGGAGTTATCAAGGGAATTTTGCTCCATCAGGGCGAATCCAATACCGGCGAGGTAACCTGGCCTTCAAAAGTTCAGAAAGTCTATGAAAATATCCTCAGCGACCTGAACCTGAAGGCTTCCGAAGTTCCATTGCTGGCGGGTGGTGTGGTGCCTGCCGACCAGAACGGAAAATGTGCCGTGATGAACGAAATAATTGCCAAACTGCCGGAAACAATCCCTACTGCACATTTCATTCCATCTGACGGATGTCTTCAGGGTGGTGACAGTCTCCATTTTTCTGCTAAAGGATACGAGATGCTGGGTTATCGTTATGCTTCAGAAATGCTCTCGCTGATGGGCTACAAAGCCGTAGTTCCGGCAAATTTTGATAAACCGCGCACGGGGATTGCTTTCGGGAAAATTGATACCATTCGGTATAAATCCAAAACAGTGGGTGCCAAACGGAAAGCGTTGGTTTACACTCCTCCGGGCTACACGAAGAAAAAGAAATATCCGGTACTTTACTTGCTCCACGGAATAGGCGGTGACGAAAAAGAGTGGCTTCGGGGCGGTCAGCCGCAGGTCATTCTGGATAATTTGTATGCCGACGGAAAAATTCAGGAAATGATAGTGGTAATGCCCAACGGACGTGCCATGCGCGACGACAGAGCCGTCGGCGACATCATGGCGCCCGACAAGGTGAAAGCTTTCGCCGATTTTGAAAAGGATTTGCTGAACGATTTAATCCCATTCGTTGAAAAAAAATATTCCGTGTTGAAAAATCGCGAAAATCGTGCAATTGCCGGATTATCCATGGGAGGCGGGCAGTCGTTGAATTTTGGATTGGGTAATCTTGATAAATTTGCCTGGGTAGGTGGTTTCTCCTCCGCTCCCAACACAAAAACTCCTCAGGAACTCATCCCAAATCCCGATGAAGCAAGAAAAATGCTGAAACTTCTCTGGATTTCGTGCGGCGACAAGGACTGGCTTATACCTTTCAGCAAGCGTACACACGATTATTTGGTTGAAAACAGCATTGAACATGTTTACAGGGTAATACCCGGCGGTATCCATGATTTTAACGTTTGGAAAGAAGGGCTCTATAACTATTCTCAACTGCTTTTCAAACCGGTTACGCCCGAATTGATAAAGAAATATCAAAACATTCCTCCTGAAGGAAAACCTCTT
>Ga0209098_1003393_pt1 | contig 13233 bp, 8 predicted proteins | sample AD_JPNHW1_MetaG_FD_184429 | JGI IMG/M metagenome (GOLD analysis project Ga0209098, IMG submission 184429) | Active sludge microbial communities of municipal wastewater-treating anaerobic digesters from Japan - AD_JPNHW1_MetaG (SPAdes) (version 2) | ecosystem: Engineered > Bioreactor > Anaerobic >... | reverse complement strand
GCTGTCTGCCGCGGTGGCAACAGGATTTGCAAAAAAGTCATAGTCTGTAAACAGAAAAGTTTCGCCGTGGTTGACATTATCTGCAACAGTTACTGCGGGCCTGTATTCGGTAGTGATTTCCTTTTCAGATTCAGGAGGCGGGTACAGATACGATGCCGAAACACAGGTAATGAATCCCAGAAACATCAGTATCTGTGGAATAAACGTTGAAAAGAGTATGTTCTCGAAAATCAGCATGACTACATTCTGTTACGGTGATGCAAAATTAATAAATTGTTTTGAAATGAATGCCTTTGTATTTATCCAAATTAAAAGACTGTAAACAAAGACAATAATAAAAACGTTATAATTCTGTTATATATACTGACTTACTAATATACACTTCGCCAATCATTAAATTCAAAAAAGATGAAAACTTTCAAATTCTATGCAATCATTGCAACACTCCTTTTTACTGTGGTATCATGTGTCGAAAATTCGGGAAAATACAAAGCACTTCTTGCCGAACGGGATTCTGTGGTCATGGAAAAGCAGTCGCTTGATTCAAGCTACAATCAGACACTTGTGCTTTTGAATGATATTGAAAGCGGATTTTCTGAAATCAATCAAAATGAAAAGGAAATGAAACTGAACCTTCAGGGTGTTGAGGGTCCGAAAGTGAACAGAAGAGAACTGATAGCCGCTCAGATGACGGCAATCAAAAAAGGTATTGAACAAAACAAGGCTAAAATTGCCGAACTTCAGCAGCTGGCATCTAAAAGCGGAAAAACCAACGCCATGCTTACCCAGACAATCAAGCGTCTGCAAACTCAGATGGATGAGAAAACCCAACAGATAAGCGCCTTACAGGCAGAACTCGAACAGAAGAACATCAAGATTACTGAACTTTCCACCACAGTAACCGAACAGAGCAAGAACATTGCCGAACAAAGCAAAAGCATTGCCGAACAGCAAAAGGTAATGGAACAACAGGAATCAACCATTAAGCAACAGGATACAGGCCTGAATACTGTATGGTATTGCATCGCCTCATCGAAAAAACTCAAGGAAGCAAAGGTTATTACTGATGCCGGACTTTTCCAGAGCCGCAAGATAATGACCGGTGAGTTCGACAAATCGATCTTCACTCAGGTGGATTTAAGAAGTGTTACATCCATACCCACCAACAGTAAAAAGGCAAAGATACTCTCACAGCACCCCAAGAACAGCTATAATCTGGTAACCGGTACGGACAAGAACGTCACCATCGAAATCACCAACCCCTCCGGCTTCTGGAGTGATCGAAATACCTGATTGTGCAGATATAGAGATTATTAAATCCATAAATATTAAGCAGCGTGGAACAAAAATCCACGCTGCTTTTTTTTGCAAGCAGTCACATTAGTCACATTCAAATAAAAAAAAAATAACATAGAAACAAACATATTATGTTATGTTATTTTCTTCGTAAATAAACAGATATTCAGTCCGTCGGAATATGAGTTCTGAAAATAATCAGCAGAAAATACCCATACCATACATCTCACTTTCAGACAATTGAATTATTATATCCTTGAATTCCGTTTTAATTAGTTTCTAAGGGTTAAGAATATCAAAGCTTTTTATTAGTTTTGCGGCTCCCAAAAGAAGGAAAGCAAAAAGTATTACTCAATAATAAACGGTTAGGAGGTTGTCTCCCTAACCGTTTTTTTCAAATCAAAAAATCAGGCTAATTCAATATGATGAGTTTATCGCCTGATATTTTTGAAGGAACTTCATTTGACACATTATATCCAATGCAATACCAACATTTAAAACATGGAAAACGATATTATCAAATCTTATATTAAAGAATTACAGAATGGCTCTCACAAGGCCTTTAATGTAATCTATGATATGTACGCCGACAAGCTTTATGGATTTCTGCTGGCTCATACCAAATCGCCGCAAATATCAGAGGATATAGTTCAGGAAACATTTCTCAAACTCTGGATTAACCGTAAGTCGATATCCGTTGAGGGTTCCATACAGTCTCTCCTGTTCACCATCTCGAGACATAAAATGATCGATTCATTTCGTTCGCAGATTAATAAAGTTGAATTTGAACTTTATATTGATTATATCGACGAAAAGAGTTTTGAAGACGATGGCATTGAAAGCAAACTTTTCTACGACGACTTTCTGAAAGCGCTAAAACTCAGCAAAAAGCTTTTAACTGAAGGTCAGCTGGAAATTTTTGAACGAAACAAGGAAAAGGGAGAATCGATTGAAGAGATTGCTTCCAGCCTGCAGATATCCGAGCAAACCGTAAAAAATCAGCTCACAACCGCCATGAAAAAGATACGTTCACAATTGTCGAAGAAAAGTATCTTATTCCTGATTATTTTCGAAATATGTTTTATAACATAAAAAATCGCATAGTATCTTTTTTGATGTCTAACGTGTAATATAAAGAAAGAAAAAAATGGAAAATTTTATAACCAAATTATATAAGAAATATCTCTACGATCACATCACGTATGATGAGTTTGTAAGAATGCGTCACGCGATGAACGATATCAATGATGAAGGGCTCTCTGAACTTATGGAAGATGAATGGGATGAAAATATCTTTCAGGAAAAACTCAGGAAAGAGTCGAAGGATAACATACGGAAATCGCTTGGCTTCTACATAGAAAACGAAAATAAATGGCAGTCTAAAAAAAGGATAATCGGGGTAGCTGCTGTTCTGATACCAATTTTAATCGTCAGTACATTTTTTTTAACAAAGTCGCTATCCGTGCATGAACCGGGCAATTTCATTGTATCGGTTGAGCGTGGCAACAAAGCGCTGGTCACGTTACCCGACAGCTCGAAAGTGTGGATAAACTCGAACAGTACACTTGAATATAATAAGGGTGCAAAAAACACACGCCAGGTTAGATTAACCGGTGAAGCATTTTTCAAGGTATATAAAGATAAAAGCCGGCCATTTATAGTTACAATGAATAATCTACATGTAGAGGTACTGGGTACTTCATTTAATGTTAAGGCAAGGCAGGGAGCCGATATCATTGAAACCTCGCTTGTGGAAGGAAGTGTAAAACTTCGAAGTTCTGATCTGTCGCAGGATTATTATTTAGAACCGAATGAAAAAGCGATTTTTAGTCAATCGACCAGACAAATGCAAATAATCCATACCGATAATGACCTTGAAACAGCCTGGAAAGATAACAAGTTGAAATTCAGCTCTGAAAGATTTATTGATGTAATGTCGATGCTCGAAGAATGGTATGGTGTGAAAATAATCTGTAAGTGTCCGGAAATAGAGAATGACCTGATAAGCGGAAGTTTCAATGATGAAAGTCTCGAAAGTACGCTGGAAATATTGAAAATGCAGTATAAGATTAATTACTTAAGGAACAGAGATACAATAACAATTGTAAATAGGATCAGATGAAGACGGTTTCGTTGATGGTGTTTACATGATGACAAAAAGGAATAAACAAACATATATATTCATTTATAAATATCTTATCAAAAAAAAACACCATGTACACACATCAGAAAAAACTTTTGTTACTCAGAAGAATGGATTGGTTGAAAATAGGTGTGCTTTACGTTTTGTTAGCATTGACAGGAACATTGAATGCACAAAACTACACACAACCAGTTTCATTAAATCTAAAAAAATCAACATTTAAGAACTTCATTAAACAGATTGAAGCCAAAACTCAATTTTCAATTATTTATCGGGATGCACTGATTGATGATAAGAAAGACATCACCATCACGGTTTCCAATCGCCCGCTGAACGAGGTAATGAAAACAGTGCTTTCACCGAAAGGACTACAGGCGAATTATAAGAACAAAACGATTGTAATTACAAAAGCAAAAGCAGAGATTAAACAGGAAACAGGAACACAGGATGCAAAGAAAAGGAGAATAACCGGTAAAGTTTTTGATTCGCAGACAGGTGAAACCATTATAGGTGCATCGGTAATTGTGAAGGGAGAAAATGGAGGTACAACTACTAACATTGACGGTGAATTTTCTGTAGAGGCAAATCCTCAATCCGTTTTACAAATCTCTTATGTTGGTTATAAAGGAAAAGATATCGTTTTAGGCGATGCCAGTGACCTGAATATTTCCATCGAAGAAGATGTCAGGAAACTGGATGAAATCATCGTTATGGGCTATTCCAGCCAGAAAAAATCCGAATTATCCAGTTCTGCAGTAACGCTTTCAGCCGAAAAGCTGACTGATGTTGCCACGTCCGACATAGGAAATATGCTTCAGGGTAAAGTGGCAGGTCTTGTCGTATACAATTCGAGCGGTCAACCTGGTTCTGCAGCCCAGATCAGCATTCGTGGTACCGGTTCCATCACAGCCGATGCCGACCCGCTTTATGTTGTTGATGGTATTCCCGGAGGCAGCTTCAATCCCAATGATGTACAGACTTTAACCGTTTTGAAAGACGCTGGCGCTACCGCTTTGTATGGATCAGCTGCGGCCGGCGGCGTTATTGTTGTTACCACCAAATCCGCGACCAGAAATCAACCTACAAAAGTGGACGTAAAAGCAAATATAGGTTCGAAATCGAATTTGTTTGGACACTTCAAAATGATGGATTCGCAGGAATTGTATTACATGCAAAAAAAGCTTTTTAGTCCGGCATTATTTTCATTAATGCGTCCATCCGGCCTGTTGCATCAGGATTACAACTGGCAGGATGCATTTTTCAAAACCGGGACACAGCAGGATTACTATGTTTCGGCATCGGGAAGCAACAATAAGACCACCTACTTTGCAAGCATGGATTACTATAACGAAGAAGGTACGTTGATCAATACCGGTCTGAAGAAACTTTCAGGACGTTTGAACCTGAATAGCCAGTTGTACAAGAATTTAGACATGAACATCCGTTTGTCCTACACCAATTCAGACATTCAAAGCCCTTCGAGCTGGACAACACTGAATGACGCGTATACAAAAATGCCCTGGGATTCTCCCTATGACGCAAACGGAGCTATTGAAAAAATCACCAGCGCAACACGTGCTGACGGGTCGGTGTGGTACTCACAGGATAAATGGAATTCACTGCACAACGAACAGTATAATTATAACAAATCACATTCTTTTGATCTTGTCGGAGATTTTCAGTTAAACTGGACAATTAAGGACTGGTTAATATTTACAACCTCCAACCGTTATAACCAGAACGCGTACAAAACCGTACTGTTTATTGATCCAAGAACTTATAGTTCATCCTATTCCGACGGTTATCTGCTTAACGAAATTAGTTTTGGAAAATCTTTCGGTACAACAAACACCCTGAAAGCGAACAATAAATTTGGCAATCACTCATTAAACAGCCTGCTTGGATGGGAATGGGGCCAATCTACGACCGAATTGACCACAGCTTCGGGAAAAGGCATGCCAAACGGAATGGACGCATTAAATGCCTGTGAGATTTACGAAATCGGAGGATATTCCATACCCCTGAGAAGTTATTCGGGGTTTGGACAGGTTCAGTACAGTTATCTGAATAAATATTATGCTACAGCATCCCTGCGTGGAGATGCAAATTCAAAATTCGCGGAAAAGAGACGTCTCGGCTGGTTTCCTTCGGGCGCAGCTTCCTGGTTAATCAGCAACGAGGACTTTCTGAAAGGAAATAAAACTATAACATTTATGAAATTGCGCGGAAGTTACGGACTTACCGGTAATTCCAACATCGGGATGTATCAATACCTTTCGTCATATACATTAAGCAGTTCTTATCAGAATGTCGTTTCAGCTATCCCTACCCGATTATCAAATATGTATCTCGGATGGGAAAAAGCCTACATGGCCGGTATTGGTCTGGATATCAACTTATGGAAAAGCGTTGAACTGAACATTGACCTGTATAACACGGACAATAAGGATCTATTACTTGCTGTTCCAAAATCGCCTTCAACCGGGTTCTTTGAAGTAACCGCCAATGCGGGCAGCGTACGGAATCAGGGTATTGAATTACAACTGAACACTATCAACATAAACAAGAAGAACTTCAGATGGGATATGGGTTTCAACTTTGGACTCAACAGAAACGTTGTTACCGAAACTCCAAACGATGCAGCTTTTCTGCAAACCAGAAGCTCTGTCAGTCAGCAAATAAAACGCGGGCAGGATATATACAGCTGGTATATGCCTAAATGGCTGGGTGTCAATCCTGAGAATGGTGACCCACTCTGGGAAAAAGTAGTTTATGACGCAGCCGGTAACATTACCGATCGCCAACAAACCAACAATTATAACGAAACAACTTTCCAGGTGGTGGGAAAAGCTACTCCCAAATTTAGCGGCGGCTGGTCCAACAACCTGACCTATAAAGGATTTTTCCTGAGTCTTAACACAAACTTCGTGTATGGAAACAAGATATTCAACTACAATCGTTTATCACTCGATGCTGATGGTGCATATTTAGGTTACAATCAGATATCGCTCGAAAACAATGGTTTGGGCTGGACCCGTTGGGAAAAGGCAGGTGATATAGCTACTCATCCAAAATTAGTGATGAATGGCAACAAATCATCAAACAACATATCTTCCCGATATCTGGAAGACGGAAGTTTCTTCCGGATAAAAAACCTGAAAATAGGTTATGAAGTACCTGCAAAACTATTGAGAGTAGCCCATATCCAAAACTGCAAATTCTACGTTTCAGGTGACAATCTGTTCACATTAACCAGATTCTCCGGAATGGACCCCGAAGTATCCATCAGAACTTCAGCATACTCCTTAGCCGGACTTTATAGTGACAATTATCCTGTTAGTCGTCAAATACTGGTAGGAGTAGAATTTGGTTTTTAATAACAATAACGCGAACGAAATATAAACACAAAAATGAAAAAACTTAATTTATTATATGTCATTCCGATGTTATTCATATTGACATCCTGTAATCTGGACTTTGCCCCAACAGATGGAATGACTCCCGAACAATTAGCAAAAGATCCAAGCGGAGCCGCTTATATGACAGATGGCAACTATTCCTTATTTAAAGATGAATTTGCCACCAGCTGGACCTATCAAAGCGGTAACTCTTATATTCGTCATTACTCAATGATGTCGGAATATCCCAGTGACAACATCTGTCTGTCAGGCCGTACTACCGATCCCTTATACGAAGCAACCTGTTACAAAACAAATTCGACCCTGGCAAATGTAACTACATTGTGGTGGCTTGGCTACAAGATTATATACGGAGCAAACTCAGTCATCGAATCGGTGAAAGACGGAACAGATAAACAATCGGATTACATTAAAGGTGAAAATTACTTTTTACGCGCGATTTGCCATTTACATTTAGTTACGATGTATGCCAAACCATATACCTCTGGCCGTTCAAATCCGGGTATTGTATTGCGTAACAGCACCGACAATTCTAAAACAGAACGTGCCACTGTTGGTGAGGTTTATGATCAGATTGTTGCAGACTTAAAAGAAGCGATCAGATTAATGGGTAATGGTGGAACAAGACGCGGAAATGCCGGATATGCATCGAAAGCTGCCGCTCAGGGATTGCTTTCACGCGTTTACCTGTACATGGAAGAAAATCAAAAAGTGATTGATCTTGTAAATGAAATGCTGGATGGAGCTGATCCATCAACCAAACTGGAACCATCGGCTACTTTCCCTAAATATTTTGCCAATGCACTTACTTCAAAAGAAACTTTATGGGCAGTAGCACATACCGATCTGGAAACCAGAGGTCAGGCATCCATCGGATCCATGTATCTGAATGATGGTACGGGCTGGGGAGAAACTTATTCGTCCGATCCATTGAACAATCTGTACGAACGCTATCCGAATGATTTGCGATATAGTTATGTAGTTCCTGTGTATAAAACCAATGCTACCAATTATATGATCACATTTCCTGTAACCAGCGAAGGAGTGGATTTTCGTTCGAACGAGATACATGACGTAACCGCGGATGCTAATGGAAAGTATTATTTTACTAATAACTCAGCTAAAGTTTATGTGGAAAGTGAGACTGTAAATGGTTACAAACAAAATTATATCAATTTCAATGGAAACAAATATAGTGTCCGCCTGACGAAGAAAATGGCAGATCGTAATACCTTCCCCAAATATTATATCACTAAATTCTCTTATCAGAACAACAATCCTATGTTAAGTTCTCCGGTGATGTTGCGCTGGGCTGAAGTAATTCTCAACAGAGCTGAAGCTTATGCCAAGTTAAACCAGAATGATAAAGCGCTGAACGATGTAAATGTAATCCGGACGCGTGCAGGTCTATCGGGAGACGCTCTGTTTTCGGCAACCAACATGCATGGTTATACATCTGTTCTTGATGTTGTATTGGATGAACGTCGCCTGGAACTGGCTTTTGAAGGTCACCGTATGATTGATGTTTACAGAAATAAACGTTCGATGAACCGTCAGTACGCCGGAGTTCAACCATGGGAGATTATCAATTATGATAACAACAAGATACAATATCCCATACCTTCGAATGAAATTCTGGTAAGCGGTATCGAACAAAACAAATAACAGAAACGAAAAAATAACAAAAAATCAAATTAACTTAATTACTAATTTTATTACTAAAACATCATGAAAAAAAGCATTGGATTATCATTCTTAGCTGTATTGGCTATTCTGTTCTTTAGTTGTAAATCAACGGTTCCACCCGTAGTGTCGTTTACTTATGAGATGAAACAGGATACTGCTGTATTCACAAACACTACCGAGGGAGCAACAAGTTATAGCTGGAATTTTGGAGATAACGGAACTTCGACCGAACAAGACCCGGTACATATTTATGCAAATTCAGGTACATTCAATGTCACACTGACTGCAACAAATGAAGGCGGCTCGCAGACTTTTACAGAAACAGTCATTATTGAAAAACCTATCATCAAGGTTGACGGTAGTTTCAGCGATTGGGCTGAAGTGACCAGTGATAAACTTTTCACATCAACCGTAGCCGATACCGCAACTTTCAAGGCTTTACAAACATTAAAAGTATGTAGCGATAACAGTTATATTTATTTTTATGTAAAACTGGACAGTGCAAAGGTTGCTCCTATTGATATCTTTATTAATTCTGATAATGTTGCAACAACAGGCAGCAATAGCTGGTTATGGGACAACTCCGCAGCTGATTATCTGATCGAAGGTTTCCTGAATGTAAAAATGGCAGATGCCACAGTATTTAACTTCCCTGCTACTCAAGCAGATCAAACAGCATGGGCATGGGCAGAATCAACTCCAACAGGAAGTGGTGTTGTCACTCTTTCTAAACCTAAAACTGTCAGTGGAACTGTTGTTGAAATAGAAGGTAAAATTATCAGGGAACTGGTTACTCCAAATTGGGCAAGTACTATCGGATTTGGTATCTTTACTTCCGGAACTGACTGGTCAATTACCGGTTGTTTACCCGGTGGCGGAAATAAAGGCAAATTATTACAGGTAAAACTTTAAGAGTTGGATTTTTGGAATATTGATTTATGGAGATGCAGGCATGGGTTCAGTTTTATCGTAATCCATGCCTGTATTTTTCAAGAAAAAACGCCAATTCTTCTGCCAAATAAAAACGGTTACATATCAAAAACGAATCAATCGTTCATGAAAGTGTTTTCTATACATATAATCCCCTCAGCATCTGAATTTTATTTCAGATAAAATAAACCTGTCAAACGAGGTAACAACCATGACAGCCAATACTTCCTTCTCTGTCGATAATTATTTTCAATTCCAAACGTTCGGACCTTTAAATCTATATTTAATAAGCTAATTTACATATGAAAAACAAAAAATTTAATACAATCCTCATCCTGTTTTCTTTATTCCTGTCATTATCCTGCAATAACAATAATCCTGTGCCGGATGACGGTTTACTTGATGTAAGTTACGAGGAGTCTGATTCTACAATTCTTAATCCTGAACGTGGATTTTATAGTCAGCAGGAGTTTAATCCGTCCAATATGAGTAAAGTATTGAACGTTTCAACGGTAAAAATGCAAAGAACAATGGGCAGAACGCTGATACTTACCATGTATTATTTGAATCAGTTTCGGGACAAACCAATTTCTAATGAATTTTTATCCATAATAGGAACCAACATGAAAGCTTTACGCGAAGGTGGTTGCAAATGTATTTTACGCTTTGCGTATACCTCGAGCGAAAGTGATAAGCCCTGGGATGCACCTCAAGACATTGTTTTACAACACATTCAGCAGATAGCTCCTTATTTGATTGAATATTCAGATGTTATTTCTGTTGTGCAGGCCGGATTTGTTGGAGTTTGGGGTGAATGGTATTATACTACCAATTTCATCATGTCGCCTTACACGCAGGATGAATATGCACCCCGTAAAGCAGTTCTGGACGCGTTGCTTTTGTCACTACCGAAAGAAAGGATGATATGCGTACGAACTCCGGTATTTAAGGTAAAATGCTTTAACATCACTTACAACGATACCATTTCTCAGGCTACCGCATTTAATCAAAGCGATTTATCGCGTATTGCCTGTCATAACGATTGTTTTCTGGCTGATGCCAGCGACATGGGTACATTTATGAATTCGCAGCAAATGACTTTCTGGGAAAAAGAGTCAAGATATACGGCAATGGGTGGTGAAACCTGTCAGTTGTCAGGTTACTCGGTATGCAGTAACGCGCTGAAACAAATGGAAAAATACCATTGGTCCTATCTGAACTCGGGTTATAACGGAGCTGTCATTAACGACTGGAAGACAAACGGGTGTATGAATGAGATCAATAACAGACTTGGATATCGTTTCGTATTGACGCAGGGCAAATTTACCGAGAAGCCAGTTGCCGGAAAAGAATTTATATCAACACTAACCGTTAAAAATGTTGGATTTGCATCACCCTATAATCCCCGGGATGTAAAATTGGTATTTATTTCAAAAACGGACATGACTGACAAATACACCGTTAATCTGGATTGTGATCCACGAAAATGGTTTGCAGGAGGCGAATATACGATAGATGTGAAATATACACTGCCTCAGGAAATGAAAGGCAAGGAGTATGTTGTCTATTTGAATCTGCCAGATCCAAAGGAAACACTTGCCAACCGCCCCGAATTCAGTATTCGTCTGGCAAACAAGAAAGTCTGGAGTGAATCAACCGGACTAAACAAATTGTTGACAATTACCGTAAACTAAAACAATACAACCTTACATTCTGATAATTCAATCTTACGGGAAGAATTGACTCAATTCAATACGTCCCGTACCGGGGTCATTTTATCATAAATATGCAGTATTGAAATCGTGTTTATGAACAGGTTTCAATCTGAACACTAATTCGTTAACCCTATCTATAAATTAAAAATGAGACATTTACTTATCATAAGCCTGTTTTTCCTTTCATTTGGCGTAACTGCAGCTCAGTCAACAGCAGGAAATTCTGCCGGTTCGGTAAGAATACGGGTAAAAAACTCCTCTATTGAAGTGGAAAATAACAGCTTAAAGGCAAAGTGGCAGGTAATAAACCGGGTGGTTTATGCACAAAACTTTGTAAACAAAGAGACAAAACAAAAAATTAACTGGCAGAGTAATTCCTGGTTTTATCTGGAGCTGGAGAATGGCGAACGATTAACTTCAAAAGATTTTATTCTGACAAAAAATCCGGTTACTGCCCCACTCTATTCCAACGCTCAGGCAATTAAGATATCAGACCGTTTTAAAGGACAAAGTATCACTGCGGATTTCTATAACGAAAAAACAGGGCTGACACTTCACTGGGAACTTAGTTTGAAGGAAGAATCAAATTATGTTAAGCAGAAATTTACTTTAAGCGCAAAAGATTCGGTTCGTGTGAGTAAAATCGGATTAATTGAATTGCCAAAAGAAAAAGGGTTGATCAGAAACGGAGTTGTAGCCGGTTCGCCACTTACCGGTAATGGTTTATTTTTTGCTTTTGAGCATCCCATGAGCCATACAGATACCCTGAAACAATCGCTGGGTTTATATATTAAGCGTTATAAACCCGTCACTTCAGGAAATCCCCTGACGTTTTCAGCGATTTGGGGGATGGTTCAACAGCAACAACTAAGAAGAAGTTTCCTGTATTACCTGGAAAGAGAGCGTGCAGTACCCTATCATCATCAGCTGCATTATAATTCATGGTACGATATTTCGTGGGAGGACAGAAAATTAGATGAGGCATCGTGCCTTGACCGGATACAAACATTTGCTGACAGCCTGATAGTAAAACGAAAGACATCAATGGACGCTTTTCTTTTTGATGATGGCTGGGATAATAATCAAACGCTTTGGCAATTCAACGATGGGTTCCCGGGTGGTTTCAGCAAATTGTCAGAACGCGCAAAAAAATACAATTCCGATTTGGGTATCTGGATTTCGCCCTGGGGTGGTTATGACCAGGCAAAAATTCAACGCCTTGAATACGGACAGAAACAAATTCCGCCTTTTGAAACCAATGCAAACGGCTTTACCTTAAGCGGAAATAATTACTATAAACGCTTTTTTGATGTAGCGTCCGGGTTTGTAAAAAATCAGGGTATTGAGATGTTTAAGTTTGATGGCGTAGGCGCAGGTGATGGTTCTGCCGGAGCAAACGCCAGTTACGAGAAAGATATTGACGCCTTGCTGAAGCTAATCCCTGATTTACGGATGATTAAGCCCGACTTATATTTCAGCCTGACTGTAGGTACATGGCCATCGCCTTACTGGTTATATTATGGCGATGCCATCTGGCGCAATGGCAGCGATACAGGTTTAAGCGGAGACGGGTCGAAAAGACAGCAGTGGATGAGCTTCCGGGATGGAGAGGCCTATAAGAACATCGTAAAAAGAGGTCCTTTATATCCCTTAAATTCATTGATGTATCACGGCATCTGCATTGCCGACCAAGGAGTTCCGGGTTCCCTTGAAATGTCTGATAAAGATATCGCGGACGAAATCTGGTCGTTTTTCGGGACAGGAACCAGTTTGCAGGAATTATATATCAATCCGCATAAGTTAAACTCTAATAACTGGGATTGTCTGGCAAAAGCCATTAACTGGGCAAAAGAGAATGAAAACATTCAGGTTGACACCCATTGGGTTGGTGGTTCACCCTCAGATAATCAGGTTTATGGATTTGCCTCCTGGTCACCTCAGAAAGCGATACTGACACTAAGAAATCCATCGACAAAAAAGCAAAAATTCAAGATCGATGTGGTTGAGGTATTTGAAACACCGTACAATAAAAAGATCGAATATA
>Ga0209098_1003392_pt1 | contig 13241 bp, 11 predicted proteins | sample AD_JPNHW1_MetaG_FD_184429 | JGI IMG/M metagenome (GOLD analysis project Ga0209098, IMG submission 184429) | Active sludge microbial communities of municipal wastewater-treating anaerobic digesters from Japan - AD_JPNHW1_MetaG (SPAdes) (version 2) | ecosystem: Engineered > Bioreactor > Anaerobic... | reverse complement strand
ATAAAGCCGAACACATTCGAATCAGCGAGGCAAAATGGCGTTCGATGGGAAAGACCGTCAGGGACCTACTCTTTAATCGGGTTCCGCCCATTCAGTTCCATTTTACCGAGGCCGCCTCGTACGACTTGATTCTCTTCGTCGGACCGGTCTGGGGAGGCAAGGCAGCAACGCCGTTTCGGGGATGCTTTAAGCAGCTTCAGCCTATTATCGAAAACTACGCATTCGTCTCGATTAGCGGCGGTGCCCTCGGCCCCAATTTAAAACTTCAGGATGATCTCGAAAAACGGCTGAAAAAGCCCCCCGTGTCGGTCATCGATCTCCACATCACCGAGCTCCTGCCGCAGACCCCAAAGCCCCGCGCCGCCGATACGAGCGCGTATCGCATCACGAAGGATGACGCGCGTAAGCTCACCGACGCGGTCGTGACGAAGCTTCGACCGCTTTTCGGCTAAGGGGCTCACCTCAGGCGGCCGCTCAGTCGCCGCGAAACAGCCGCTCAGTCGCCGTCAACCTCAAGTTCAATCGCGTTCAGCGCGCTTCGCCTCGTCCCAAAATCCGTCCATCTCGGCGAGATGCGCCTTATCCATGGGGATGCCGCTCGCCTTCATCGAGCGCTCGACGTGCTTGAAGCGCCGGGTAAACTTCGCGTTCGTGCGGGTAAGGGCGACGCCGGGGTCGACCTTGAGATGGCGCGCGACGTTGACGACCGCGAAGAGAAGGTCACCGAGCTCATCTTCCATAGCGCCGGGATTTCCCTCGATTACCGCCGCGCGAAGCTCGGCGAGTTCCTCATCGACCTTCGGCCATACGTCGTCGAGGGTATTCCAGTCAAAGCCGGCCTTTGCCGCTTTCTTCTGCAGTTTAGCCGCGCGCTCGAGGGCGGGCATGCCGCGCGACACCTCGTCGAGAATCGAGTCGGCCGCGCGTCCCTCAACGCCGCGCTTGATGACGTCCCACTGGGCGAGGACCTTCTCTGCCGTGTCGGTCCTACCCGCGCTATTGGGGCCCGCGAAGCCCGCCGTCTCGCCGAAGACATGCGGGTGGCGGCGGATGAGCTTGTCGGATACCTCGGCGAGCGAGTCGGCGACGGAGAAGTCCCCCGTCTGCTCGTACATATACGCGATCATGGTCGCGTTCAAGAACACGTCGCCGAGTTCCTCGCGAACGTGGCCGGCGAGTTTTGCGGGATCGGCGGACGGGGCGACGTCGACGTGCGCCTCGGTGATCGCCTCGACGGCCTCGTATGATTCCTCAATGAGGGTTTCGCGAAGGGATACCGGCGTCTGCTCGATGTCCCACGGGCAACCGCCGGGCGCGCGGAGGCGCTTGATCGTCGCGTAGAGGCGCGCGAAGGATTCCTCGACCGCTCGCGTATCCTCGCCCGCGCGGGCATCGGTTGTATGCTGACTCATGTTTCGCTCCTTTTCGCTTTCGCTCGCGCTCATATCTCGACGACCCGCTTCTTTCCCCATTCCTTCACGAAGGGCTCAGGGCCCTCGCGGATGATCCCGTCAAGAAGGCTCGAGGCCTGTGGCCACACGAGGCCGAGGGTAATCCGCTCATCGGAGGAGAAGTCCGAAAGAACGTACGCGGCGACGTCGGGGTGCTCGGGGCGGCCGATGCCGAAGCGGAGCCGCCAGAAGTCGGGCGTGCCGAGCGATGCCTTTGTCGAGCGAAGCCCGTTGTGCCCGCCGAGCCCGCCCGACCATTTGAGGCTCACGACGCCGAGCGGAAGCTCGAGCTCGTCGTGCACGACGAGGACGTTCTCCGGCTTCAGCTTGAAGAACGCGCACGCCGCCTCGATGCTCTCGCCCGAGAGGTTCATGAAGGTTTCGGGCTTGATGAAATGGACGAGGGAACGTTCCCCCGAGGCGCCGGGCGAGTCGAACTGCGACGACGCGTACTGCGCCTTGAATTTCTTTTGCCAGGAAAGGCTTCCCGCGAAAGGAAGCGAGTCGGCGAACTGCCAAGCGACGTTATGCCGGTTGCCCGCATACTGTTTGCCGTAATTTCCGAGAAAGGCTACGAGGGATATCATGATGGATTGGGATTATACCGTAAGCGGCGAAAATAGTGTATACTTAACGGATAACCCTATGGAAAACACCGAAAAGAAAATTTACGTCATCGGCCACCGAAACCCGGACACCGACTCCGTTGTCTCCGCCGCGGCCTATACCGCGTTTAAGCAGGCGCAAGGCGCCAAGAACTGCGTGGCCGCGCGCGCGGGAAAGCCGACCCCGCAAACCGAGTACATCTTCAACCGCTTCAAGGTCCCGCTTCCCGAATTCCTGCCGGACCTCGTGCCGAAGGTCGCGTACCACTACAACCCGAACATCAGGACGATCGGGGCGGAAACCTCCCTATGGGAGGCGATGGATATCCTCGAAAAGAGCGAGATCCGCGTCCTGCCGATTCTCGACGCCGAGGGGAAATACCACTCGCTCCTCCACTACAGTTCCTTCGCGCAGAAGGTCCTCAAGATGATAAACCCGCAGCAGAAGACGGTGATCCAGACGAGCATCGAGCTCCTCGCGTCCGTCCTCCACACGCAGGCGCTCGTCGTCCACAACGAGAAGGAGATCCGGAAAAGCCCGATCATCATCGGCGCGGCGGAATACGAGACCTTCTGCGAGCACCTCGGCGCGCATATCCCGGAGAACACGATCGTGATCACCGGGAACCGCGTCGACATCCAAAAGTACGCGATCGAGTCGGGGGTGCGCGCGCTCATCGTCACCTCGGGCACGATGATCGACAAGGGGCTCCGCGAGCGGGCGGCTGCCAAGGGCGTCTCGATCCTCGTGAGCCCGTACGACACGGCCTCGACCGCGCTCCTCATCATCTACTCGATGCCGGTCACCTGCATGTCGAACACCGACGTGCGCCCGGTCAACCGCAACGACACGACCCGCAAGGTCGCGCCGCTCCTCGCGACCGCGCCCGGCAAGAGCCTTCCCGTCGTCGACGACGCGGGCTTCGTCGTCGGCGTGATATCGGAGAGCGACCTCTTCGGCGAGCCGAACATCGAGCTCATCATGGTCGACCACAACGAGCAGACGCAGGCGATCGAGGGATGCGAGCACTACAAGGTCCTCGAGATCATCGACCACCACCGAATCGGGAGCGTCTCCACGCGATACCCAATAACCTTCATCAATAAGCCCGTCGGCGCCACGAGCACCATCATCACGAACCTCTACCAGGAAAACCGCATCCCGATACGCGCGGAGATCGCGTCGATCCTCCTTTGCGGGATTCTCGCGGACACCCTCGTGCTCCAGTCCGCCACGACGACCGCGCAGGACCGCGCGGCAGCCGAGTACCTCGCGAACATCACGAACCTCGAAATCGACTCGCTCGGCAAGGACCTTCTCGCGGCGGCGAGCAACATCGCCGGCAGGAGCGCCGAGGAACTCATCAACCAGGACATGAAGGAATACAACGAGGGAGGCTTCGCCTTCACGGTAAGCCAGATAGAGGTCGAGGACTCGCACGGCATCCTTTCGCGCAAGGACGAGTTCGTCGCGATGCTCGACGCGATCCGCGCGCGCGGGGGCAGGCTCTTCAGCGCGCTCCTCGTCACCGACATCACCGAGCTCTCGAGCCTCCTCATCATCGCCGGGGAAAAGGGCTTCGAGCACACGATCGGGCTTCCGAAGCAGGAAGACTCTGTCTATATCATGCGCGACGTCGTCTCGAGAAAGAAGCAGCTCATGCCCATACTCTCCGAGATCGTCGAGCGATACCAGGAACGCTGACATGAAGAAAACGCACGCGCTTGAGATTCTCTTCGAGGATGACTGGATCATAGTCATTGAAAAACCATCGGGCATGCTCTCGGTCGGCTTTCCCGGCTATAGGGGAAGGACCGCGCAGGACATCCTTTCGGACATGAAAAAAAGCAGGGGAAAGATCCAGATCGCCGTCGTTCACCGCCTCGACCGCGACACCTCGGGCGTGATGATGTACGCGAAGAGCGCCGAGGCGAAAAAGCGCATCATGGACGATTGGCACGAGATCGTGACCGAGCGGACGTACCGCGCCGTCTGCGCGCGAACGCGCGGCGCGAAGCCGCTGCCGGACTCGGGAACCGTCGACGCGCCGATCGCGTACAACCGCCAGGACGTGGGCTTCGTGCCCCGCGAGGATGACCGGGCCGCGCTCAAGGACGCCGAGAAAGCCATCACGCATTTCCGCGTCATCGAGCGCGGGCAGGAGTTCGACCTCGTCGAGTGCGAGCTCGAGACCGGGCGCAAGAACCAGATCCGCGTGCACATGGCGCACCTCGGGCACCCCGTCGTCGGGGACGAGGTTTATGGCGCGGAGGGCGCAGCGAAAGGGGATGCGGGCCCGATCGGGAGGCTCGCGCTCCACGCGCGCGTGCTCGCCTTCACGCATCCCTTCACCGGGGACACCCGGCGATTCGAGTCGCCGGAGCCGACCGCGTTCTTGCGGCTCGTTCAGAAAAAATCGAGGGATAAGCCGAACGCCGCGCCGCGCGCTTTCGATAAGCCGGGAGCGGGCCCCGCGAACGCGGAGGAACGCGTGCCGCGAAGGCAGCGGGGAAAGCGACGCGACGACGATGAGCGCGATCTCGGCGCGTCAAGTGAGCGAGGGAGAGATAAGCGCGACGGGGATGACCTATCGGGCCTCGCCCCTGCGCCCAAGCGATCGCGCACGAGGCAACCCACGGGAAAAAGCCGGTTCATACCGGGCAAGTGATCGCGCGGCGGTATTGCGCGTCACCGCATGCGCGAGAAGCGCACCGGCGTCCGATCAGTCCATCCAGGGAAAGATAAAGCTCTTGAGGCTCCGGTTTCCGACGGTTTCGTAATCTTCGGCAATGAGCTCGTCCCAGGGAATTCGCGGGCGAGGGAACTTCCCGTCAAGCTCGGGATGCTTCTCGAGCCAGTCGTACTTGTAGAGGCGAAGGCGGAAGGCCTCGTTCTGCGCGAGCGATATCCCCGCGAACGACGGAAGGGTCATAACCACGAGCAGTGACAGGACCAAGAGCACGATCGAGTAGAAGAACATAAAAATCGAAAAGCCGGGATTGTCGAAAAACACGATGAAGCTTTTCTTGAGCGACTTCGCGAAGCCCTTCTCGAGCTGGCTCCGAATCGGCAGGAACCACTGAAGCGCGAGCGCGCAAATGACGGCGACCCAGAAAAGGAGCATGGCGCACGCGACGCCGAACGGGCCGCCGTGCGAAAGATAGTACGGAATCGCGATGCCGACGACGAAGGCGCCGGCGGCGAGAAGCGCGGCGAAAAGCGCACCGTGAAGCCAAGTCGACTTAACCGCGTTTCCGTATTCCTTGAACGAGAACGGCTTATACGCGGCGACGCGCGCCATGGTCACCGAGCACGCCGTGATCAGCACGCCTTCGGCGAGAACGGCGGCGACGGCGATCGCGATCGACAGGGGCAGGATCGGGGACGCGAAACCCGCGAGGAAGAATCCGCCGAAGCCGACGGCGAGCATGGCGATATTCACGCTCATGAGCGCGAGCAGGTTATCCCATCCGTCGTAAAACGCCTTTTTGATGAAAAATCCGATCATGCCGTTATGGTAGCATAACCCGTTCGTTTTTACTATATTAGGATGATACGGTATCAGGAGATCTTACATGAAAACACGGAATCTACTTGCCGTCTTGGCGTGCGTCACCCTCATCGCGGCCGCCTCATGCCAGGCTAAGGGCGCCGCGAAGGCAGGCTCGGCGACGAAAGAACGGAACGTCGTCGTCTTCGTCCCCGGCGTCGTTTCGGGAAACTCGGTATACGAGATGCTCGTCTCGGGCGTTAAGCGCGCCGCTGCGGAAACCGCCGGGACCGACAAGCCCGTGACCGTGACCGTCATCGAGGCCGGTGCCTCGCAGGCGGAGTGGGAACCGAAGCTCACCGCGCTCGCCGCCGACGGCACCCACGATCTCATCGTTACCTCGAACCCCGCGATGCCCGACATCATCGCGCCCGTCAGCGCGAAATTCCCGAAGCAGGAGTTCATCGTCTTTGACGCGCGCGCGGAGGGAAACAAGCAGGTCACCTCCTTCCGCTACAACCAGCGGGAACAGGCTTACATATCCGGCTACCTCGCGGCGCTCGTCAGCTCGAGCTCCATGAAATACGCGAACGCGGAGAAGCGCATCGGGCTCATCGCGGGGCAGGAATACCCGGCGATGACCGGCATCATCCTCCCCGCGTTTCTCGAGGGCGCGCGCGCCGTCGATCCCGGCTTCACCGTCGACTTCCGCGTCGTCGGAAACTGGTACGACGCGGCGAAGGGATCAGAGCTCGCGCGCGCGATGCGCAAAGCGGGCGTCGACGTGATCATGCCGATCGCGGGCGGCGCGAACCAAGGCGTGCTTTCCGCCGCGCAAGAAACGGGCTTTTACGTCGCGTGGTTCGACGATAACGGCTACGCCAAGGCCCCGGGATACGTCGTCTCCAGTTCCGTCATGGCTCAAGAGCGGCTCGCGTACGAGAAAACTAAGGCATGGATCGACGGCACGCTCGTCGCCGGGGAACCTCAGACGGTCGGTATTAAGGGCCGTTACGTCGACTTCGTTGCCGACGACCCGCTCTATATCTCAACCGTTCCCGCGGATATCCGCGCCAAAGAAGCCGCGCTGATGGACCGACTCTACGGCGGCGAGCTCACGCTCGAGGCGCGGTAACGGGCAATCTCCATGAACGTGCGCAAACGGGCGGAGCTCGAGGACATACATAAGGAGTTTGACTCGGTCGAGCCCGGCGAGGGCGAACAGCGCCGGTTCACCGCGCTCGACGGCGTCAGCCTCGCCTTCTATCCCGGCGAGCTTCACGTTATCCTCGGGGAGAACGGCGCCGGGAAGTCGACGCTCGCGCATATCCTATCGGGACTCCATCGTCCGACGCGCGGGGCAATCCGCCTCGACGGCGAAACCCTCAGATTCGACTCAGCCTCCGACGCCCTGCGAAACGGGATCGCGATGGTGCACCAGCGTCCGCTCCTCGCCGCCGAGGCGAGCGTCCTCGAGAACGTCCTCCTCGGCGCGCCGGGGACTTTTCTCAACCGCGCGAAGGCGGCGAAGCGGCTCGCGGCAATCAAGACCGCATGGGGGATCGAGCTTTCTGATCGCGCGCGCGCGGCGGGGCTCTCTCCCGGAGACCGTTTCCGTACCGCGCTCCTCGGCGCGCTTTGGCGCGACCCCGACTATCTCATCCTCGACGAGCCTTCGGGCGTCCTCGCGCCGAACGAACGCGACGTCCTTTTCGCCGCGCTTGATCGCGCGAAGTCGCGCGGGCTCGGCGTCATACTCATCACCCATCGACTCGAGGAAGCGCTCGCCCACGCGGACCGGGTATCGGTTCTCAGGCGCGGAAGGCTTGCCTTCACCTCCGCCATTCGCTTGGGGCTCGTCGACAAAGACGCCGGAGGCACGGCAACGGTTCCCCTCACCTACGAATTCCTCGCGCGCGCGATCGATCCCGACGCGCCCGTGTCAGCGCCCGCGGCTACGCCCATGCGCATGCCCGAGCCGATCCCCGCGCCTATGCCTGCTACGCACGATGGTACCGAACGCGGAAACAACGGAAGCGCGCCCGCAATCGCGCTCGAAAACATATCTTTCGAGTCGCCTGAGCGCGCGGCCCTTCACTCCGTCTCGTTTACGGCCTATCCCGGAACCGTTACCGCGATCGCGGGCTATCCGGGAAGCGGACTCAGCACGCTCGAGGACATTCTCTCCGGGCTGCTGAGACCGGACTCGGGAACGATCTCAATTCGCGGGAAACGCGCGACGACGGCGAGCCTAACGCCCGCGCGACTCAGGTCGCTCGGCCTCGCGTGCGTTCCCTCAGACCGCGCGTTCCGCGGCTCGAACCCAGACATCACGATCGGCGAGATGCTCACGCCCTACGCCCGAACGGGATTCTTCAGGGGAATCGCGGCGCCGTCCCGCATGGCGAAGGAGCTCCTCGCGCGCGAGGGAATCGACGCGGCCCCGACGCGCGCGGTCAGGACGCTTTCCGGCGGTCAGCTCCAGCGATTGATCCTCGCGCGCGAGCTCGCGACCGATCCCGCGATCGTCGTCCTCGCGTCTCCCGAGTGGGGACTCGACGTGAAAAGCATCGAGCGGCTCAAGACCAGAATCGCCGAGCTCGCGGCCGAAGGGAAGGCCGTCATCGTGCTTACCGAGGAAACGGGATCGGGCGGGATCTCAGCACCGACGCACACGCTCAGGGACGGGATACTCTCATGAATCGCTTTACCCGCGGCCCGTTACGAGCGTCCCGTCTCGCGCGCCTTGCCTCGCACGCAGCGGTCCCGCTTGCATCATTCGGACTCGCGCTCGCGCTCATCGCGGCCCTGATAGCGCTTTCTTCGCCCGATCCCCTATCGAGCGTCGCGTCGTTTTTCACGCGGCCCTTTTCGTCCGCGTGGTATTTGGGGAACACGCTCGACATGGCGGGACTCCTTATCCTCGCGGGGACCGGTTCCGCGGTCGCGCTCCGCGCCGGCGCCTTCAACCTCGGCGGCGAGGCGCAAATCTACGCGCCCGCGCTCGCGAGCGCGGTGATCCTCGCGGGCGGCGCCCCCCGCGCGGCCGCTGCGTTGGGGCTTCCGCCCATCGCGACGGCGTTCCTCGCGCTCGCGGCGGCGATAGCCCTCGGCGGCGCGCTCGGCTTCATCCCGGGAATTCTGCGCGCGCGCCTCGGGATCAGCGAGCTCCTCTCCTCCTTCCTTCTTTCCGCGGCGCTCATCCCGGTCGCGGATTATCTCGTCTCAGGGCCATTTCGCGATACCGCGGGTAACCTCGTCGCGACGAAGCCGATCGGAGACGCGCTCGCGCTTCGCTCAATCCTGCCGCCCTCGCACCTTAACGTCTCGTTTTTCGTCGCGCTCGCCGTCGCCGTCGCGGCATGGTTTTTCCTTTCGCGTACGGAACCCGGCTATCGCCTGAGGATGACCGGCTCCGCGCGGGACTTCGCGCGCTTCGCGGGCTTTCCCGTCGCGCGCGCGGCCGCGCTTGCGATGGCGGTTTCGGGGGCGCTCCACGGGCTTGCCGGGTACTTCGCGGTGACGGGGACGTGGTATCGCTGCCACGAGGGATTCTCCTCGGGCATGGGATGGAGCGCGCTCGCGATAGCGCTCGTCGCGCGGCGTAACCCGCTCGCGGTCATTCCCGCGGCGATCGCGTTCTCCTGGCTCGAGACCGCTTCCGACGCGGCGACCCTCTCGGCGTCGCTTTCCTTCGACGCGACGCCGCTCATCCAGGCGATCATCTTTCTCGTCGTCTCCGCGCGCTATCTTCCGTTCAGGAGAAAGTCATGATCGCCGATATCCTCGCCCAGGCGGCGCCGCTCCTTTTCGCGACGCTCGGCGCGCTCGCCTCCGAGTATGCCGGCGTCCTCGCGGTCTTCATGGAAGGGACCATCACGATCGCCGCCTTCTCGTGCGCCGCGATCGCGTACACATCGGGAAGCGCCGCGCTCGGCGTCGCGGGATCGGCGCTCGTCACGATGGCGCTCCTTTTCGCGGTCGCGCGCTTTACCGAGCGGACGCGCGCGAACCCCTTCATCACCGGCATCGCGGTCAACTTCCTCGCCGCGGGCCTCATCCCGCGACTTTCGACCCTGCTCTTCGGCACCCAAGGCGTCGTACAGATATCCTCGCGCGTAAGCCTCGCGGGCGAGTCCGTTCGGAACGCGGGCTTTCCCGCCGCGCTTTCCCTCGCGGTCGCCTTCGCGCTCTTCCTTTCGCAAACGAGCCAGGGGCTCTCGCTTCGAAACGCGGGGAGCGCGCCCGACGCCCTCGCCGCGCGCGGCCTCGAGCCAGGTCGCTATCGATCGCTTTCCTGGGTAATCGCCGCGTTCTTCGCGTCCCTCGCGGGAAGCGAGCTCGTCCTCGGCCTCGGCGCGTATGTGCCCGCGATCAGCGCCGGGCGGGGATGGACGGCGCTTGCCGCCGTGTACCTCGGATACCGCAGCCCGCTCCTGTGCGTCATCGCCGTCATCGTCTTCGCGTCGGCGTCGTACCTCACCGACATACTCCAAGGCACGGGGAAGATTCCCGCGACGCTGATCCTCGGCCTCCCCTACGCGCTCGCGCTCGCGGCCTTCGTCATCGCGAGGAAAAAGAAGCAATGAATGTGACGTCGATTCGCCATGGCGAGAATTTCGCGTACAAGACGAAAAAAAAGCCGACGGGCGATATACCCGTCGGCTGCGTTTCTTTGGTAGCGAGGCGCCAGAGGCGCCCCATCGATCACATCCTGAACAGAAGTTCCTCGTAGGTCGGCATCGGCCAGTAGTCCCTCGGGAGAAGTTTCTCGAGGCGGTCGATCGGCGCGCGAAGCGCTTCCATGTCGGCGAACACGGTGTCGCGATACGCCTTCGCCTGGGCGAGCACGTCGGTGAGCGCCTTGGTCGCCTTCCGGTCCGCGTCGAGCTTCGCCGCGATCTTCGCCGCTTCCTCGACCATCGTCATGACGTCGCCGAGCTTCTGCTTGAGGGACGCGGACTTGACGCCCGAGCCCTCGAGGGTCTGAAGCTGCGCCGCGAGCTCGACCGCGTAGTCGGAGCACGCGGGGATGATTTCGCGGGTAGCCATCTCGAACGCGACGCCGGCCTCGATGTTGATCTGCTTGGAGTACTTCTCGAGGACGATGTCGAGCCGCGCGTGGATCTCTTCCTTGGAAAACACCTTGTGCTTCGTGAAAAGCTTGACGGAGTCTTCCTTGCCGAAATAGGGCCAAGCCTCGACCGAGCTCGTGATGTTCGGGAGTCCGCGCTTGACGGCTTCCTTGATCCACTCGTCGGTATAGCCGTTCCCGTTAAACACGATGCGGTTGTGCTTCTTCCAGGTCTCGGTGACGATCTCCTTGACGGTCGCGGTGACGTCCTTCGACTTCTCGAGGCGGTCGGCGAACTGGGAGAGGACCTCGGCGACGGTCGTGTTGAGCGTGAAGTTCGCTCCCGCGATCGATTCGCTCGAGGGAACCATGCGGAACTCGAACTTGTTTCCGGTGAACGCGAAGGGGCTCGTTCGGTTACGGTCGGTCAGGTCCTTCGGGAGCTTCGGCAGCGTGGTGACGCCGAGCTCGAGCTTGAGTCCTTCCTGGCTCGGGACGGGCTTGCCGGTCGCGAGGCCCTCGAAGATATCGGAGAGCTGCTCGCCGAGGAAGATCGAGATGATCGCGGGCGGCGCCTCGTTCGCGCCGAGGCGGTGGTCGTTGCCGGTGTTCGCCGCGGAAAGGCGGAGGAGCGGCGCGTAGGTGTCGACGGCGTCAAGCACGGCGGACACGAAGAGGAGGAACGAGATGTTCTCCCCCGGGGTCTTGCCGGGATTGAGGAGGTTGATTCCGTCGTCGGTGCCGATAGACCAGTTGTTGTGCTTACCGGAGCCGTTCACCCCTCGGAAGGGTTTCTCGTGGAGGAGGCAAACGAGCCCGTGCTTGCGGGCGACTTTCCGGAGGGTCATCATGACGATGTAGTTCTGGTCGGTCGCGACGTTCGAGATGCCGTAGATCGGCGCGAGCTCGAACTGGTTCGGCGCGACTTCGTTATGCTGGGTCTTCGAGGGGATGCCAAGCTTCCAGAGTTCCTCGTTTACGTCGGTCATGAAGGCCGAAACGCGGGACGGGATCTTTCCGAAGTAGTGGTCTTCCAATTCCTGGCCCTTCGGGGGAAGGGCGCCGAACACGGTGCGGCCGGTGAGGAAAAGGTCCTGGCGCTCGTTATAGTATTTCTCGTCGACGAGGAAGTATTCCTGCTCGGGACCGACCGAGGAAACGACGCGCTTTGAGGTGGTGTTTCCGAGGGTCTTGAGGACGCGCATAGCCTGGGTATTGATCGCCTGCATGGAGCGGAGGAGCGGGGTCTTCTTGTCGAGCGCCTCGCCGTGGTAACCGACGAAAGCGGTGGGGATCACGAGGGTCTTGCAGTTCCCGTCCTCGGACAGGTACGCGGGGCTCGTGACGTCCCATGCGGTGTAACCGCGGGCCTCGAAGGTCGCGCGGAGTCCGCCGGAGGGGAAGCTCGAGGCGTCGGGCTCGCCCTGGATAAGTTCCTTGCCCGAGAATTCAAGGATCGCGCGGCCATCGGCGGTCGGGGAGATGAATGAATCGTGCTTTTCGGCGGTGAGACCGGTCATCGGCTGGAACCAGTGGGTATAGTGCGTCGCACCCTTCTCGATCGCCCAATCCTTCATCGCATTCGCGACGACCTCGGCGCAGGCAGTGGTCAGTTCGCACTGGCCGGCCTGAACTTCCTTCAGTTCTTTGTAGATTGCCTTAGGAAGACGATCCCTCATGACGGAATCACCGAACGCGTTTATGCCGTACATTTCGTTAAAGGGCATACCTTACCTCCTGATTCTCCGGCTAACCGGAATTTGCCTGAGTACCCCTTTGCACACACGGCTGTATTTAGAATTATGTATTTTTATACCAAATTATGCATATTTGTGCAATTGCACAAGGGGCTTTTTTCCGCGCTTCTTTTCGCAACTATGGTGCCCCGAGATCGAAAGGTCAAGCGATTTTTCGGCAAAAAGGTCAGCGACTCATGACCGAAAGGATCTCGGCGCTCCCCTGGGAAAGATTTGACGTTCGCTCGGCGATAACCTCGAGAAGGTGGACGGTATCCTGCACATTCCGGGAAAGCGTGCCGAAAGACGCCGAGAGCTCGGTATTGGAACCCGCGATGCCGGTCACGCCCGAACCGATGCTCGAGAGAAAGCCCGCGATCTCCTCGGAATTTTTCTGCGTGGTAGCGGCGAGCTTCCGGACCTCGCCCGCGATGACCGAGAACCCCGCGCCTGCCTTTCCGACGTGCGCGGCCTCGATGCTCGCGTTGATCGCGACGACGTTGATGACCTCCGCGATGCCCTCGACGTCCGAGACGAGCGCGCCGGCCTTTTCGAGCATACCCGCGAGGGATTTGGTTCTGCGCTCCATTTCCCCCATGTCCTCAAGGCTTTGTCGACCCAGGGCGCCAAGGCGCTCGACCTCCTCGCGCCGCTCGGCTACCGTTTTCGAGATATCGGCTATCGAATCGATCATGGGGCGGACGAGAAGCTCGATCTTGCGGCTTCGTTCCTCGATCTCGCGCTCGGCGAGCAAGGTCCGCTCGATGAGCGTAGCGCCCTGGAGCGCCGCGCTTAGCTCGACGGTAATCGACTCGTACGCGGTTCCCGACTTCGTCGCTTGCCCGAACACCGCGTAACCGAGAAGATGCTCGCGGTAATACAGG
>Ga0209098_1003390_pt1 | contig 13243 bp, 11 predicted proteins | sample AD_JPNHW1_MetaG_FD_184429 | JGI IMG/M metagenome (GOLD analysis project Ga0209098, IMG submission 184429) | Active sludge microbial communities of municipal wastewater-treating anaerobic digesters from Japan - AD_JPNHW1_MetaG (SPAdes) (version 2) | ecosystem: Engineered > Bioreactor > Anaerobic... | reverse complement strand
GGCTTACAACTTCAATAACCTTCAGGAATTTTTAGATATTTATTACAGTGGAGCAAACGTCCTTATTAATGAAAGGGATTTCTACGATTTAACCTGGGCTTACCTGCAAAAAATACATTCGCAAAACGTGCTCCACACCGAGATATTTTTTGATCCTCAAACACATACGGCCCGCGGCATCGACTTCAAAACTATAATCACCGGAATTCATAACGCATTGGTTGACGGCGAAAAGAAACTAGGAATCTCATATCGATTGATCATGAGTTTTTTGCGTCATCTCTCCGAAGAGTCGGCCTTTGAAACGCTAACTGAAGCAATGCCATTCAAACAATGGATTACCGGGGTTGGGCTAGACTCATCTGAAGTTGGTCATCCACCACGCAAATTCCAGAGAGTTTTCGATGAAGCCCGGAAGCAAGGGTTCCGGATTATGGCTCATGCAGGCGAAGAAGGGCCGCCGGAATATGTTTGGGAAGCGCTGAATCTGCTAAAAGTTGATCGGATTGATCACGGTAACAGATCGCTGGAGGACGAAAAACTGATTGAAAAATTGGTTTCTGCAAAAATACCACTCACCGTTTGTCCGCTTTCTAATTTAAAGCTAAAGGTTGTAAAAGAAGTCGGCAGGCACCCGCTTAAGGTTATGCTCGAAAGAGGAATTGTTGCCACAATTAATTCTGATGACCCGGCCTATTTTGGCGGATACATGAACGAGAATTTCGTTGTTGTAGCCAACGCTCTGAATTTGTCAGCTGAGCAGATATCGACACTTGCAAAAAATTCATTTTCGGCAAGTTTTCTCAATCCGGAAGCAAAAGCCACTATGATCAGGATGGTCGAAAATTACTACCAGTCTTTCCTGAAAAACTAGAAACTTGATCCGATGAATTTTAATCCGTTAAGGGTTAAATTCACATCAATTGTATCAATTTTTTCAGATACGTCTTTCAGCACAAATGATAAGCCTCCAGTCGCAACCACTTTCAGGCTCGTACCAATTTCCGTTTCGGTTCTTCGCACAATAGAATCGACCAAACCTGCAAAGCCCAAAACAATGCCCGACTGAATTGCATGAACTGTATTCTCGCCCAGCACCGATGGCGGAGCGTCGAGCTGCACGTCGTGCAATTGGGCAGTGTTTCCGGTAAGTGATTTCAAAGCTGTCAGCAACCCGGGAGCAATGGCAACACCCAAAATTTCTCCGGTTTGGCTTACAGTTGTGAATGTTAAAGCAGTACCAAAATCAATCACCATCACCGGCCCGCCATAACCGATGAACGCAGCTGTTGCATCTGCTACAAGGTCGGTACCAATTTCATAAGGATTCAGCACTTTTATCGGAAGCCGTTCGTACATTTCAGGACCAACAACAACCAGATCATCGCCAAGCAACCGCCCGATCATTTCCCTGAACGGCCTGATCAAACTGGGCACAACACTACTCAAAACTGTCCTCGAAATAGAGCCGCAATCAATATCCGAAGCAGCAAAAAGCGAACGGAAAATAACTTCATATTCATCTGCAGTCTTTGACCAATCTGTTTGTATCCTCCAGATTTTAACCCAATCGTTTCCTTTGGCTACTCCAAAAACGATGTTTGTATTGCCGATATCGATAATTAAGTTTGTCATTTTCAGTTCAATTTTTGTTTTTTCGATTATAAAATTAACCGGAAACTTTTCACAATCAAAAATGTAAAAAATGCCGAACACTTGTATTAAAAAATAAAATTTATACGTTCTACTTTCGGCATCTTGATATATTCAGGTTTTTTTTCCTAAATTTGGTTACTCGCAATTCCTTGTGTTATTAAGTGTTTCAGGAGTATTAAAAATAAGAATTTCAACTTTTTTGGTTAAACATATTTAGTCATGCAAAACACTAAAAACCCCTTAATATTTGTTGTAGAAGACAACCAGATGTATAATAAATTGGTTGTGAGTTATCTGAAGACAAATAAATTTACCAATGTAGAATCCTATCTTACCGGGGAGGATGCTTTGAATAATATGCACAAAAATCCGGCAATAATAATTCAGGATTATTTGTTGGAAGGAATGACGGGTATTGAAGTACTAATTAAGGCTAAGAAGACCAATCCAAATGTTGAATTCATTTTTCTTTCGGGGCAGGATAGCATCGACATTGCCATAAACAGTATGAAGTATGGAGCCTATGATTACATCGTAAAAGATCAGATGGCGCTTCAAAAGCTGGTTAATAAAATAAATAAAATAACTTCTGTAACCGAATTGGTCAAATCAAATAAAAGATACAGAATTGGCGTGGTATTATTTTTTATTGGGTTGGCTCTACTTATTATTGTAACGCTTACGTTGGCGATCCTCTATCCTCGAATTTTTGGATTTTAGAAATTTTGATCACTTTTCAAGCCCTATAAAAGATATTGCACCCATATGCAATATCTTTCTTTTTTTATAGAATTTGGTTATTGGCTAAAAGCTGTAAAAACCGCTCCGGATATGCGAAAAATAGTCTTTTTTATTTTTGCATTGACTGGATTTGGAGCCTTTGCCCAGGCACCCGATCCGAAGTTTACCGATAAAATTTCGGTTGCCGACCAAGAACAGTTTTTAAAAAAGGCAGAATTCATCGAAGCTGATGATTACTCCTCATACGACCTCACCCACCAGCGCTTAAATCTTGCTGTCAATCCGGCTGTTAATTACATTTCGGGCTCGGTACTTTCAAAATTAAAGTTCCTGAAAAATGATGTTTTAACCGTTCACTTCGATTTGAACGATGTGATGACCGTGGATTCGGTATTCTTTAATGAAAAGAAGATTTCCTTTTCGCACTTGGGAAACAAAATTTTGATTTCGCTACCACAAGCTGCATCCAAAGGACAAAGCGCAACTTTCGAGATTTTTTACCGTGGTGCGCCGCCTCAGAATGGAATGGGCTCTTTTGTTACCTCAACTCATAGCGGAAGCCCAATTATCTGGACATTGTCGGAACCCTACGGATCGAAAGACTGGTGGCCTTGCAAAGAAAGCCTTCTGGATAAAATAGACTCGCTCGATATTCTTATTACCAGCCCCAGGCAATACATTGGTGCCAGCAACGGGAAACTGATAGAAAACAAAATCGTCGGCGAAAACAATATTGCCCACTGGAAGCACAAATTCCCGATTGCAACTTATCTGGTTGGTATTGCGGTTACCAATTACCAGGCTTATTCTGATTTTCTGAAACTTGATAATGGACAAAATATCGAGGTTTTGAACTATGTTTATCCCGAATATCTGGCCGCAGCTAAAGCGCAATCGGCCAATATTCTTGATATTTTGGCGAATTACAACAAATTGTTTATCACTTATCCATTTGCCAGTGAAAAGTACGGCCACGCCCAATTTGGCTGGGGTGGCGGTATGGAGCACCAAACGATGAGTTTTATGACTTCACTTGATTTTGAGCTTGTTGCGCATGAAATGGCTCATCAGTGGTTTGGCGATTACATTACCCTGGCAAGCTGGCACGACATATGGCTTAACGAAGGTTTTGCAACATACTTAACCGGCATAACTTATGAGAATTTGCTGAATGGCCAATATTGGATGCCCTGGAAAAGCAGCCAAATAAACAGAATCACCTCAAACAATGGAGGATCGGTTTATGTTGCCGATACGACAAACATTAACCGAATTTTCGACGGTCGCCTTTCATACTCGAAAGGTGCCTATTTGCTACACATGCTTCGCTGGGAAATGGGCGATACTAAATTCTTTAATGGACTAATAAACTACCTCAACGACAAGACTTTGGTGTACGGTTTTGCCAGTCAGGAAAAGTTTGTAAAACACATGGAAGCTGCTGGCGACACTACGTTTACTGAATTTTTTAAAGACTGGTACTACGGTGAAGGATTTCCAACTTACCGAATTGTTTATTATACTGACATCACTAATAACGGGAAACAGAAAATACGAATAAGTCAATCTCCATCCAGTTCAACCGTTCCTTTTTTCGAAATGCATATTCCTATTCGGGTTTGGAAGAATGGAGTATACAAAGATCTTCGAATCCACAACACTTCTCAAAATCAGGAATTTACCATATCCGACAGCAGAGTTGACAAAATTGAATTCGATCCGGACAAATGGCTGATTGCAAAAGCCGATATGGTTAACGAAACAAAGAACATCGTGGAAAGTAAAAACATTCGCATTATTCCTGAATATCAATCGAATTCAGTTGAGATTTTGATACCTGATAATTCAACCGATGGCTCTTATCGTTTGATTGATTTAACCGGAAAAGTTCTGATGCAAGACAAATTATCACAGACAATTACAAAGATAACTTTGGGCGAACTCTCGGCCGGAATCTATGTCATTGAAGTCATTTCGGGAACAAAAAAAGAAACAACAAAAATATTTGCGTCCAAAAACCGAACAAAATAAGGCTTCTGGTTGCTTACATAGTTATAATCAAGCCATTTATGAACCGTACCCGACTCGAAGCATTTAGCGATGGCGTACTGGCCATCATCATCACCATCATGGTTTTGGAGATAAAAGTGCCACACGCCGCCGATTTTGCTGCCTTGAAACCTCTCATTCCGGTGGTCATCAGTTACATCCTGAGCTTCATCTACATTGGCATTTACTGGAACAACCACCACCACATGATGCACACGGTAAAACATGTTTCAGGAGGTATTTTGTGGGCCAACCTGCACCTGCTGTTTTGGTTGTCGCTGGTACCTTTTACCACGGGTTGGATTGGAGAGAACCACTTTGCGCCCATCCCGATGGCCGTTTACGGAATCGTTTTGCTGATGGCTGCTATCGCCTATTTCATTCTGCAAACCACCATCATCAGGGCACAGGGTGAACATTCGCTTTTAGCCCGCGCTATTGGTAACGATATAAAAGGAAAGATGTCGCCCATTTTATATACGCTGGCTATTGCTTCCAATTTTGTCAGTCAGTGGATTTCAGGAGGATTGTACGTTTTAGTCGCACTCATCTGGTTGATACCAGATCGGCGAATTGAAATAATTCTTCGGAACCTCGACGAACATAAGTAATCTGCGGGTTTTTATTTCTCAGCGAATCGAAAGAATCCCAGTCAAAAACCGTAATTTTATTCCTGTTCTGTTTAGTGTTCCTGAAAATCAGGCAGGCCCCGAATTTAAATTACTGGCCAAAAATGCGATGAAAGATGTATGCATGGCTACACCCGCTATTTCAGGAAATACCTTGTTTATCAGGACTCAACATTATTTGGTTGCTGTGGAATAGGCACAAAAGCGCTGCAATTCTGATTTGGTACGAATAGGAATAAGCCCCTGAGAATTGTTTATTCTGAAAAATATTTTTGAAAATGAGAAATAATCCAATCATAAGCATCAAGCCGCTCGGTTTTATGTGGCCGGTTTCTAACCCATTTTTGTTTTGTGCGCATCATCTCGACGATTTTCCTGAAGGAAGTGTTGACATGGCTCCGGATAAATCATTGCTCAGGGGTCGGCAAATTGGTTCGGATTTCAACCTAAAAGATGGTTGGCGTATGTATCACGGCGATACCATTCCGGGGTTTCCGGCGCATCCGCACCGCGGATTTGAAACGGTGACGGTGGTTACCAAGGGGTTGGTTGATCATGCCGATTCGCACGGACAAGCGGGCCGGTACGGTGGTGGCGATGTGCAATGGATGACGGCCGGTGCCGGATTACAGCACAGCGAAATGTTTCCGTTGCTGAACACCGAAAGCCGGAACCTTGCCGAGCTTTTCCAGGTTTGGCTCAATTTGCCCAAAGCCAAGAAGTTTGCCGATCCGCATTTCAAAATGCTGTGGGCCGAAGATATTCCGGTTGCACGAGTCTCGGACGAAAACGGAAAACTTTCAGAAATAAATGTGATTGCCGGAAATTTTGGAAGCGTTCAGGCATTGGCTCCCGCACCCGACTCGTGGGCAGCCGATCCTGCCAACGAAGTGGCCATTTGGACCATCAAAATGGAGGCAGGTGCGAAACTCGTCCTGCCGCGGGCAAGCTCAGGAACAAACCGAACCTTGTATTTTTACGGCGGTTCGTCCATCCTGATTTCAGGAGAAAAAATTGTTCAGGAGAAGTCGATAGAATTGAAAGCGGATGAAGAAACCCTTGTTGAAAATGGCAATGAGGAAGGATTGTTTCTGTTGCTGCAAGGGAAACCAATTAACGAACCAGTGGTGCAATACGGGCCGTTTGTGATGAATACGCAGGCAGAAATTCGGCAGGCGATGATGGAATACCAGCAGAACGAGTTTGGCGGCTGGCCATGGCCTCGTCGTGATCAGGTTCACCCGCGCGAAAAGGGCCGCTTTGCCCGTCACGCCGACGGAACAGAAGAAATCAGGTAAGAATGAAAAAGCTTTTCCGCATATTTGAGATTACACAGGAATTGGTTGATGACATTGTGAAACGCACGTACAACGCGCATTTTCACGACTTCGAAGAGTTGATCATTTTGACCGAAGGTAGCCTTGAACACTACATCGATTTTAAGGTGGAAGTGATTGAGGCGCCAGCCGCCTGCTATGTTTCGATGAACAAAATGCACAAGCTTGTTCCGCACGAAAATATGCGAGGTTGGGTAATCAATTACAAACCTGAATTTATTCCCGATTCGAAGTTGAGCTTTTATTCCAACTTTTTTACCTCAACCAATGTGCCGCTTCCATCGGGCGATTGCATGAACCGATTCCTGAAACTGTGCGAAATCATTAAAGCGGAATACATTCAGGAATTTGCCGATATGGCCACGGTGCGGCATCTTACTGAAGGCTTGCTGTCGATGGTTGACGCCGAACGAAAACGTAATTTGCCCATCGAAAATGTTGCGAAAGTTACGCAGATCACCACTTTCAACAATTTTCTGCGAATTCTGGAGGAAAACTTCCGGCGCGATGTGGGCGTTTCATTTTATGCTGAAAAAATGAATATGTCGGAGCGAAACCTGAACCTGATTTGCAAAAACAACTTCCAAAAAAGCGTTTCAGAAATTATTGAAACCCGCAAATTAATCGAGGCAAAAAACCTTTTATTACACAGCGAAAAGACGATTTCGGAGATTGGTTTCGAGCTCGGATACAACGAAAAGTCTTATTTCACAAGGGTTTTTCATGCCAAGATGGATGTTACACCGTCGCGCTTCCGCGAAATGACGAAAGCAATGATTTCCTAAAAGTACCACTCCTTTTCCTGAAACTGTTACCGCTTGCCTGTTTGCTTGCCGCATATTTGTATCATTAAATATTCACAATTAAATGATTCAAAAAATGAAAGCACAGGAAACAAAATGGGTAATCGACCCAACACACAGCAAAGTTAGTTTCAAAGTAAAACACCTTATGATTTCGAATGTATTGGGCAGTTTCAGAGAGTTTGAGGGGACTGCAACAACCGAGGGAGATGATTTCTCGACTGCCCAAATTTCATTTTCAATAAGCGCTGCCTCTGTCGATACTGAAGTGGCCGACCGCGATGGACACCTGAAAAGCGCCGATTTCTTTGATGCCGAAAACTACCCAAAACTTACTTTCGCCGGAACCGGAATGAAAGATTTGGGCGATGACCTTTACGAATTGACAGGCGATTTAACCATTAAGGACGTGACCAAACCGGTTAAACTTCAGGCTGAATTTGGCGGTATCGGCACAGATCCATGGGGAAATGTAAAAGCTGGTTTTTCGGTTTCAGGAAAGATAAACCGCAAAGATTTTGGCCTTAACTGGAACGCTGCGCTTGAAGCCGGTGGTGTATTAGTTGGCGAAGAAGTGAAACTGAACGCTGATATTGAATTGGCAAAAGTTGCCAGCTAATTTTAACAGAATTGCGGTCACCCCGAATTTATTTCGGGGTCTGACCTTTATCTGTCGAGATCCTGAAACAAGTTCAGGATGACGTTTTTCAAAGAAGAAAATTCATCAAATCATGAAACGCCGGTCTTTTATCGGATCAGTATTCCTATTACCCTTTGCAGTAAAAGCCATGAAATCAGAAGAAATTAATCAGTTGTTGACGTTTGGTGAAAATACACCGCGAATGCCGGTTTTATTTGTCGGACACGGTAGCCCGATGAATGCCATCGAGGAAAATGAGTTTGTGGAAGGGTGGCGAAATCTCGGGAAAACACTTCCGCGGCCCAAAGCCATCCTGGTGGTTTCGGCGCATTGGGAAACACGCGGAACTTATGTAACAGCCGTTCAGAAACCTGCTACCATTCACGATTTTGGCGGATTCCCAAAAGCGCTGTACGAAGTTCAGTACCCGGCTCCCGGAAGTCCTGAATTGGCTTACGAAACCAAACGCGCCATTACCAAAACCACTGTTGGCCTCGACGAAAAATGGGGGTTCGATCACGGCGCATGGAGCGTCATCCGGAGAATTTATCCTGAAGCTGATATTCCGGTCATCGAATTCAGTCTGGATTACACGCAGGGACCGCAGTATCATTACGAACTGGCTCAACAACTTTCGGCTTTACGCAGCAAAGGTGTACTGATCGTGGGCAGTGGGAACCTGGTTCACAACCTACGTTTGGTGGCATGGGATAAAATGAATGAGTCCGAATACGGTTTCGATTGGGCGATTGCAGCAAACAACAAGTTCAAGCAACTGATTCAGGAAGGAAATCATAAAGACCTGATTAATTATTCGAGTTTGGGTCGCGAAGTACAATTGGCCATTCCGACGCCCGATCACTTTTTGCCATTACTTTATACCTTGGCTCTGAAGGATAAAAATGAACCGGTCTCGTTTTTCAACGATAAACCGGTGATGGGCTCGCTCACCATGACATCGGTCAGAATAGGTTAAATTTTAATTTAGATACCTGTGAAAATCTTACTCACCGGCACCACCGGCTATATTGGTCAACGGCTGATTCCTGTTTTGCTCGAAAAAGGGCACGAGCTCGTTTGCTGTGTCAGGGACAGAAACCGGTTCGATTTTCAGAAATACAAATCGGATCGGATTCGGGTGGTTGAAGTAAATTTTCTGGACGAAAACACACTTGGTGAAATTCCTGAACAAATTGACGCGGCATATTACCTGATTCATTCCATGTCGGCTAACAATCAGGATTTTGACGAGCTTGAAAAGATTTCGGCCACGAATTTCAGGAATCGCGTTCAGGAAACCAGTGCCAAACAGGTCATCTATCTCAGTGGAATCGTCAACGACGAAAATTTGTCTAAACACCTGAATTCGAGGAAACAGGTTGAAGAGATTCTGGCATCGGGCAGCTACCATTTAACAACGCTTCGGGCCGGAATAATTTTGGGATCAGGAAGCGCCTCGTTTGAAATCATCCGCGATCTGGTGGAGAAACTACCTTTTATGATTGCGCCCAAATGGTTGAATACCCGGTCACAGCCCATCGCCATCCGGAATGTGATTGAATACCTCACCGGCGTGCTGATGCTTAGCGATTCTTTTGATCAGAGTTTCGATATCGGAGGGCCTGAAATACTCAGCTACAAGGAAATCCTTTTGCGGTTCGCCAAAGTTCGCAAGCTAAAACGAACCATCGTTACGGTTCCGGTAATGACTCCAAAATTGTCGTCGTACTGGTTATATTTCGTTACCTCAACTTCATTTCATTTGGCTTCAAACCTGGCAAAAAGTATGAGTGTTGAAGTTGTTTGCCGCGAGAATAAGCTGAAAGAACTACTTGGAATTGAGCTGCTGACATTTGAACAAGCCATAGAGCTGGCTTTCGGAAAAATTCAGAACGAAGCTGTTATTTCAAGCTGGAAAGATGCGCTTTCGAGCCATGTACTCGACAAAGGAATTTCACAATTACTCGAAGTCCCAACGTATGGTTGTTTTGTTGACAGGCGGAATCGTGAAGTGAAGGAGGTTCGCAGGTCGTTGAATAAAATTTGGTCAATCGGAGGCGATACCGGTTGGTATTATGCCAATTGGTTGTGGGAGCTCCGCGGCTTTATCGATAAGCTATTTGGAGGCGTGGGTTTACGGCGCGGGCGAAAAAATAACAGCCTGATTTCTCCCGGCGACTCGCTCGATTTCTGGAGGGTCATTTATGCCAATAAGGAAGAAATGAAGCTGTTACTTTATGCTGAAATGAAACTTCCGGGAGAAGCCTGGCTCGAGTTTGAGATAAAAGACAACCGGCTATACCAAACCGCGACTTTTCGGCCTCTCGGATTGTTAGGTCGCTTTTATTGGTATTCGGTACTCCCTTTTCACGGTCTAATTTTCAGCGGTATGCTCAAAGAAATATCGGAATAATGATTTACAAAAACTTCGGCGTTACCGTAATCATCAGGTAGGCCCAGTTGTTGAAAGCGCTTCGGGAACCACCTTTCAGGATTTCGAGACTTTCGCTCCCGAACATTTGCGAATAGCCTAATGCGATTTTGGTTGCCGGATTGAGCGTGTGGGTTAGCGTCAGGTCGAGCTCTGTTCCCAGGTAATTATCGGCTGTTGCCGAAATTTTGGCGGCGCTGGCAAATAAATGCAGGTCGGCATTGAACGTGGTCTTGTTTTTGGTCGTCACGAATTTCAGGTAAGCATCCGATAAACCCACGTTATTCAGGTGATTTCCAACGTAGAAATAATCCATAAACCCGTTGAATTTATGGTTGGTGCCGTACAGCGGAGTAAACGAACTGTTCTTTTCGGTTTTGTTATAATCGGTTCCTGAAAGTATTTCGTATCCCAGTAAAAACTGGCTTTTTTCTGAAGCCTTGTATGTTGCCTCGGCCATTAGGTTGTAGGCATTCAGCGAATAGTTTGCTCCATCCTCGCCGGTTTGGAAATATAGATGTCCGGTGAAAGCCACTTTGTCGATAGGAACTTCCACGTGAGTCCCGAAAGTTTGGCTGTATTTCGATTTTTGTTCAGTTCCAACCATCACTGGCTTTCCATTATTCAGGAAAAGTAAACTCACATTAAACTTATCAGTTTTCCGGTTGAGCCAAAGAAACTGCAAATCCTTGTAGGCATCGGGTCCGTCGTACAGATTGTTTTTGCGGTTGCCTGTTTCGTGGTGCGCAATCCCGAAATGAATATTCAATTTGTGGGCATATTTAAACAGCGCCACATCGTGTGAGCGGCCTTGTTGCGCCCAGCCAACACTACCCAGAATTCGCTGATCGTCGTAATTCAGTTCCTGACGACCCACTTTCAAGGTTAGCGTTTTAGTCAGGTTCATTTCGGCCCAAGCCTGGTGAATGGAAGTGGCTTTTTCTTCGTTTGCTACCTGCTGTGCCTGGTTTCCCCAGATGCGAACATCCTGCAATACCAGTCCAACTTTCAGCAAATCCATTTTGTAGTCGAAATTCAACCGGGTGCGTTGCGAGGTAAACAACGATGGTTTTTGGTCTTCGTCTGCCAGCGTCGAGAATCCGTGGCTGTACTCGGTTCGCGGCCGTAATTCTCCGGAAAGGCTGAACTGCGCTTTAGCATGACTGCCCAAAAGAAGGCTGCAAATCCCTATGAATAGTAATTTTTTCATGTCTATTTTTTTGACTTTCTACTTTTACCTTTTGTCTTGATTGTTACATTTCAACTTTTTTACCGTATCCGGCTTCACGTTTTTTAGCGGCTTCAATCCATTGCGGAATGATGTTTTTCTTGAACTCAGCTTTTTCTTCGCGCAGTTTTTTCATGTCCAGACCAATAAATTCCTGGGCTTTTTCTTTCGTAGCAATATCCGGATAAGGAACTTCCTGGTTGAATCCTTTGCTGGCTAACAGACGGGCCAGTTTTACGCGGGTTTCGCCAACAATGGAAATTCCGGTAGAGATGATTCTTCCCGTTTCAACCGGTGCGTGGAACGAAGCACCGTGACTGGCGGCTGCGAAATCCCAGCGCCACTGTGCATGGCGGATTCCCTGCAGAATGTCTTTCATTTCGGCTTCGGTGGCGCCCAAGTCCCAGGCTTTCTTAGCTTCAACATGCGCATGAACCAGCAATTCTTCCAGTTTGTCGCGGTTTTCAATAATCTTATCCTGACGATCGTATACATTCTGAATCAACTTGGCAGTTTCTTCGCGGTGACAAACCTGGCACGAGTTGGCCACATTGTTCAGCGGCGACTGAATGTGGTGGTCGGTGAATTTCTGTCCGCCTTCGCTCTTGTACGGCATGTGGCAGTCGGCACACGAAACGCCGCGTTCTGCATGGATTCCGAGCGAATAGGTTTCGTACTCCGGATGCTGTGCTTTCAGCATGGGCGCTTTGCTCAGTTGATGTGTCCAGTCGGAGAACTGAATTTCGTCGTAGTATTTTTCGATATTTTCGGCGCTCATTCCTTTGTCCCATGGGAAAGTAAGGTAAGCTGCACCTTCCACCTTGTGTTTGTCGAAGTAATATTCAACGTGGCACTGGGCACAAACCAATGTGCGCATTTCCTGGTGTGTGGCTTTGGTAATATCTTTTCCCTGACGCTGGAAAGCTTCGATTAATCCCGGACGGGAAATGTGCAGGTTCATGGTTTTCGAGTCGTGGCAATCGGCACAACCAATTGGATTGACAACTTCTGCGCCTAAGCTGGCCCATTTGCCTTTGTAAAATTCGGTGACGCCTTTTTCCTGCATCAGGCGCGGCACGTCGGGGCTTTTACAGGTCCAGCAGGTTGATGGCTGCGGTCCGTCGTTGGCATCTTTGGGCGCACCGGTGCGCAAAATGTTTCGAACATCTTCAATAGCATAAAAGTGCCCGCGCCCTTGATTGTAGTCTTTCGAAAACGCATAACCAGCCCAAAGCACCACCATTCGAGGGTCAACTTCAAGCATATCAATCGGCTTATTTCCATTGTATTTGCTCACAAAAGAAGTGTCTGCGGTTTGGTAATACGACTGAAATTCGCGCGGAAAATTCTCACCCCAAACTTCGTTGCGGGGTTCGAATTGCGAAATCTGAGTCTTCGGAACATTTACAAAAACGGCTTCAGCGCGTCGTTCGATAACCGACGAGGCGAGCAATCCGACTAAAAAGACAACAACGATGGTGACAAGGAAAATCAGCCAGGCCATCCAGGGACGTTTTTCAATAATTTGTGTTATAGGTTTCATGTGTTGTATATTTTATAAGTTATTGTTTCAGAATATCTTGAATTGAATTTAATCTTTCATCGCTTCTTTAAGCCAATCCGGAACCGGACTTTCGGGCAACGGAACCCTTGCGTACGGCGTGCTGCTGAGGCTGTTTACCCGTCCATGCGGAACTTCGCGGTGGCATTCCCAACAAACGCGGTCGGT
>Ga0209098_1003388_pt1 | contig 13248 bp, 11 predicted proteins | sample AD_JPNHW1_MetaG_FD_184429 | JGI IMG/M metagenome (GOLD analysis project Ga0209098, IMG submission 184429) | Active sludge microbial communities of municipal wastewater-treating anaerobic digesters from Japan - AD_JPNHW1_MetaG (SPAdes) (version 2) | ecosystem: Engineered > Bioreactor > Anaerobic... | reverse complement strand
AAAAGCAAGCAGGAAGGGGATCAGAAAGCAGTATTTGATTTTAATTGACTTTGAAATAGAAAAATTTCTCATGGCTTTTATTTTATGTTTTAAGGGATTTCTTCATATAGCAGCCAACGTTCCGTGGCTTGATGTCAGGGCGGCAAGAAAGAACTTCTATCCCGTCAAGCCACTACGAAGTTTAGAAAAAGTTTCAATTGTTGGCATCACTACCGTCCTGCCGACTTGAAGCAAGCCGCTGTTAACCATAGTGCTTTAATCTTTAATCTCAATCTTATCCGTATATATTATTTTGTCGTTTTGTGTCAATTGCAATAAAAATTGTCCACATGGTAGATTTTCTCTTTCTATTATTACTGATCGTCCTGTAATATTATTTATTACTTTCAATTTTTGTCCAATTGCGTTATAAATGGTAATTGTTGCATTTTGTAATTCATCGTTAAATTGCAACATTATTTGTGTGGAGAATGGATTGGGAAAAGCTTTAGTTATTCTCTTTTCGGTGTCATATATACCAAGTGCAGCACCAAAACAATACAATGAATCGTCAAATAACGATTCAATATGATTAAAATTATAAACCGCAGTAATATGAATATAAAAAGGTCCTCCATATGTGTACACAAAATCTTCTCCTCCAAAAGATGTGTCCTGAGGAATTTTATGTTGAGCTATCGTGTCCTGATAAAATCTATAAAGTACTCCGTTTCGATAAATATTATAACCAATTAATGTGTCTGAAAGTGAACTGTCCGGAGATGACCACTTTAGTTCATAAAAATTATTTGGATAATTGTACCAATGATTCCATGTCAGATTTTTAATAGAATTCAATTGGGAAAAACTTGTTAGACTTACTAAAAGTAGAAGCTGTGTAAAAATAAATTTAGTTGTTCTCATGACTTTGTTTTTTAGCATTATGGTTAACGAGCAGGTTTACGCAATATTTCGCTTATCTGTCCTTATGGGCAGGTATGCTCAACTCCGGTTTACCTTTCCGGCTGTTATATCTATTCGTATTTAAAGGGTTTGTTTCCGTATGATTCCAATAATACTGTTCTTAAAACACTGCCTTTCAATATTTAATATCGACGCACGAATATAACCAAACAAATTTTTATTATTCATATTTCGTTGTAAAAAGTTATGAACCATGGGTGAATTCGCATTATATACGGAATCAGGCCGTTTTCAGCCTGATGGTAAGACCGGATAATGATGCCACTTGAGCAGATACCTGTCTGATCTTTTACACCGGGCAGGGGAGGCGCCGGCGGGAGGGGGGGCTTTTTGCAGTTGGATGACAGAGCTATAACCGAAGGAAAGCGATGGCTTTCCGGTACTTTTCGGTTCGCTGATCATCTTTGGCTGCGGGTGATTTGATGCGGTTAAGCTGCAAATTGTCGTGCAGGCCGGCAAACTTTGTGGAGCATGCCGGCGTGCCGGGCTTTATCCCGGCCGGATATTCTTCATAGGAATCAGATTCCCCGTGTGTGAGCAGGTCGACAGATTGTAACACCTCTGCGGGGAAACCGATCAGTCTGAGATATTCAGGACGGGTTTCACTGTCTTCGATAGCGCCGTGGAGTATAGCCACAAGTCTTTCGTTTTCGGTTTTCATTTGAAGCATGAGGCGAAGCGGATACAAAATGTAAGGCGCTCCTGCTTTATCGGGCTGACCGGCATGTACCCTGAGGGCGATGGAAATAGCTTTTTCCGGTAAGGTGTTCATTTTAAGGGTATATTTTCCCAAAATTACAGGCAGCGCTTATTTCCGGACAAGCGTCGGACGACTCTCCCAAACAAGTTGTTGATGTTGGCAGCCTGGATATCGCCGGCGAAGGAATAGAAAGGCAGGCATAGGGCTACGCGCGCCGGCGAAGGTGATCAATAGTCATTTTTGACTAATTTAATTGTTTTCTTTGCTTTAAGCCTGATTTGCTTTAACTTTGTTTTAACCGGATTTGTAATGAATTCAGATTTATAATAAATTTTAAAAATTGTGCTCATGTTTTCACTATCGGCTCTTGCCCGTTCCGGTTTATTTATTTCAGGCAGTAAGGAGTGCCGGGAGAGGGACAGGGATACGGTTCCTGCCGTTGGCCTGAAATTGACGCGAATGATTCAAGGTTTTAAAGCCAGGGACGGATCCCGGTTGAAATCAGGTGAAGAAAGGAGCGCGGACAGCGCATTGCGGCATTTGAATATTATTGTCAATTTGAACTAATAAAAGCGTTATGAAATTTTTGTTGGTATTAATTGTCATGATAATCCCTTTTGCAGGGATATCACAAACGACATTCAGGGTGCAATTCGGAACGGCCTGCAATGAGATACCCTCAGCCATTACACAAAAAGGTGATTATTATTATGTTGCTTATCAATGTAAACCAGAACCTGTAACATCCCTGTGTGATTCGTATCTTATAAAACTTAACGCAAATGGAGAGAAAGTCAAAGAAGTGCATTTCGATGCAGCTTCCGACAGCGGGTATTATTGTATTAACAAAATAGTTTTCTTAAATGATACGGAGTTCCTAATATTTGGCTGTTGCCGGGAAAATAGTTCTGAATATGGGAAATTTTGGATTATGAAGATGGATACAGCCTTAAACATCATTTGGGATAAGCGGTATCAAACCGATAATAATTATTTTGTACAAACAATTTGTGTAAACAAATATGGTGATGAATCATTCTTAGTTGGCGCAGATTTAACAACAGGACCACCTGATTGGTATCAAAAGCTTGTGTTTTTAAAAACCAATAACAACGGCGATTCAATTGCAATGACCTATTTTACTCAGGGTGATCCTTATACTGCACGTTTAAAAGCTTTAACATACATAGACAATCATTTTAAGATATATACCACAGGGTTTGGAGCTTTTATTCCTTATTATTATGGTGGTTTGGCAATAATTGATTTTGACACGTGCTTTAACATTATGGGCTATAGCGGAATACCACATAGTATAAGCAGTTACAATTATATTGAAAATCTGAATGATAGCGTTTATCTTCTTGCAGGTCACACAATCATAGCCGGCACCGGCAACAGTTGGGACCTCGCTATTGCAAAATATAATTTAGATAACGAAGATCTGGGTTTTAACCATTACAATTATTCACAACAGGCAAGAGAATATCCGGGCTGGCTTAAATGCCTTTCGGTAGCAAATGGCAACAGCATCTATGTTGGCGGATGGACCAACGGGGATGGTTACTTTATTTGTCCCTACCTGGATCAGGTTATCGTACTGGTTAATTATGATTCGGCGCTAAATATGCGGTGGGCGCGATTTTACGGAGGCAATGCCTGTTATCTGTCAAGCATAGTTCAAGCCACAACCGATGGCGGCTGCATTATAGGGGGCATGTATTATGACCCGTCAAATCCGGATAACCTGCAGGATGCCTTGATTATCAAAGTAGACAGTCTCGGACTGGTCACAGATGTACCGGGTACGGCAACTATATCTTCACACGATGTAATACTATATCCCAATCCGTTTCACGATTACTTCGTGATTCAAAGCGGCCCTCAAATAGCGGGGGCATGGTTCAGGATGTATGATGTTACCGGATGCCTTATCATTGAAAGAAAAATCAATGATACCTACTTGCAGCAGGATATGACCGGCTCGCCATCAGGAATTTACATCTGGCAGGTAATTAAGGATGGCAAGTTGATTGAGAACGGCAATTTGATTAAAAATTAGCCTACATAAAATAATTCTTATTCATTAACAAAATTCAGAAATATGAAAACGAAATTGCTTACAGCCGCAGTCTTTACCGTATTTGCTTTATTGTCAAATATGGTTTTCAGCCAGCTTAACGGATTTCCGTTGCTTCCTTCCGGAGATACGGAAGATTATATGAAATACATCCGAAATGCAGTTAATGTAGATGGCGAGAACTATTTTACAGGTTATCTTTCATTATCTGCCTATAAAAATTACAATACCAATGTCATGTATGATCCGGGTATTCCTTTGCAAAAATTGCAGTTAAGAGGGGGAAATATTCTGCTTTATGGTACTCATCTATCTCCAAACATAAATCCCACTTCTAAAAACGGTGCAATTCTTTTTTCTGACATTATTTCACTTCAGTATCCTCACGGCAAGTGGGGCATCGAATACGATGACCAATACAGTCCCGGAGGCCTTAATATGTTTATGCCGGTTTCGAGTCTCACGGACACCCGTATCAATTTTAACCTTTTTCTGGGCAATGACGGCCATGTAGGCATCGGGACCGGAGCGCCGCAGGCCAAACTGCAGGTTACCGACGGGGACATCTTTATTGAGAACATCGACCGGGGGATCATTATGAAATCACCCGACGGGAAATGCTGGCGGGGGACGCTGAATAATCAGGGACTACTGGTATTCACGGAACTGCCCGATTGTATCATCACGGATAGTAAAAGCCCTGAACCTGGCAATACGGCTTCGGTTTATCCGAATCCGGCCGGCGACAAATTAAATATCAAACCGGGGAAGTTTGCTTCTCACCAGGCCGAAGTGACGGTGATTTCAGCAACAGGAACCATTGAGATGAAAGAAAGCCTATCGGCAGCTCAATCAGCCTGTATTGATATCCAAAACCTCAAACCCGGCAATTACATCCTGCAGATAACCAACGGGAAGGAACTGGAATCGGTTAAGTTTATAAAGCAGTAACCGGATATCTGCCCAAAGAATCCACTGCCGGCGCTTGTTTTCACCGAAGGCTTTTTACTCTGCGGCTTTCCGGAGTAGATCCGGTTCGTTTGCCGGCAGCTTGTGGCAGAGGTAACAGAACTCATCCGCTATACGCAACGGATGAGCATCTTCAGGGCGATCCGGCGGAGTATGGATTCCGTTTCAAAATGCCGGGCCTTGCATGATAATCCGGGCATTGCATCGGATACTTCAAGCTTCATTTAATCAAAATTCAGTACATTATTCCTTAACAGGCTATGCCATTCCGGCTTCACTCCCGATCCCGGTTGCAACCGGAACGGGAAAGGCTTTCTTCCCGCCTCGCCATGCTCCCAAACACCTTTTCCGCAAAACCTCACCCTTTCTCCCAATCTCCCGCTCCATCGCTCTCTCACCCGCTCACCCACTCACCCACACTCCCTCTTGTCCTGAAATTTCATAATGGTAATAGAAACTGACGGTTCTAAACACGAAAGCACTTTGCCATAAATTCAATCTCTTCCCTGGAAAGATTTATTGCGCGGGCCACTTTTCTCCATTCTTTTACAGCCGCTTTCACCTCATTGATAATTGTATCCATTTCCTTCATCGTAAGTTGAAAATATTCACCCACGCTTTTAGTGAGCTCAAAATCAAGAGTGTTATTATCCATATCAATATTCAATGCAAGGCCGTTTTTATCAATTGAAGGATTCAGATCGAAAGCCGGAGATAAAACCCATCCTTTATCCCGGATAATAAAACCATGGTTACGCAGGTGATCATCTGTATTTGAAATAGCAATGTTGAATACAATTCTGCGCCATAACTGATGCAGGTTCTCTTTCACATGGCTGCATGAATACTGAATGAACTCAGCAATTTCAAGGTAGCTGGCAAACCTTTCCCTCAACATCTCCTCTGTATATCCGGTCATGGTCATTGCTGAAGCAAAATGAATACGGTCATTACCCGATCGGTCAAAGCGTTTTGTGAAAAAGGTCCGGTATGGACCTGTAACATTCTCAATTTTGCATTCTGCCATCCATATCCTGCTCCTGACAGCTAGTTGATAAGCAACATATTCCCAGGCGCCTTTATCTGTTGTATCGTTTTTCGAAGGGAATTTAGCGATCCATGGGTGGCCTGTTTCGTCAAGAATATTCGCTTTTGGTCTGGCACCTCCCAGCGATGAACCAGGTGCAATGAGTATTTCAAGCCATTGATGGGTTGTATCCGGATTATCCGAAAGTTCCAATTGCATGGCGCTGTGCTGGAGCTCTTTTACCTTTATCCACAGCGGAATAGGAGCTTCAGGCTTATAATCCAGGAAGTGACCGCCAGGCTCCGTTTTAAACCGGAGTGCACCCATGCGGCTCTCATCAAATACCCCAAGCAGGTAATCAATTTCGTACAAAGCAGGGGCAGGCTTTCCTCCCATCATAGCATTGTAGGCGGCTTTTCTTCGCATAAGGGCTTTCCCCCACGCATCCGGCATCGAATCCATAATCAGTCCGAAGTTCTCTTTTTCCACAGGATACTGCCTTCCCGAATACCACTGAATATCAGGGTCCAGAAGAATCCTTTCCGGTCGCAACAGCCACTGTTTATCGTATTCAAAGCTGAATGCTTTTCGCCCTTTAGCTTGCTGTGCCGTCAGCACTCCAACCAATTTCGGTCCGTTTAACCCGGCCCAGTCGGCATATACCCATATATCTGTACTGCCTGTAGCCATCTTTAATTTGATTAAATCTTATTACATCTGGTGGATTGATGCCGATGTTATGACTGTTTCAGGACAATTGATTGGCCTGTTACGGACATCCAAATGGTATTATTTCTTCAGTAGGTTAAGATCCTGAAGCTTTTTACCAAACTCATCATCAGCGGCAAGTTTCAGGAAATCCTTTTCTAAGTTCATTACCCTGAGAACATTGAAATAAGCGCCCATTGCTACGCCGGGTTCTCCCTTCTCTATTTTACGAAGAGTTTCACGGACTATGCCGGCACGTTCGGCTACCTGCACAAGTGTAAGGCCTCTTCGCTTACGGGCAAGTTTGAACTGTTCCCCCATTTCAGCCAGAATTTCAAACTGCTTAGGGAAAATAGTCTGTTTCTTCATATTCGTTATGACGATTATTATGGGCAAAAATAATAATAATGGTAATAATATTAGCCATAATGAAAATTATTGTGCTTGTGATCACTTAATTAATCACTCATCAAATGGGTATTTCTGATATATTTATAGCTGCAAATCCGTTTTCAGCTGAGAATCAGTTTTAATTTGATGGAAGACAAAATCAACATATTTAAATCATTATTTATGGGTCGGGAAGATGTATTCGCCATCAGATGGGAGAAAGGGAATAAAGCGGGCTACATGCCTGCTGTGGTTTATGATCCTTACTTTTACCGGATTAATAAGTATAAGAAGGATACTGAGAATCAGCCTCCGGAGAAAAATTATCTTCCTTTCGATGATGAACAGATTTTAAGACATCTTAATGGTCATCATCAGGTTGGCATCTATCCGTTATTGAAGGATAATACTTCATGGTTTATTGCCGCCGATTTTGACAAAGAAAATTGGGTCGATGAATGTCGGATTTTTATGAAATTTTGCGAAACATACCAATTACCTGCCTATTTGGAAAGATCGCGATCAGGCAATGGAGGGCATATCTGGATATTTTTCAAGGAACAATACCCTGCGGTTCGCAGCAGGAACATCATCCTTACTTTATTATATAATTCGGGGATTATCTCCCGGTATGATAAAAACTCTAGCTTCGATAGATTATTCCCAAACCAGGATTTCCTTTCTGGAAGAGGTTTCGGAAACCTGATAGCATTACCATTCTATAAGCCAACCTTCGACGAAGGGAATAGTTGCTATATCGATATCGCAACATTGGAACCTTATTCCAATCAATGGAAATATCTTACCGAAATCCAAAGAGTTTCAACTGAGCAGCTCGATAGCTTGTTCCATTCAATTTCGAAAGTGGAGTATGAAACTTCTCATGAGATTACCGACAAGAGAGGTCTTTGCATCAGCCTCGGCAAGGAGTTGATACTGAATAAATTATTTATTCCGCTAATGCTTCGGGATTATCTGAAAGAAGAACTGAACTTCATCAATACCGAATACATTATTAAAAAGAAAATAGGTAAGAATACGCATGGAATTGATCAGTATTTTAATTTCATTGATGAGACAGAAAATTCTCTCATTCTTCCTAAAGGATTTACAGGCAGGCTATTGCGTTATTGCAGGGAGTACAAAATCAATTTTACTTTCATAGATTCGCGGAAAAAACATGATTCCGTTGCTTTTCAATTCAACGGTCAATTCATCGATTTTCAGATCCCTGCTATCGAAGCTGCTTCAAAAAAAGATTTTGGAATAATTGTGGCTCCACCTGCTACCGGCAAAACTATTATAGGGTTAAAGATAATTGCTGACAGGCAGCAACCTGCTTTGGTCGTTGTTCATCGTAAAACCCTTGTAGATCAATGGGCTGAGAGAATTGAGGCTTTCTTAGGCATCCCGAAAAATGAAATAGGGAAAATTGGATCAGGGAAGTTGAAAATTGGCAACAGGATAACAATAGCAACTATTCAGAGCCTTTCAAAAGAAGTGGAGAAATCAGAAAATAATCCATGTATAGAAGCATTCGGAACTGTCATTGTTGATGAATGCCATCATATTCCTGCTGAAACTTACCGAAAAACCATTGGTAAACTGAATTGCTTCTATATGTATGGATTCACGGCAACTCCTTTCAGAAAATATAGCGATGGCAAGTCAATCTTTATTTATCTGGGAGATATCATTTCGGAAATTAATAATCCCGAAAAGGCTTTCACTCGTGAAGCAAAAGTAATTATCCGCGAAACGGAGTTTGATATACCTTTCAATTCAAAGACCGACCAGTTTGAAACTCTTTCAAAGATGCTGGTTCAAGATTCGGCACGTAACAAGCAGATATTGAGTGATGTTACAAGGGAATTAAAGTCAGGTAAGAAGGCTGTTATTATCACTGAGCGCAGAGAACATATTGATTCATTGTATCAATTCCTGAAACAATCCTTTGAGGTTGTGACTTTAAGCGGCGAAGATTCAGAGGGTAGTCGCGAATTGAAATGGAGAACACTTAAAAATGGGAATTATCAGGTACTGATTACAACAGGGCAATTTTTTGGTGAAGGAACAGACTTACAAAATGCAAATTGTTTGTTTCTTGTTTACCCGTTTTCGTTTAAAGGGAAATTGATTCAATATATAGGAAGGGTTCAACGATCAACGAACACTCCGACTATATATGATTATCGGGATAATAGGATCAGTTACCTGGAAAAACTTTTCCTGAAGCGGAACACTTGGTACAGGAAAATCGGGAAGCAGGCAACTCTGTTCGACGATCCGGATGAAGAAATCCAGCCGATAAACAAAGGAATTCGGACTTTTGAGAAAAACATATTTATTCCAATCGAAACTTTGGATTTCCGATATGGTGGGATCGCCTTTAAATTCACGATACCCGACTTACAGAAAGAATTAGAATTTGAAATTGAAAATGATGCACTTCGCCCCGAATTTGAAGTTTTGAAGCCGTATTTCTCTAAAGTGTTGCATTCCAAGAATATTTCCGCACAAATTCACGTCGAATTTGAATATGGTAAATTGGTTTCTCAGTTAGCTACTTCAACAGAGGTTGACAGGATAAACAGGGAAATTATCGAAGGCGTTCGCTTTCGCTATTTTTCAAAAAAATATCTCGGTAAGAATTTTCTGCCTGGCAAAGCTGATAATCTCCTGGATTCTAAACATCTCCAGACTGAAGGAGAACTATATAGTTCTGGAGAAGAATTGGTGGGGGATATCCTGAATCAAAAGAATTATAAACACTCAAGATATCTGAGGTATTTGGCGAATAATCATGAATCAACAATTTTTAAAATTCGTTTTGTTCTTCATCCTTTCTCATTCGTTTTCCTTCTCAAAGGAGAAGATCAATTACACTTTATAATGGAGACACTCGACACAGAAGAAGCAACTTATATTTGGCATTACGACAAGACCGCTCATAATCTGCCAGATATATTAAAAGAGATTAATAACCATCTGTCTATTATCCGTAACCTTGGCAGGCAGGCTTTTCTGGAACATGCACCTTCAAATTTTAGTCGCATTGTGCATGACTATTCTGATGAGAAAAAAGGGTTCATAAATTGGAAAGACGCTTTGGAAGAAACATTAGTGTAATGCACAATTTCTTTTTTCTATAATTAAACGTCTAAGACTTATTTCTTGCTTCTATGTCCAGGTTGTTCGTTGTTTGAAACTGCGAACTAAATATAAAATAGTAACGAGCAACCCCAGGGCAGTAAAAAACAAACCCCGGTGCGCTATTCACTCCCAAACCATAACCATAACAACGCTCATAAAGCACAATAATCTCCTTCCCGCCAAGTTTAATCGTAAGCCAGTAGAAAACCTTTTCTGCAATTTCATAATGCATATCAATTGCATTCGAATATTTCATTAATTTGCCTTTCAAGGCTCAAATCATGATTACTCCATTTTTTAATAAAGAAATTCGACCTCAACTAATTAGGTTGATCAATGAAGCTAAATACGAAATAGTCGCTTCTGTTTCATGGTTTACTGATAAGGCTATTTATGATGCATTATCTCATGCCATATCAAGATCCATTAAACTCAGTTTGATCATTCAGGATGATATAATCAATCAAACTGCACCATTCAATTTAGAAGAATTGGCTCAGGCCGGTGCTCGGATTTATCTATGGAATACTGCACTTCTTGGTACCATGCACCATAAGTTTATTGTGGTTGACTCAGCAAAAGTCATGACGGGTAGTTATAACTGGACAAATGCCGCTAATTTCCAGAACAGAGAAGATGCAAATCTAATTATTGGAGAAGATAAACTTTGTGAAAAATACCTGTTTGAGTATCGACAAATGAGTGAACTAGTAGAAAATAGTCTCCTCTCTCCCGGTATTGATCTGCGCTCGAACGGTATCAACGAATTTGGTAAGTTTGATCAGAAGTTCATTACAGACAATAATGATTCATTGAATGAAAATATTTCAAATTTTTCAGATTATAGCGAGATCGGTGACTTCTATTATGGCCTTGCAAAAGTTGAAAGAAATTACAAGTATGGTTTTATTGATAATAATGGAAAGGAAATAATTCCATTGGTGTATGATTCCGCTTCTGATTTTAAAAATGGAGCAGCTGTAGTAATGAAATGTGATACTTATTATTTTAAAGATGCTAACCATGAGTTCATGCTAAAATACTCTGGTTATGGCTCTCGGAATGGCATCAAATATTATCAAGTGGATAGCAAATACGCATTAATTGATATTCATGGAAATGAATTAACAGGTTTTATTTATGATGCAATATACCCTGATTTAAATGGCTTCTATAAAGTTGAAATTGGAAGGCAGTTTGGAATCATCAGTTCTGAAGGACAGGAGATAGTTCCTCCTGTTTATCATTGGATTTATGATTTAGAAGAAGGTTTTTCAAGGGTTATGATAGATAGGAAATATGGTTTGTTTGATGAGAATTGGAATCTGATTGCTCCGGCAAAATATGATAATGAAGATTTCTTATTTGAAAATGGTCTTTCCGAAGTCAAATCTGACAAAAAAGTTGCTTTAATTGATAAGTTGGGTAATCAAATTATTCCATTCAAGTACGCGAATGATCATTATCATTTTTACTGTGGTTTGGCTTTAGTTAATTTTAATGACAAGTTTGGTTATATAAATAATTCAGGTGAAGAAGTAATACCAGTTATTTATGAAGACGCCAGTCATTTTGAAGAAGACATTGCAAAAGTGAAATTTAATGGCAAATACGGATTTATTAATTCAAAAGGGGAAGTGGCTATACCGATTATATATGATAATTCAGATATTTATTTTCATAATAATCTTGCTAAAGTTATTCTTGGTCAAAAATCTGGTTTCATTGACAAAAAGGGTAAAGTTGCGATACCCTTATTATATGATGAGGTTTGGAGTTTTAATGATGGCTTAGCACGAGTAAGGATTGGAAAGTATGTTGGTTTCATTGATACAAATGGAAGTGAGGTAATTCCTGTTATTTATGAAAATCTAGATATCGATTTCCCTGTTACATTATCTAAAGTCATGAGGAATGGACTATGGGGATTTATTGACACAAAAGCCAAGGAAGTAATTTCACTAAAATATGATAAGGTTTCTAGTTTCTCTGAAGGGTTAGCGATTGTTTACCGCGATGGTATTTGTAAGCTGATTGATGAAAATGAATGCATCGTTAATTCAAATTTGCCTTTATATGATATTGGAGAACTCAAATTTTCCGAGAATCTCGCCCGAGTGAAATTGAATGAGAAATTTGGTTATATTAATAAAACTGGTCAACAGATAATCTCACCTTTATTTGATAAGGCGAATCATTTTGTTGGTGGTCTGGCAATCGTTTCAATTTCCGATAAGTATGGATATATTGATTCGGTGGGTAACACTTTTATTGAATGTAAATGGACAGAAGATGAGATATGCAGGGTTCGTGTTACTGGATTTGATAATTTTCCACTTGGTATGGAAGATTTTGATACAAGTAGATTGTTCTTAATTGAATCATGTTTAAATTACAAACGTGGATACCCTTACTGGATCTTAAGTGATGAAAATAATAATAAAAGGTACATTAATTTCAGAAAATTATGTTCGCTTGCAGATAAAGAATCTGACAGCGAAATCTTAGTGAATAACGAGTATAGATCAGCACTAATAGGTGAATTATGTAGTATTAATTGGGATATGGTTCTTGGTTGCAATCAGGGTACACTATACATAGCGTAGATATCTGATTCATTCAACAGAATTCATATTCGATATTTTTGAAGATCATCAATAGAATTTAGACACACTCCAAGAATTTATTAATAAGAATCTCTGCTAAACCAGTCTATTGCAGCATGGGAGTAAGGTAGAGGGCAGTCAAAAAGCAACCCCAAGACAGTCAAAATAAACCCCGGTGCGCTATTCACTTCCTTCGCATATCCGAAAACTACGTTCATTAAGTCAAATAACCACCAGCCATCCTGCCTGCCTTGCGTAAGCCAAAGCGCAGCCGGCAGGTCGTCTTCCTTCCCCGCAATTTTACGTAATGCATACTTCCAAAAACGGTGCAATTCTTTTTTCTGACATTATTTCACTTCAGTATCCTCACGGCAAGTGGGGCATCGAATACGATGACCAATACAGTCCCGGAGGCCTTAATATGTTTATGCCGGTTTCGAGTCTTACGAACACCCGTATCAATTTTAACCTTTTTCTGGGCAATGACGGCAATGTAGGTATCGGGACCGGAGCGCCGCAGGCCAAATTGCAGGTTACCGACGGGGACATCTTTATTGAGAACATCGACCGGGGGATCATCATGAAATCACCCGACGGGAAATGCTGGCGGGGGACGCTGAATAATCAGGGACTACTGGTATTCACGGAACTG
>Ga0209098_1003387_pt1 | contig 13252 bp, 10 predicted proteins | sample AD_JPNHW1_MetaG_FD_184429 | JGI IMG/M metagenome (GOLD analysis project Ga0209098, IMG submission 184429) | Active sludge microbial communities of municipal wastewater-treating anaerobic digesters from Japan - AD_JPNHW1_MetaG (SPAdes) (version 2) | ecosystem: Engineered > Bioreactor > Anaerobic... | reverse complement strand
CCTCGGAAACCTCAGTGCCGTCCATCATCCCGCATCCGGAAAAGATCACCCCGACCTTCGGGCGTACCGGGTCTTGCGCGAACGCCATCGTCGCGGTCGCGACGGAAAGCACCAAACCTACTAACGAGAAAACGACTCTTTTCATACCGTTACCCCTTGTGAGAAATAATCCCCGATCGTAACCGGGTAAGGGCATGATATGGCGAGCGACGCGCATCGCGGGAGAGCGAAACCGCATTATTATCGAGGCAAATCGGCAATGCGCGTGAAATTAGCCAACGCGCGGCGAGATAAGGCAGCGCGCCGCGCAACAGGTTAGTCTTCTAGCGCACGTAGCTCGGGACGATGAAGGCCTTGCGAAAATCCGAGGGCGTTCGGCCCGTGTAGCGCCTGAACGAACGGCTGAAATGGGACTCGTCGGCGAATCCCGTTCGATCCATGATCTCGGCGATGGGCAAACTCGTGTTTCGGAGAAGGACCGAGGCGGTCTGAACCCGAAGGCTGATCACGTACTGCGCGACGCTGAGCCCCGTCGCGCGGCGCACCCGCGTCTGGAGGCTCGTGCGGTTCGTGCCGAACGCGCGCGCGATCGCGTCGACCGAAAGGCTCTCGCCGAGCCGGGCGATGAGATAGCCGTAGAGACCCTCGACCTCAGCATCAGCGGCGGGCGTGCCCTCGGCGGCGAAAAGGCCCGTGGGGCTTTCCTTAAGCTTCGTGCACGCGATGAGAATCTCGAGGAGATAGCTCCGCGCCCGGCATGGCCACGACCAGTCGGGCTGCTTTTCAAGCTCATCGCCCATGCGTTCGGCGGACTCGCCGAGAAATCGATACACGCCGGGCTCCAGGAAGAGCGAGCGTTCCGCGGGCTCGCGCTCTGGGGAAAAACGATAGAGCATGAAACCGTCGTTGCACGTGCCCGGGTCGCGCGCGTCGCTGAAATCGAAATCGAGCGTGAGCGTCTCGAAGACGAACTGCGGGTGGAAAAGGATGAGCTTGTCGTTACGGTCCGTCGCGGCTAGGTCGAGGGCGACGTCGGCCTCGTGCGGGACGAAAACCGCCGCGGGCGCGATGATCGTGGTTTCGCGGCCGCAAACGGAGAGAACCGCGTTACCCGAATGCAGCAGCGCGAGCTTCGAGCGCGCGGGATTCTTGAGCGCGTTTTTCCAGCATCCGATCTCGCGTCCGTCGAGAACCCCCGCGGGGATTTTCTTCCCGCGGTAAAACTCCCTCCCGACGGCCGATCCCTCCGCGGCGGGTTCGCCTCGTATGGCGTCTTGCGCGTTTTCCATGATCGCTAGTATAGCCGCGTCTTCTCGCGCATGCAAGAAATTAAAAAAAGATTGAGGCAGAAAGCCAAACGCGGGGCGAACGTCCTCGCGCGGAGCCGCCGCGAACGAAGGGCTACCGAGGGGCGAACGCGACCGAGGAAATGCCCCTTTATCGCAGGCGCACCTTCATGATCCCGGAGACGGCCGCGACATAGATGGTATCGGAATCGAATCCCGACGCGCCGAGGCACAAACCATCGGGGTCGCGCAAAGAGCTCGTTATCGTGGTCGACTTCGCCTTACCGTCTATCCTGATGACGGAATAACTCGTGCACGCGTAGATCGTATCGTCCTTATCCAGGCAAATGGTGAACATGTCGATACCGTCGACGACGCATTTCGGCTTGAGCGGTTTCGCCGGCGATACGCTTTGGTTAAGCTTGAATTGAAGGATCCTTCGCCCTTCCCGCGCAAAGAGGCGTTTCCGTTCCGCGTCGAGGGCAAGGCTCGTTAAGACGAAATCTCCCGTAACCTTGCCCTTGTACAACACGCTCTTTTCCATCGATGGCGTAAATCTATAGATAGTGTCTGCCTTGTCATCCGCGACGTAGATATTGCCCTGCTTGTCGATCTTCACGTCGAAGCACCGGGCGAACCCATCGGCTATCGTGGTAACCGTTCCGTCAGGCGCTATCTTTATCAGCCTGTCGCCAAGGGTGAGGTACGCGTTATTCGTATCGTCGAAATCGATACCGGAGCTGATAAAGCTCTTGTCCGTGAGGTAATTGCCGGAAAAACTCCCCTCAAGCTTCGCGAACTCCTCGACCCTTCCGTCCGGCGTTATCCTTGAAAGCTCGCCGTTTCCCGAGGCCGGCGCGGTAACCATGTACATGATTCCGCCGTGAATCGCGACGCCGAACGGCCTGTGCCCGCCGGCCTTAACGAAATACTCGGGCGCGACATTCTTGCCTGAGCCATTCGGGATCGATGAATCGTTTCCGCTTTTCGCCTGATTCGAACATCCGCATACGGTAACGAAGAAAGCAACGCTCAAGAGGAAAAATACCGAATGTCCTGGCGGGTTCGCTCGAGCGCGTTTACTCATGGGTAATGGCATCGCGTTCTCTCCTTGATCCATGTGAGGGTTGCGTAATGATACCATAGAATACAACGATCCGCCCGTTATCTCGCGCGTTTCGTCAGTAGCACGCATAAGTGAAGAAGGGGTAGGCCGCTACCGCGTGCGGCCGAAGGGGAAGGCTTTCCCCTTCCTGGCGATCGTACTTCCGAATCGCATCATGGCCGTTCGCCAAACTCGCGCGGGTCGAATACGGCCGAGGTTGCCCAGGGCAAAAGGCCCCAGGGACCGAGCCTTACGGTCAATCGCGCGAGCTGGCCGTCGTCGGCGGCGCCGAGCGGATCGGCGCGAAAGCGCGCGGTCCATTGGCGGCGACCGGCGAGATAGTGCCGGCCGAAATCGTTCCATCCGGAAAAGCAATCCCGGGCGCGCTGTCCGTTCAGGAGCAGGACGCGCCAGGCGGAGTCCGGGTCGATCCATTTCATGAGCATGATGACGCGCGTGAAAAACGCGACGCGAACGCATGCGAACGCGATTGCCGATCGGGGGTCGTCCGCGTCGGGCATGGCGTAAAGGTCCGTCCGGAACCACGCGGCCTCGTAGCGCTCGGCGATATTCTTGACGGCATCTTCGTCCGAGGTATTGGGCGGGAGCTCAAGGTAATGGAGTAAGCCCGAGCGCAGGAGTTTCTTGCTCTCTTCGGCAAGTTCCGTGCTGTCTGGGCTGGAGAAGCCGGAAAGGCCTTGCGCCTCCACCATGGGGGCCGCGAGTGCAAGCGCCCAATGCTTTCGATACGGGAAGCTGCCGTCGTCGACGCGCTTACGCACGATCGACGCGATTTTCCACAGCGCCCAGGCGGCGACCGCCAGATAGAGGATTGTCCAGATCATGAGCCTGCCCCCGCCTTCGCGCCTCGGCCGCGAAGCGAATGCGCGATGGCCTCCGAGTCGATCGCCATGCCAAGCAGGATCGCGGGATGGCGCGCGGCGACGATCCATTCGGCCAGGGGACTTCGCGCCTTGAATCGGGTAAGGGCCTCGGGATAGCGGGCGACGAGCTTCGCCTGTCCGTCGGGATCGGCGATGTCCTCCATCGGCTGCCAGCCTGAGTCCGTTCGCGCGATGCCGATGGCGAGGCAATCGTCGGGTGTCTCGGAGTTCGTTCCGATCTCGTTCAGGCCGAGGATGATCGGCGCGACGTAGCGCTCGACGGGCGGGCGGTTTTGCTTGCCCTTTACCTGCTCGACCCTCGGCGGTTTCCCCGGGATAACCTCGAGGCTGATCGTCGCGTGCGGCTGTCCTTGCCTATCGCGTAGGCTGAGCAGCCGCAGCTTTCCGCCCTCCACGGCCTGCGCATAGCGCTCCCCATAGCCGCCGGTCAAGGCGCGCCGGTCGGCGAACTGCCCCAGGCAATGGCGCATGATATAGCTTTCATAGGCCATTTCCGAGCGAAGGAAGGGGCTCGCGCCGTCGAGCTCGACGAGGCGTCCGTCGGGAAACTCCAGTACCGTCCGGAGCGCCCGCTCGTCGCTTTGCCGCCAGCCCCGCTCGACGCGCGACCGCATTTCCTCGTGCTCTTTTTCCCACAGCGCGAGGGCTTGCGGGCAATTGACGCGGGCGATCTTGCCCTCGAGCGGCGTGCCGCGGCGCGAGGAAAGAAACTCAACCAAGCGGCCTTCAAGCTCGAGCAGGGCGGGGCTCTCGGGCGCGACCCAGACGAGGGGAACCGCCGGCGCGGGGTTTTCCGCGAACCGGCGTTCCAGCCAAGCGGGCGCCGACTCGTTCCGTAAAGCCCGGCGGGCGTCCTCCATCGTCTCGATGGCCTCGACCGCCTCGAAGTTCGCGACGACGTGCCGCCAAAAGTGGCTGAGCATCCATGCCCTGATCTCAGGCGCGTCGCCGCGCGCGAGGCTGCGCGCCTCGATGGAAGCGCGCAGCTCGTCGGCGTTCAGCGCGTTGCGCGGCGCGTAGGGTCCGGCGTTGGGTCGGACAATGGCGCCTACTTCCAAAACTGCCAACCGCGTTTTTGGGATTTGCCGGCTTCCGCGATTTTTTGCTTTGCCTTCTCCGTGGTCTCCTTCGCGAAGGTAAAGTGGCGAAGGTCCTCGTCCGATTCCCGCGGATTCCGTTTCATCGATTCGGCGTAGAACTCGATCGCCAATTCGTACTCCCCTCGGTTGTACGCGCCCGAACCCGCGTTAAGGACGAGCTCCGCGTTTCCGGAAGCGCGAACCTGCGCCTCGATCCCGTTCCAAAGCGCCTTTGATTCCTCGGGGAAACTAGCCCCGAGACTGACCGAGATCTCCACGCGCGCCTCTAGGGAGGCTTCGCTCAAATCGCCCTCGGTTTCCCCCGCGTCGCGCTGCCACTGCATGAGCCGCTCAAGCCATATCGTCTTATCGTCGTGGCGGTCGAGGTGCTCCAGCGCCCGTATCGCGATCGGGACATATTTGTTCGGGTTGTGGCGGCCGTAGCCGTAGGCCGAGGCGTACTGCCAGAGATCCTCCGCTGACTTGACGATTCCCTCGTCGTCTTCCTGATACCACCTATCCATGAAGACGCCGTCGTAATGCTCGGCGAAAGGGCAGGCTTCGATGCCGCGGCGGTGCAGGTCAATCGACTCGTCGTAGCGTCCGTAGTCAAAGTAGACGCTGGCCAGATTGTTGCACATCATCGAGTACAGGTGCGCGCAGGCGTCGTAGGGATGCCCCTCTCCGGTTTCGAAATAGCGTTCCATGCAGGCGATTCCGCGCTCGTATACTTCCCGCTTTTGCGCGAGATGGAGGGCCTCCGCCTCTTTGCGCTCGTCGCCGCCGAGTTTCTCGACGCGCTCCGCGATTTCGTCCTCGCTGTCGCAGACGAAGTTATAGCACCATAAGCCGCTGGGCATCGTCGGCGCGGGCTGCCTCAGCGCGAAGAGTATTCCGCCCTGGTCCGCGCGCGCGAAGAACTCGGCATAGGCACTCCGGTTGTCCCGCATCTGGCCGGTCTCGATTGCCTGGAGCAGTTGCGCGCACCTGGCCTTCGCGTCGATGCGCCCCGCCTCTTCGTCCGCGTATGCCGAGAGCCTGACCGTCCAGGGGTTTCCCGGGTCGCGTTCCTCGCAGAGCTTGCGCGCCGCGAGGAAAATGCCGTCAAGCGCGCCCGTCCATTCGGGAGAATCGAGGCATTCCTCGTCGCCGTCGATTTCCGCCTGAGTCGGCGCGTAGCGTTGATCTTCCGGTATCTTCGCGAGCGATCCGAACAGGGCTTCGTGCGCGCCCGAGAGGGCGGCGACCCGCTCGAAGGGCGCGGGCGCGAGCGAGACAAGGCGCCTCAGCGCGGTGGTGTCGGTGCCGGCGCGGAGAAGACAGGCCGGCCACCAGTAGGAGGCATCGCCCGCCGTCGCGAGCCGTTCGTGAACGGCTCGCCCCACGGTCGCGCGCATGCCGGACCCGCACTGATAGATATGGAAGAAGGCCCTGCGCCCCGCCTCGTCGGATCTGCCGGCCTCGATGAGCCAAGGCACTTCGTATTCGACGAAGTCGTCGCCGCCGTCGGCCGAAAGGCCGTAACGGGCCTTGTCGCACGCCTTCAGCGCGCCCGCGAGATCCCCCTGCGCGCGGAGCGCCCTGGCCTTAAGCCGCTCGAGCCTTACCTCGTATTCGCGGCGCTGGGGAAGCGGGTAGCCCTTCGTCAACTCGGCGACGGGCGCGCGGAAGGATTCAAGCGCCTGCGGGATCAGCTCGATGAGCGCGTCGCCGAAGGCGAGCCAGTCGTCCTCGCCGATAGCCTCGCCCGAATCCGCGGACTTGAGGGCGTCGACGGCGGCGGCGGCCTCCGCGACCGCTTCGGCCGCGTTCTCGGCTTGCCGGAAAGCCCGCGCCCGGCGCTCGTGAAAAGCGGCCGCGTCCCATGACCGGAGCCCCTCGCGATCGGGCGACGCCTCGTCGATCGCGCGGCGGAGATCGATCGCCGCGAGGGCAAGCCTGAGGCCGCAGCGCTCGAGCGAGTCGAGTTGGCTCATCTCGCGATAGTCGCTGAGCTCGGCCCCGAGCTGGGGGACGAGGGATTTCATGCGCTCGAGGGCGGAAAGGCAAGACTCCTCGTCGTTAACCGAAGAGGCGATCTGCAGCCTGAAGTCCGCGAGGCGCATGGCTAGGGACGCCTTCTCGGAAGGGTCGGCCGCGCCCAGAAGCGCGTCGCCGTCGGCGTCGATCGTCGCCCAGGCCGCTTTTGTATCGCCCGCGCGCAGCCACAGCGAGCAAAGTCGCGCGATCGACCGAAGCGAATCCGCCCGCAGCGCCTGCTTTCTCAGGCGACCCGATAAGTCAATCTTTTCGGGGGATCCCGTCTCCTCGAGATCGGCCTCAAGGCGATCGAGAAATTCCTCAAGGAGCCCGCCGGTAAGCACAGTGGTGTCAGAAATCATAAGTTCCTCCGCTCAGAGCCTCTAGCATATAGCATGCCCCGATTCATCGTAGCAAGAGGAAAACCGCCGAAAGCGCGACGACGATGGGAAATGTAAAAAGTGCGATAAAAGATAACGCCTCCTTGAGTATTAGTTTCATTCCCGTGCTATACAGTAAATTCCACCAATTGCACGAAGGAGTTACTTGTGGGAAAAAAGCACGCGCTGTTCTGCCTGATGGTATTGCTCGCCGCGGCGGCATTCGCCAAACCGATCGACTTTACGCTAATTAATCACACCGACTACGACATTACCGAAGTGTGCTTCGCGGCCCAAAGCGACGAAGAGTGGGGCGACGACATCCTTAACGGCGATCCGCTGCTCTACCGGGGGTCGATGGAAATCGCTTTCGATCCTGACTACGAAGAAACGATCAAGCAAGAGAATATCAAGCTCTTCGACATGCTGTGCGTCGTCGACGGCGAGGAAGTCGAGTATCGGGGTTTGGAACTCGCGAAGATTAACACCCTCGAGATAAGCATCGACAAGCAAGGCAACCCGGTCACGAAAATAAAGTAAGCCCATCGCGGGGTCGCGTCGGCCCGCCGACCCCCGCGTCGGTAACGCGCATCGCCTTTTTTTAAATTGAGGCAGAAGGCGCGACGAAAGGCGGGCGTCCTCGTTCGGAGCCCCCTCAGGCGAAAGACCTTGCGGGGGCGGCCTCGATCGATCGGCCCTAAAGATTGCATCCGGTTCCCCGGTACGTTAGACTTGAAGGGTGATCGTAGAGCTTTCTCCGAGAAAATTCGCCGTCCCCGAGTTCGTGCTGGGATCGGGGGCATCTGGCCTCCTTCCTGGCTATATCACGCGTTTCGGCTCGAAGCGCGTGCTTCTGGTCAGCGACGAGGGACTGGTCAAGACCGGTCTCGTTGACCGGCTCGTGGCGTCGATGCGCGGCGAGGGGCTCATCGTCGAGGTGTATACCGGCATCAGCCCGAACCCGCGGTCCGCCGAGGTCAGAAACGGCGCCGCCGTTTACGAAGAAAAGGGTTGCGAGGTCATCGCCGCCGCGGGAGGCGGAAGCGTCATGGACGCCGCCAAGGGCATTGGATTCATGGCGACCAATAAGCGCGACATCCTGAGCTTCGAGGGGATAGACGAGGTTGAGCTGCCGGGTCCGCCCCTCATTTGCATTCCCACCACGTCGGGCACGGCGGCGGACATTTCGCAGTTTGCCGTCATCAACGACACGGACCGACGAACGAAAATCGCGATCGTTTCAAAAAAGGCCATACCCGACGTTGCCCTTATCGACCCCGACGTCACCGTTACCATGTCCCCCGAGTTGACGGCCGCGACCGGAATGGACGCGCTTACGCACGCCTTTGAAGCCCATGTCTCGCGGGCCGCTTCCCCGGTCTGCGCGGTCCAAGCCCTCAAGGCGGTGAGCCTGTGCGGGCAATACCTCAAGCGCGCGGTCCGTGACGGCAAAGACCAGGAAGCGCGCAACGGCATGACCATGGCGAGCCTCTTCGCCGGCATGGCCTTCTCCAACGCGGGACTCGGCGCCGTGCATGCCCTTGCCCATCCCTTGGGAGGACAGCTGGACCTGCCTCACGGTATTTGCAATGCCCTCCTTCTTGAACAGGTTTGCGCGTACAATTATCCCGATGCGCCCGCGGGTTACGGCGAGCTTGCCCGCAGTCTGGCGGAGGGACTCTGCGCGGACGGTTTTTGCGCGCAAGGCCTTTGCGCGGGCGGGGACGAGAACGTAAAGCGCGAGGCCGAATCGGTGTTGCGGTCGAAGGAGTCTCCTGATGCCGATGCCCTCCTGGGGCTTCTTGCCGGCTTGCGTTCCGGGCTGCCGCTCCCCAAGGGCCTTGGGGAAGCGGGCCTCTCGAGCGAGCACATCCCCGAACTCGCGCGCAAGGCCTGGATGGACGCGTGCCTCGTGACGAATCCCCGCAAGCCGGACGGGAAGGATCTGGAGGCGCTCTATGCCCGATCGCTTTAACGGAGGGAGTCCCGCCTTGGACGGCGCGTCGCCCTGGCCCGAACAGGCGGATCGCGATCGCGTGCTTACCCGGTTTCTCGGATTGGGCGAGCGCTTTTCCGTGAAAAGCTATTACCCGCAGCTCCAGGCGCGCGTTAAGGATCTCGAGGAAAAGTCGACGGCCCTTGAGGCGACCCTTGCGGAGCTTATCAAGACTAAGGCCGCCCTTACCCGAATGAACGAAAGCCTCGAAGAAAAGGTACGGGAACGGACGCGGGCGCTGGAAGAGACCGTCCATCGCCTGAAGGAAGCGCAAGAGGCGCTCATCGTGTCCGAGAAACTGGCGACGTACGGGCGGGTGTCGACCGGGATCGCGCACGACCTCAACTCGCCCCTTGGCGCGATCGCGTCCTCGGCAACCTCTTTCGATAGCCTCATCAATGACCTCTTTGAGCGCCTGGAGTCGCTCATGGAAAAATGTCCCGGCCGCTCAATACGGCTGATATGCGAATACCTGCCTCAGACGGCACGGAGCCGCGGTCAGGAACTTTCCCGGATTGACCGCTCGAGGCTTAAGGCCCTGACGCAAACGCTCGAGCGTCGGGGGATTCCGGACGCGCCCTGGTTGGCCGAACTCGCGGTGGACCTTGCCCTCGACGCCCGGCTCCCGGAACTTATCGATGAGCTGGGCGCGGCCGAGACCCGTTCGTTCTTCGCGGTTTTAGGTGACATCCTTGGGCTATATCGTTCGCGGGAAGTCCTCTCGCTGGGGGTCCAGAAGGCGAGCGACGCGATTAAGAAATTGCGGAATCTCGACATGGATGCCGACGGGGATAACGCGGTGCCCCTCACCGATCGGGTGAGCCTGGACGCTTGCATTCAAAGGGCACTGTCGGCATTCGATCTTTCGCTTCACCCCCGGCTCACGCTCAACCTTCCGCCGGCAAGCGGCCTTTTCGTCCGGAGCGAGGAAGCGGCCTTGTCCAAGGCCCTGGTCATGCTCCTGGAAAATGCCTTTCAAGCCGTCAGGTACGAAGGCCGGGTCGCCATCTCGCTTGACGCACATGAGCGCGCGGTGGACATACTGATCAAGGATAACGGGTGCGGCATAGCGCCGGAAATAATCGACCGTATCTGGGATCCCTTTTTCACCACCAAGGCGCCGGGAGAAGGCGCGGGATTCGGCCTCGTGTTCGTCCGCCGGACGATCGAGCGAAGCGGCGGCAGGATACGCGCGCAAAGCGTGCCGGGGGAAACTTGCTTCACGATCGAGATACCCCGATACCGCGAAGGAGGTGTCCTATGAAAGGCGCCATACTCTGCGTCGACGATGAAGCGATCATTCTTGTCTCGCTGAAACAGGAGCTGCGGCTGCGTTTCAAGGACGAGTTCGTCTATGAAACCGCCCTCAACGGCGGAGAGGCCCTCGCGATAATCGATTCCCTGGTTCAAGACGGGGTCCCGCTTCGGGCCATCATATCGGACTGGCTCATGCCGGGCATGAAGGGTGACGAACTTCTTCGCGCCGTGCATCGCCGTTTTCCCGAGATCAAATCCATAATTATTACCGGCCACAGCGACCTTGAGCAATTGGCGGATCTCCAAAAAATCGGCCTTGTGCGCGTTCTTCAAAAGCCTTGGAGCCATGAAGACCTCATCAAGGCCGTGGAGGCGTGCGTTGGTTAAAAAGTTACAATCGAAAGCCGGTTATTTTAGGGAAATCCACATTGCCGGTCTGATGTCTTGGCCGGTGGAATAATTGACGGGAAACATTCCGCTATCCCACATATCACCGCTGATCGTGATGAGGCCTACGTACAAACCATCATCCCCAACTCTGCCGATGGATCGTAAGTACCAAGCGGCAGTATCGCCATCTTCATAAAATGCGGCCGAATCCTCGTTCTCGCTATACCAACTATAGAATTCGTCCCAGGTTTTGAATGGTTCCTTGGGCCTTCGAACTCGAGTATCTTGCTTGAAGTACTTTTTTACCTCTTCCATACTAAGCAAGAAGATGGAATCCTCTGTCGTTTCCCCGCCATACTTACCTACCTTATTGTTCGGCAGTTTTGTCGGGATGATCCGGGCCTTTTCCGCCGCGGAAAAGCCGTCATAAAAACTTCCATTGAGATACTTTCGGATCGATGAGTCCTTCCATGCGGCAAACGGGTCTTTTTCGCTGAAATGTCGGCGCGATAATGCGCAATAGCTGATCAACAACGCTTTGTCGCCTTTTACGTCAAGTATACGCCATTGGTACTTTCCGAATTTGTACCCGCCTGCCCGGTTCAAAGCCTCTTTCGCCTCGCCGTATTTTCCCGCGTTCCATAATTCCTGCGCGGCGGGATACTTTGACGCCTTTTCCGATTCGTACTTGGCCATCCTGGCAGCGAGGATTCGCTTCTCTTCCGCTTTTTTAGCCGCGGCATCCGCATCTTCTTTGGCGACTCGGTCAGCCTCGGCCTTTTTCTCCGCCGCCTCTTTATCCTTATTTCGCTGCTCTTCTATTTTTTCGGCTTTCAACGCTGCCGCATTTGCCATCGTAGGCTTCAGGTACGCAAAGTAGCCGATAACGGAAACGATAGCCAAAAAGATTGAAAGCTTGACGAGTCGCTTTGTCAGCTTTACCCGGTTTATGCGGTTCCGCTCGTCTCGAGCCATGCCTTCGACGCGCTCCGCCTGTTTGATCATTTTAGTGGCCATTTCATCGGCATTCTCGAAACCGGGGATCGTGCCGAATACCTCGGACAGCCGCCTGGACTCAGCCGCGTTTTTGGCCAGCGCTTCGTAGCTCATCGCGCATTTGGATAAGCGCTCTGCCTCCGCCAGGGCATCTTGGTAGAGTTTCTTTTTTCGCTGCAGCTCGATAGCCTTCATCGACGATTGATCATAACCCTCGAGCCTGCCTCGGATCGCGTCGTCGGCGAAACGCAGCGCCCTTTGGTAGTTTCCGCTATCGGAAAGGGGTTTTAACTGCGCGGCAAGGTCTTCTTCGTGCCTGGCGCCGCGTTCCGCCATGAGCTTGCCGATATACGCCTTGGGGTTCTGCGGTTCGGTGTTCAGCACCTGCTCGAAGAGCGAGTCCGCCTTTTGCCAATTACCGTCTTCCAGCTCAATATAACCGCGCTGCATCAAGGTGGATGGACTCGGGGAAGACCCCGAAGGCACGGCGGTCGCCGCGGTCGCTTGGGCCTGCGCGGGCGCGATGATTTTTTTTATGCCGCGAAGCAGATCCTGAATGAAGCCGAGTTTGCCCATATCCAAGGCCTGGAGCTGCGAGAATTCTTCGGGTAAGTCATACGGATCCATGTCCCGGTAAGCCGGGATCAGCACTTTCTTGGAACCGCCTTTGATTAGGCTTTGGTAGCGGCTCCACTCGTTTTTTACCCAGATGGCATTGAAGTATTCCGCTTTGGAACCCAACACGATCATGACTTTCGAGGATTGAAGGGCGGCGAAAATGTATGGTTCGTACGCGGTGCCGAGTATTCCTTCCAGCGTTATCCTGGCAAAGAACACCTTGAAGCCTTCCTGGGTCAGCTGATGGTACATGTCCTGGGCCCAGACGCTGTCGGGGGTTCGGCGGTTGTTTGCGTCGGTCTCTTTGTAGCAGATGAATATGTCGAATGGTTCCTCTTTGCTGGAGACTTCGAGTATGCCTTTCTGTATGCCGTCGATGATTTTCGCTTCGTCGGCATACAGGATTCGCTGTTCCTCATCGGCATGCTCAAGGGCTTGCTTATAGTCTTCGTCGGCCAGTACCGAGGCAAATTGGGTTCGGTTACAGGTCGGTATCCGCTGTTTCGTGGCTGGATCCTCGACGTATTGCACCCCATATTTGCAGAGGACGAGCGACCAATACGCTTCCGCGTCGGTCCTGTCCTCGTTTAATATGGTATCGTAAAGCGCGGCGGCTTTATCGAAATCGCTCTGCCTGCGGAAATGATTGGCCCGCTCATACAGATTGCGTCGCTTGTCGTCGTCGAGCCTTGGCAGCGTTTGCTTGGTTCCGCAATACTTACAGGTCCCGATGCTTGATTTTTCCTCAAGATCCAAATCTCCGCCGCATACTTTGCATTTAAAAATCATTATTTTATCCTACTTACGATTTATTTAAGAAGCTTGCATTTCCGGTTGCGCTCGGCAAACAATTGCTGAATTTCGTCGCAGAGAGTCACGGCAATCTTTGCGTCCGATTCCATGCCGGAACTTAATTCCTCGACTTTATTCGCCAATTTATTCTCAATCGCCTCAAGCTGAGGGCTGCTCATTGGGTCGCTGTACCTGATGGTTTCCGAGAGTTCCTTAAGCTTTTTTTTGAGAACGGCGTCCTGGGTTTTCGACTGTAACGTTTCTACGTCTCCCTGTAACGACTTTATGAAAAAGACTTTTTGTTTTACTTTGGCATCCAGTCGCTCGATTTCTTCCTTGCCGGCGTTTATGACGATCAAACCGATCAGAAAGACGGCGAAGAGAATGGCGTTCAGCGCGATTTCATAGCGGATCGGAATGCCGGGAATG
>Ga0209098_1003382_pt1 | contig 13278 bp, 15 predicted proteins | sample AD_JPNHW1_MetaG_FD_184429 | JGI IMG/M metagenome (GOLD analysis project Ga0209098, IMG submission 184429) | Active sludge microbial communities of municipal wastewater-treating anaerobic digesters from Japan - AD_JPNHW1_MetaG (SPAdes) (version 2) | ecosystem: Engineered > Bioreactor > Anaerobic... | reverse complement strand
GCTGCTTTAAATGCAATTACCGAGTGCGCGCAAACCGGACAAGGAAATTTATTGGCATTGTCGTTGGATGCCGCCCGCAAACGCGCGTCCTTGGGAGAAATCTCAATGGCTATGGAAAAAGTATTTGGTCGTTATAAAGCAAAAATTAATTTAATTACCGGCGTGTATAGTTCAGAACAAAAAGATAACGAATCTTTTAAAAAAGCCTGCTCCTTGGCAGACACATTCGCAAAAAAAGAGGGGCGTCGTCCCCGCATCATGATTGCCAAAATGGGACAAGACGGTCACGACCGCGGCGCAAAAGTCGTCTCTACCGGCTATGCCGACATCGGCTTTGACGTTGATATGGGTCCCCTTTTCCAGACCCCGACAGAAGCCGCCAAACAAGCAGTCGAAAACGACGTTCACGTATTGGGCGTTTCTTCCCTCGCCGCAGGTCACAAAACATTAGTGCCCCAAGTGATTGAAGAATTGAAAAAATTAGGTCGCGAAGATATTATCGTTATTGTCGGCGGCGTTATCCCTCCCCAAGATTATGACTTCCTTTACAAATCAGGTGCAGCCGCTATCTTCGGTCCCGGATCCATCATCAGCGATTGCGCTATCAAAATATTAGAGATTCTAATGGCTGATTAACCATGAAATATAACTTCGATGAGGTAATCCCCCGACAAAATACGGGAAGTCTGAAATATGACATCAATCTGCAAATTTTTGGCAGCGACGATCTTCTGCCCATGTGGGTCGCCGATATGGACTTCAAAACGCCCGATTTTGTGGTCAATGCCTTGAAAAAAAGATTGGAACACCCCATCTTAGGCTACTTCTATCATACTGACGGATTCTACCAATCTATCGTCAATTGGATGTGGAAACGTCACCAATGGAAAATAGAAAAAGAGTGGATAACCTTCGCTCCGGGAATTGTTTCGGGTTTGGCATTCCTCATACAGACCTTTACAAATAATGGCGATAAAATTATCGTGCAACCACCTGTCTATCACCCGTTTTTTGCCGTGATCGAAAAACAGGGACGACAAATTGTCAGAAATCCTTTGATGTTAATTGAAGGCTCTTATCAAATCAATTTTTCAGATTTGGAAGAAAAATTGAGAGAAGGTGCGAAAATGATGATTATCAGCAATCCGCATAATCCGGTTGGGAGATGTTGGAAATTGGCAGAGTTAAAAGAGATGGCTGAATTGTGTTTGAAATATAACTGCTTGTTAATCAGTGATGAGATACATTCCGATTTGATTATGCGAGGATTTAAACATCTACCGGTGGCTAATATTTCTCCAGAAATTGCTCATCATACGATTACATGCATGGCACCGAGCAAGACTTTCAACATAGCAGGATTGGCAACGTCTGAAATTATTATTTCCAACCCCGAATTACGCCAACAATTTCAACAAAAAATGAATGATGCCGTCCATATCTTAGGTAATGTGTTCGGCGATATAGCGTTGGAAACTGCCTATACATACGGCGAAGATTGGCTGGAACAACTAATTGATTATCTTATGGATAACGTAAAATATTGCCAAGAATTTATTCAAAGTAATCTGCCAAAACTTCGCACATTCGATCACGAGGCAACTTATTTGCTTTGGGTAGATTTTCGGAATTTGGGACTGTCGCACGAGGAACTATGCCACATTTTGGTTCATAAAGCTAAACTCGGCTTCAACGACGGTCTGATTTTCGGCGAAGAGGGGCGTAATTTTATGCGCATTAATCTGGCATATCCGCGAAGTGTGATTAAAGAGTCAATGAATCGTTTACAAAATGCTTTAAAATAAATAGTGATGGATATAGAAGCAAAGAAAAAAGCGATCGCTATCCTGGAAAATTCAACGGATAGTAAATTGATTACTCATCTCAATGCGTGTGTCCATTGCGGGCTGTGTGGCACAAGCTGCCTCTTTTACAAGACTTTCGACGACCCGCAATTTATGCCCGGGAAAAAAGTAGATTTAGTCGCTTCTATATACAGAAAATATTGTACTTTTATCGGAAAAGTTGCTCCTAACTTAGTGAATGCCAAAGAATTAAACGACGACATGGTAGCAGAAATGGTGGATTCGCTATACGGAGCGTGCACCATGTGCGGACGTTGCGTGAAACATTGCTCCATCGGCGTTGATATCCCCTATATTGTGCACACCGGCAGACAAATGCTCGCAACAATGGGTTGCGTGCCCAAAACTTTGCAAGCTACCGTTGATGCGGCGGTCACAACCGGCAACAATATGGGAATCCCCGAAGACGAATTTGTGGATACCATCCAATGGATGGAAGAAGAATTGCAAGACGATTTGGAAGATAAAAATGCAAAAATCCCTTTAAATGAACCGGATAAGAAAATCTTATACACTTTAAATCCGCGCGAACCCAAGTTTTTCCCGCTCTCCATTTCGGCAATGGCGAAAGTTTTTTATGCTGCCAAAGAGAGCTGGACGTTGTCGTCAAAGATGTACGATGTGACCAATTACGGCTATTTTTCCGGCAACGATGCAGAGGCAAAAGTGATTGCACAAAATATGTATGATGAGGTTAAGAGATTGAATTGCAAAACGTTAGTACTTGGCGAGTGCGGTCACGGCACCCGTGCGTTGCGCTGGGAAAGTCCGAATTATATGCACCAATCTCCCGATTTTGAAATGATTCCCTTGGTGGAACTTATCGAAAAATATATCAAAAGTGGTCGGATTAAGTTGGATAAAACGCTGAATACGAAGAAATACACCATTCACGACCCTTGCAACATTACCCGTAACGGCGGATTGTTCAATACGTTACGTTTTGTGGTAAAAAGTGCCGTGCCGGAATTGATTGAGATGGATCCTTACGGAAACGAGAACTTCTGTTGTGGGGGCGGCGGCGGCATGCTAGCAATGAGCGAGTATAATGAGAGACGATTGAAGGTGGGTGGCATTAAAGCGGAACAAATTCGCAAAACCGGCGCGGATGTGGTCATTACACCCTGCCATAATTGCGTGGACCAATTGGTGCAAATCAACCACACATATCAGTTGGGCGTTGAAATTAAATCGGTGGCTGAGGTGGTTGCCGACGCCCTGATTTTAGAAAATGAATAAATTTAACAACAACATTCAATATTTTAAAGATGAAAGATATTTTTGAAAGAATTAAAGCAACACCGGGTCCACTTGGGCAATATCAAGCCAATGCAGACGGTTATTTTATGTTTCCGAAATTGGAAGGACCTATTGGTCCCGAAATGCGTTTTAACGGAAAAGAAGTTTTAAATTGGAGTTTGAATAACTATTTAGGGTTGGCAAATCTTCCCGAAGTGCGCGAAGCTGACGCACAAGGAGCCAAGGATTTCGGAATGGCTGCCCCGATGGGCGCACGAATGATGTCCGGCGATAGCATTTATCACAAAAAATTGGAACAGGATTTGGCAACTTTCGTGGGAAAACCTGCCGGTTATTTGGTTAATTTCGGCTATCAGGCAATGGTTTCCATTATTGACGTTTTGACCAGCCGCCGCGATGTAATCGTGTATGATTCCGAATCGCACGCCTGCATTATTGACGGTTTAAGATTAAGTTTTGCAAAACGTTATGTTTTCCAACATAATGATATGGACAGTTTGCGTAAACAATTGGAGCAAGCTACAAAATTGGCTGACGAACAAGGCGGCGGCGTTTTGGTAATCACCGAAGGCGTTTTCGGAATGGCAGGCGATTTGGGCAATTTAGCCGGTATCACAGCTTTGAAAAAAGATTTTAAGTTCCGCTTGCTCATTGATGATGCGCACGGTTTTGGCACAATGGGAAAAACCGGTGCGGGCACTGCCGAACATTTCAATTGCATTGATGAGGTGGACGTTTATTTCGCCACTTTTGCGAAGAGTATGGCAGGAATTGGCGCATTTGTTGCCTCCGAAAAATTTGTTGTGGACCATCTTCGCTGCAACATGCGCTCGCAAATTTTTGCCAAATCATTGCCCATGCCGATGGTTATCGGTGCAATGAAAAGATTGGAACTAATCAAAACCCGTCCCGAAATACGCGAAAAATTGTGGACTATTGTGAGAGCTTTGCAAAGCGGTTTGAAAGCCGACGGTTTTGACTTGGGGAAAACAGAATCGCCCGTTACGCCGGTTTATTTGAAAGGCGGAATTGAAGAAGGGACGAATATTGTGGTGGATTTACGCGAAAACTACGGAATCTTCTGCTCCATTGTTGTTTATCCCGTTGTACCTAAGGGAGTTATTATGCTTCGCATCATACCTACCGCTGCCCATACCTTGGAACACGTGGAAAGAACCATTAACGTTTTCAAAGAAGTACGCAAGAAATTGGAAACCGGTTTTTACAATAAACCGATCCCGATGATGAACTTGATTAAATAATTAACCTATTTTTTATCCAACACTTTATGTTGGTAATTCATATTAAAAAAACGACATCTTTCACAAATGTCGTTTTTTTTTAATTAAGCCCCTATTAATCAATATTATGACTGATGATTATCTGCAAAAAAGATATTGACAAAGTGCTACAAACGATATAAGGTTGGTTATCCGAGGTATTAATCTTTACAAAAGAAAACACCATTTCAAAAATCCTGACTTTTTTGAAATATTTCAAAATAATGCTGTGTAAATGTAATTAATGTAGTATTGCGAAATATTGCTGTCCGGTAAATATTGTAATGCGGTGGTGTCCGACCCCCGTAGGATTCGTATGTTTATAATGTATGTTTTGTAAACATGGAATGGGGCGTACCTACGGCACGCTCATATTATGTTCTGCGGTTATTTCTACCAAACTGTCGTCCCTACGGGACGAAATAAGGAAAGAGAAAATTAAAACGAGAAATTAGAAAAATAAAAATATAATGCAATTGCATATAACCGTGTCACGTAGGGACAAACGCTTGGTAGAAAACGAATTGCCCGCACGAAAATGGCGTGCCGTAGGTACGCAACTAATATAGAGATGCACGGTCGCGCGTTTCAAGGGAATGAGGCATGAGAAAAAATGGGAAACATCTGTTTTAACCCGAAGTAATCCTTCGGATTTCTTATGCCTTATACATTCTTCGAAAATGTAAGCCTGACAAAATATGAACCGCTGTAATTTACTCAATAATAATAGATTAATCAAAAATATTTATTATTTACCGGACAGCAATAATTACAAAAACACAATTACCAATTCCTATTTCCACTCAAAAATCACAAATAATCTTCTGGAATCGTGATACCGAACTTCTCACAAAGTGCTTTAACGTCAGCATCATCTTTTGGACGGTGAGCATAACCGCAATGAAACAGCACCTGCCACGAAGCATCAATGCATTTCACTTCGCAAGCACCGATGATGCCGATGCCCTCAAGAACTTCAAGATTGAATTTTTCTCTTTCAAAAATGACATTACCATCGGGTTGAAAATCAACAAAATGCAAATCAAGTATTCTGTTCTGTGCATCTTTCCACACGGTGTGATTAGATGTCGTATAATCCTCAATAACTTCTTCAAAACCAATTTCCTTAATCAGTTTTAAAAGTCTTTCTCTGTCATCGTTGCTGACAATCAAGTCTATGTCGTTATGTTCACGCGATTGCTTTTCCAAGAGGGCATCCACAGCCCAGCCGCCGTCGAGCCAAATCTGAATGTCGTTCTCTTTCATGAGGCAAATAATGTATGAAGCGTCTTCGAGGGTTATCATTGTTTTAGATTTTTAAGTGCAGATTTATGTCAAAAAAATACATTTTTTAAGCAACTTGTTTGTGCAAAAGTACGCATTAATTTTTAATTTGCTTCGCTAATCATCATCAATTTTTATCACTTCACTAATTGAACTTATAACATTCAATGTTTTTGTTCTTAGCATTTAACGACGAAATCACCGATGATCTGCTTTGTATCAGTCATACGCATTTTCCGTTCGGCAGCCTTCATTTTCAAACCGTTATAATTTGTCACGATCTCGCTTCACTCTAATTTAACGTTGTTTCAATTTTCGCCAATACCCCCCCAATATCCTTACTTTCTGAGTCTGGAAGAACATTACATAAAGCGACAACAGAGAAAGAGCATTATACTTTATCCGCATCCCAGAGCATGCGGATATGCTTGCTTTCAAATACTTTGATTTTGTTATTTATGGCGTATTTTTGTCATATTATGTTATATTACAAATTGTCATATATTTATACTGATATAAATCAAAATGACGATTTTCGAAAGGGATTTTTCTCGCTTTATCTATGTTAATCAGTAATTTATCGAGAAAATTCCTAAAATCCTTTTTACTTGGCGGTTTATCAAAAAAACATCTTCTATCGCTTTTCTATATCCCAATTCGTCATCCAATCTTTAATCATCGCTTTGATCAAGATATTCAATGCTTTGACAATACCCCCAATTTTAAGGTCAAATCGTAATGAAACATTTCAGATATTTCAATAATTGCCGAATAAGTCTCCTGTGATAAATCGTATGTATCCATTAGTAGTTATATTCAATAGTGTCCAAAACGTTTTTGGAAAAATAAAAAATGGAAGTTGATTTTGTAAGGTAGAAATAACTACCTTAGCAGTGCAAAAACAAAAAACCAGCTTCCGATGACAAAAATAACACATATCGCACAAGTAATACAACATTTTCCAAAAGAAATTTTCAGAAAAATTTTCCGAGAGCATAATTCTGATAAGCACGCCAAAGGCTTTGATTCGTGGAGTCATTTGGTGAGTATGGGTTTCTGCCAATTCGCCAACTGCGTGTCATAGCGAGACATCAGTAACGGATTAAAATCGTCCACAAGGGGAATCTCAACCATCTCGGCATAAAAAGATGTCCTTCAAAATCGACGCTGTCCTATCAGAATGAACATAGGGGCTGCACCATCTTCAAGGAGTGTATTACAAACTATTTGAATATTTGGGACAGCAGGCCAAGTTCAAGGAAACGAAATTCAGATTCAAAGCACTTGTGAAGCTGCTCGACTCAACCTTGGTGCCGCTGTGCATGTCATTGTACGATTGGGCTCATTACACGCACAGCAAAGGCGCTGTGAATTTGCACACACTGTTGGATTTTGACTCTCTTCTTCCTGAATACGTGTATATTACGAATGGAAAAGGCACGGATGGGAAGGTGTCTCGGGCAATGCCTGTGGCACTTCATAGCATTGTCGTGGACGATCGTGGCTACTGCGATTAGTCTGCTGAACGATTGGGACAGCAGGAACGTATTTTTCGTGGTCAGGCACCACGACAATCTCGTCTATCACCGAGTAGAACGACCACTGCCCGAAAAGATCAATCAGAACGTGCTTGTGGACGAAATAATAGAACTTGACGGAATTCAAACTATTCAAAAATATCCGAAAAAGTGGCGTCGCATCGCCGTGTTCAATTCGGATCACCTATTCACCATTGAACTTATAAACAACAACATGTCGTTGTCTACCAGTACAATAGCTGAATTATACAAATCTATATGGGAAATCGAACTATTCTTTCGAAGCCTAAAGCAACTTTTCCATATAAAGAGTTTCGTGGGCACAACGCGCAATGCTGTTGAGATTCAGTTATGGACGGCGTTTATCGCCATACTGATGTTATCCTACTTGAGAAAGATTGCATTGTATCCGTTGCACCTATCTAATTTGGTACACTCCCTGAGGTTGAATACTTTTACAAAAATAGACCTTGAGCAATGGCTGAACAACCCATTTTCACCGCCTCCAAATGAACCCAAAAATGATAGAGGGCGTATGACCGCTTTCCGACTTAAGTTGAACTTGCCCTAAATGCCAATCATATAACAATTTGCGAAAATTTGTCGAATTTTATTTTGGACACTATTGATACTAAACATAAAAACTAACAATTTTCATCTCCAAATTACACCACTCCCCGTCTTCAAATCGAGAGAAATCGCGCTAAGATAAAATCGTCGATAAAAATGCAAAAAAATGGCAGATGCTACCGCCCAGAATGGTCAAATGAAAAAGTCCGTGCCCAAAGGGAATTTTTTTGATCACATAAAAAACGACACCGCTGCTATAGCTCAAACCACCTGCCAATAAAAACCAGAGAGTGGTGCTGTTGGCTACGCGAATTAGTGGAACAACGGCAATGATTATCAACCAGCCCATGCAGACGTACAAGATAGCAGAGAGTTTTCGCTCTAAACGTCTGCCCTTGTAAAAAAATAATTTGTAAACAACCCCCACAATTGCCAATGCCCAGATAATGCCAAACAATGTCCAGCCTAATGCTCCGCGCAAAATGACCAAGGTTAAGGGTGTATAACTACCCGCAATCAGCAGATAAATCATGGAATGATCTATGTGGTTCAAGCGTGCTTTCCTGCGCATTTTTTTGGCACTGTGAAACAGCGTAGATGCTAAATAGAGTGCAATCATCGTGGAACCGAAGACACTACAACTGACCACTGCCCACACATTGTCGTTCAAGGCAGAAAAAATGATTAAAAGAACGGTGCCGGCAATTGCCAATAAAACTCCCAACCCGTGACTGATGCTGTTGAAAATTTCCTCCGCTTTAATGAGACGTTTCGATTTTGCCATATTGTTTATTTTGAGTGCAACATAACGCTCAACAACACACTTTTGTTGTTTACACATGTATTTCTATGCAAAAAAGAAAGAAAAATAGGAAAAAACTATTCATCAATGAAGAAAGAAAGGCACTACCTTTGTTCTAAAATCACTGTTTGTGTTTCAAATCGCGAGTTGCGTAAGTTTCGTAGCTATAAATTTTATGTTGGTAATTCTCGTTTTCAAATAGTTCGGAGGAAATAATAAAATCAGCGGTAGCACGGCAACAGGCAGTGGGCACATTATAAAGCACCGTAATTCTGAGAAGTGCCTTCACATCCACATCATGCGGTTGCTGCGTCATGGGATCCCAAAAGAAAAACATGAAATCAATTTTGCCTTCTGCCACCAAAGCTCCCATTTGTTGGTCACCGCCCAATGGTCCCGAATTCAGCCGCGTTACTCGGATATAATCACGTGATTCAGGCTCAATTCCACGATTAATTTCCTCTTCTACCAATTTGCCCGTTGTGCCGGTACAAATTAAATGATGCTTTTTGAGTTTAGCTTTATTAAAAGCTACCCACTCCACTAAATCATCTTTGCAGCTGTCGTGGGCAACTAAAGCAATATTATACTTTATCTTCATTGTTAAAAACTTGATTATCTGATAATTCTGGTTGGACTTTTTTTTCTTCTTTAAAATCTCGAAAGAATCTTTTATTAAAACAGAGCATTCCGATAACGCCAACCGTTACGCAACTATCGGCAATATTGAAAATGGCAGGAAAAAAATAAGCACCGCCAAAATATGGCACCCAATCGGGAATCAAAAAAAGTTTAACGTAAAACATATCTACAACACGTCCATACATAAACGGGGCATAATCGAAATAAATTCCATAAAATGCCGAATCAATGATGTTTCCGAGCGCACCGGCAATAATCAGTGACAAAATGCAGGTAGTAATGAGGTCAATTTGATTTTTTTTAATTTTTTGAATAAAGAAATAAATCAAATAACCGACTACCGCAATTCGAACTAATGATAGCATCAGTTTACCGAAATTTTCTCCGAAGCTGATACCAAAAGCCATTCCTTCATTTTCAATAAAATGCAGGTTCAACCAATCTCCACACAAGGAAATGGTTTCGCCAAAGTCCATATTCGTTCTAACCCAAATTTTAAGAATTTGGTCTAAAAAAATAAGTACAAGAACAATAGCAATGGCTGTGATTGAATAAGTCTTCTTTTTCACAAACTATTTTTTACTGTTCAACTTAGCATCTATTGATAAAGTAGCGTGAGGCACGCTTTTCAATCTCTCTTTTGGAATCAGTTTCCCGGTTACACGGCAAATTCCATAAGTTTTGTTTTCAATACGTACCAAAGCGGCTTCCAAGTTTTTAATGTATTTATCCAAGCGGGAAGCCATTTGTGCATTTTCTTCTTTTGCCAACGACTGACTGCCTTCTTCGAGAACCTTAAAGGTGGGTGAAGTGTCCATCGTATCATTTCCGGTATTGTTACATGCATTCAAATAGACTTCAATCCCTTCGCGAGCTTCGGCTAACTTACCTTCTATGATGTGTCTAAATTCCTCTAATTCCTCGTCGGAATAGCGATCCATATTAGTCTCTTCCATAATTTATTGTGTTTAAAAAATGAACGGCAAAGATAGTAAATTTTAAGCTACATTACTTCGTTTTTTTTAAAAAAAATATAAATCGTTTTTATTTTCTTGAAAAGAAATGAAAATCACGTATTTTTGCAGATATTTTTGGAAAGCATGAATGATTACAGTAAAAAACTAAAAAAAATTATATATCAATTAGTTACAGAGGCTGCTGACGAATTGGGGGTGAATGCGTATGTAGTTGGCGGCATTGTTCGAGACCTATATCTGAAGCGAAATTCAAAAGATATTGATATAGTTGTGGTAGGAAGCGGCATTGGATTGGCAAAAGCGGTTGCCCGCAAAATTTCTCCTTCTCCTGCTGTGAATGTGTTTAAAAATTTTGGCACGGCTCAATTCAGATATAATGATGAAGAAATTGAGTTTGTGGGCGCGCGCAAGGAATCATACGACTATGATTCTCGGAAACCGCACGTGGAAGACGGCTCTTTGCAAGATGACCTTAACCGGCGCGATTTTACCATCAATGCGTTGGCAATTTCCCTGAACGGACCCAACAAATACCAATTGGTGGATTTTTTCAATGGTGTTCAAGATATTCAAAATAAGATAATTAGAACTCCTTTGGACCCCGATACTACTTTTTCTGACGACCCTTTACGCATGATGCGTGCCGTTCGTTTTTCGACTCAACTGAATTTTCAAATCGCTGCCGATACGGCTGCCTCCATCGCCCGAAATGCAGAACGACTGAAAATTATATCGAAAGAAAGAATAATTGATGAATTTAATAAAATACTCCTTTCCCCCAAGCCTTCCGTCGGCATCGTGCAACTGGAAAAGTTGGGGCTATTACAGCATTTTTTGCCAGAAGTTCTTAATTTAAAAGGAATTGAGACTATTAACGGCAAAGGACACAAAGACAATTTTTGGCATACTTTGGAAGTAGTCGATAAAATTGCAGCCGTGAGCAATAATCTCTATCTGATATGGGCAGCTTTGTTGCACGACATCGCAAAACCCGCCACCAAAAAATTCAATCCGAGTTTTGGGTGGACATTCCACGGACACGAATTTGTGGGGTCAAAAATGGTTCCCGTTATTTTCCGCGAACTTAAACTGCCTACCAACGACAAAATGAAATATGTTCAAAAATTGGTGGCACTGCACCTTCGTCCGCAAGCCCTTGTGGATGAATGTATTACCGATTCCGCAGTTCGGAGATTATTATTTGAAGCCGGCAATGATGTAGATGATTTGATGCTCCTGTGTGAAGCCGACATTACATCCAAAAATAACGCAAAAGTCGAGAAATACCTGACTAATTTTGCGATTGTCCGCCGAAAATTTATCGAAATTGAAGAAAAAGACAAAATCAGAAATTGGAAACCTCCCATTGACGGGATACTGATTATGGAAACCTTTCAATTACGTCCGACGAAAGAAGTCGGAATCATTAAAACGTCCATTCGCGAAGCTATTCTCGACGGTGTGATAGGAAATAATTATGAAGAAGCCTACCAAATGATGTTAGAAGAAGGTAAGAAAATGGGACTCAAACCTACTCTTTAAGCTTTTCCTCCCTTTCTGCAATCAATCTATCCGAAACACGATTCATCATCACATTCGATTGCTCCCTATCAGCAAAATAATAAGCTACCGATTGATTGTATTGCTCCTTTGTAACATGGTGCTTGAGAAGAAAATCATTATACAAATGAACACTAAGCGACATTTTATTACTGTCGGGCGGAGCGAAAAAGATAACGGATTCTATCACTAATTGCTCGGTCATCATATCCGTCAGCTTCGCGGAATCTATCAGATTGTCCGGCTTGGGATTTTCGGGTGTTCGCTTGCATCCCACAAGAAGGAGCAAAAACAAGGTTAGATAGTATAAAAAAAAGTGCTTTTTCACGCCGGCAAAAATACATGAAAATTTATAAAATAAATGACGGACGTAAGCAAAATAATTATAATTTTGCGCAAACAAAAGATTCATGATACATCGTTAAAAATCAATACATTATGAAATCAAAAATTGCTTTGGTATCGGGGAGGGCAAATCTTGCTTTAGCTGAAAAAATTTCTCAAAATCTTCATATTCCTTTATTGGATGAAGAAATTGTCCAATTTAAAGATGGCGAAATTCAGGCTTATTACAATGAAACCATTCGTGGAAAACATGTTTTTATCATTCAACCCACTTTTTCTCCGGCGGAGAACATTATGGAATTGTTAATTTTGATTGATGCAGCGAAACGCGCGTCTGCTGCAGAAATCATTGCGGTCATTCCATATTTTGGCTACTCCCGCCAAGACAGGAAAGACAAGCCCAGAACCTCTATCGGAGCCAAATTAATGTCAAACCTCTTAACCGCTGCCGGCATTAATCGTTTAATTACGATGGATTTACATGCTGATCAAATTCAAGGTTTTTTTGAAATTCCGGTTGACCATCTGTATGCTTCTACCGTTTTCTTGCCCTATATCAGGAATTTGAATTGGGATAATTTATGTATTGTTTCTCCCGACACTGGCGGGACTAAAAGAGCCTCTACTTATGCCAAATTTTTGAATTGCGATTTTGCCATCGGTTTTAAACAAAGAGAAAGAGCTAATGAGGTTGCCTCTCTGCAAATTATTGGAAATGTGAAAAATAAAAATGTGATCTTGTTAGATGATATTATGGACACCGGCGGCACTTTGTGCAAAGCGGCTACTAGAGTAAAAGAATTGGGCGCAGAGAAAGTCTATGCGATGTGTACACATGCCCTGCTCTCCGGCAATGCTATGGAAAACCTACAAAACTCCGCCATTGATAAAATCGTGGTGACCGACACCATTCCGTTGGCTCACCCATCCGAAAAATTTGAAGTGGTTTCTATCGCTAAATTAGTTGCAGAAGTCATTAGAAGCGTGATGGACAAAACTTCCATATCTTCTCATTTTGAAGTAGATAAATAGAATTTTATATCTTGATGTAATGCAAAAAGAGGCATAGTCAATCGTTGATTATGCCTCTTTTATTATTAAAAAAAGTCATTATTTTCTTCCAAAATCAGCAGGAATCTCCCCCCAAAGCCGCGT
>Ga0209098_1003377_pt1 | contig 13294 bp, 8 predicted proteins | sample AD_JPNHW1_MetaG_FD_184429 | JGI IMG/M metagenome (GOLD analysis project Ga0209098, IMG submission 184429) | Active sludge microbial communities of municipal wastewater-treating anaerobic digesters from Japan - AD_JPNHW1_MetaG (SPAdes) (version 2) | ecosystem: Engineered > Bioreactor > Anaerobic >... | reverse complement strand
AGTGTTTCATGTGTTCTTAACAGTTTGGAAACCATTAAGATAGCAAAACAGAACTAATTAATCAACTGATAGTCAGTGTTTTATTTGTAAATATTCTAAATTTAAACAGTCTCTTAGAAACTGTTTAAAATTTATTTTTTGAATCTATTAAGCATTAGTCTTATCATTGCAAGCTGAATCATTACCTCACTAGTGTCGGTCAGGTATTCGAAGTCCTTACTAAGTTTTCGGTAACTTTCAAACCAAGCAAACGTTCTTTCGACAACCCATTTTTTGGGAATAACGGTAAATTTACTGGAATGGTCTGATCTTAAAACGATTTCAAGTATCCAGCCGAATGTGATTTTGGTTTTCTCTATGAGTACTCCACGATAACCGCCATCAGCAACGATCTTGACCAGCCTTTCGAACAGACCTTTCAGTAAGGCAATTACATCAGTCGCACCCTTGCTGTCATGCACATTTGCAGCATGTACGACTTTGCAAATATTCTAAATTTAAACAGTCTCTTAATATTCTTTGTCGTTGAAGAATCTGATTCAGGAAAATTTCAACTCTTACAAAAGATTATACAATTTTTAGCGTTAATATTGTGCATTGTTAATAATTTCTGAAAATGAATACGTATCGTCTGGTCGGGATGTTCCTGATTTTGAGTTGTTTTTGTTTATTTCAAAATCACGTTTGGGCTCAAATAACCTCAACTGCTGATGCTAAAGTTCCAACTGAATATTCGGGTGGCGCGCAAGATACCATTCACGTTTTTTGCAGCCAGAAAGGCGTACAAAATGCTTCGTTGATAGCCAGTTATCCTGAAGGCGAAACAGGAACTTTTGAATGGAGAAAGTATAATTCGTCAAGTGGCTCGTTTGATTTTTATTCGAGTGACAATGCCGGCAATCAAACTTCATCGATTTCTAATCTTGCAGATGGTTGTTACCGGGTAATTATCAACCCGGCAGGCGGGCAAAAGGTATATACGGCATGGGTTTTTAATAATTATATCGAAGCTTTGGCCGAGATAACTGATTCGAATTGCAGCTCGTTTACTTTGAACGGTACATTCACTTCGCCTGATTTTAACTATACCGATCTTAATTCAGGTCGGGTTATCACTTTGTCAAAAGGAACCAAGGTAAGCTGGAAGGATGGAGAAACAGTAGTTGGCAGCTATGCAACGCAGGTTAAAGCTGATCCGCCGACAAGAAATACAACTTATACTTTTATTGTTACCGATAAGTTTGGTTGTAATGCACAAGCCAATGTGGAATACATCTCAGTTGTAACGAAGGCGGCGTTCACTTATAAAATACTCCAACAAGGCCCCAACAAAGACAAAAGGAGCGATCCAAGCAAAAATGAAGCCCCGTTAACAGTTGAGTTCACAAGTACTTCCGAAAATGCAGGCTCGCACGAATGGTATTTTTTTAAATCGAATGAGGTTATAAATAAAGAGAAAGAAGCCAATACGTTTAAAGATAGTATTCAGGAAGTGGTTTATAACCAGAATCCTACCTACACTTACCAGGCTTCAGGAACATATCTTGTCAAGCTTGTTGCAAAAAAGACAACAGGTTCGCTCACATGTACTAGTTACGCTTATATCGACAATGCGATTGTTGCAGATACCTCATTTATTGATGCTCCAAATGTTTTTACACCGAATGGAGATGGCAGCAACGACAAATTTGCGATTAAGTTCTTCTCAATGAAATCGATAAAAATTACCATTCTCAATCGGTGGGGAAAAGTAGTTCATTCGTGGGAAGGAAATAATATTCAGGGATTTTATGATACCGCTACTACAATAACCCAATCTGTATGGGATGGAAAAATTGGAGGCAGATTAGCCACTCCGGGAGTGTATTTTTGGGTTGCCGAAGGAACTGGTCGTGACGGGAAGAAGCGAAAAGACAATGGCTTTTTCCATTTGTTTAGGGATAAGTAGCCACTACGATTGTTGCTGTCAAACTCTTTTTTATTGTTCATGAATGATAAAATCATAGCTTTTTTAACTTCTGCACACCCACCTCTTGATGACCGTATTTTCTATCATCAGGCAAAATCGCTTTCGGGTGAATATAAAACAGTAATTGTTGCAAGTACCGAAGATTTAAAAACAGTAGCGGATAACGTAACTATTATAAGTAAAGACTGCGAAAATTGGGAAAAAAAGAAGAAGATTGATTTCTTCGTTGACGTATTGAATCAAACAATGCCCCAAATCATAGTTTGTTCTGAGCCTTTGCCAATTTTGGCAGCCGCGAAATATCGAAAAAATAATAAATCAAAAGCCAGCATCTTATATGATGTAACCGAATGGTATCCTTCCAAGAAAAATTTGGGGTACCTTCCATTCTTCAGTAAAATAATCTCTTTCATCAAATTATTAGTTTTCAATATATATACATCAGTCTTTTGCAATGGATTTATTTTCGGAGAATATTATAAAAGTTTGCCATTTCGGATGCTGTTTCCGTTTAAAAAGTGGCGGATTATTGGCTATTCTACGAATCTTGAATACATTAAATACCGAGAATCTACCTTGACTCCGAACAAAATATGTCTGGGATATACCGGGAAAATTAGTGTGGAGAAAGGCATTGTCAATGTTTTTAATGTCGCTCGTTCATTAAAAAAGAAGAAACCTGAAACTGAGATTCGACTGAAAATTATCGGATGGTTTTTTGATGCGAGAGACAGGGCGATTTTCGAAAAATTATGCTCGGAGTCAAAAGATCTAAACATTGAAATTTTGGGAAAGCAGAAATATGAATCATTTTCGGAGCAGTTGGCTGACATAGATGTACTTTTCGATTTAAGAAAGACCGATTTCGAGAATAACCATTGCCTTCCGATAAAGATATTTTATTATGCTGCTTGTGGAAAACCGATAATATACTCAAATTTAAAGGCGATCAAGCGAGACATAGATGTGGCTGAGTCTGGTTATTTGGTGAATCCTACGGAATCGGATAAAATTGCGGATTATCTTGTTGAATATCTCGAACATCCAGATTTGTATAAAAGGCACAGTTTGAATGGTCGAAGACTCGCCGAAGAAAAATACAACTGGAAGTTACAGCAGATCGATTTTATTGATTTTATATCGAAGTTTCAACGCTAAAAAAGTATGTTTCTTCAAAACATTTTTAAAACCTTCGTTTCCAAAGTTCTGATACTTTTAATCAACTTTGCGGTATTAACCCTTACAACCAATTATTTCGGACTGGAGGGCAGGGGCTTGATTTCTATCATAATGGCTGACATGGCCCTTATCGTCATATTCAATAATATTCTGGGAGGCAGCAGCATTGTTTATTTTATGAACAAAGTAGGCTTGTCGCGTTTAATTTTGCCTGCTACTATCTGGATTATTCTTTCAACCGCGGTAGCTGCCATTGTTTTTTCGGTTCTTCACGTTCAACAAAACTATTTTATTCTTCTGGCCATCACGCTGATAACGTCTTTCCTGTCGCTCAATTTATTGATATTTATAGGGAAGGAAAAAATACAACTCTTCAATATTTTTAGCCTGCTACCACCGTTTTTACTATTGATTTTCAGTTTTGGATTTATTTACCTGTTCAAAAACCGAACGGTAAACGGATACTTGTTTTGCTATTTCTTGTCGCAGACGGTTGTGTTTATTATTAGCCTGATTTTAATTCGGCCTTACCTAGTCAGGCAAGAGTTTGGTATATATCGGGATTTGGTAAAAAAGGCGTTCGGCTATGGCTTGAAAAATGAATTAAGCTACTTTATCCAATTCTTAAATTACAGGTTGTCTTATTTTTTCATTCTGTATTATCAGGACATTACTTCGGTTGGTTTATATTCAGTTGCAATCGTCGTTTCAGAATCTATATGGCTGATGACCAGAAGTATTACTACGGTGCAATATTCGAAAATTTTAAACCTAGATAATCCAAACGCTGCAATCGAACTTACCCAAAAATCGGGGAAATTTAGTTTTTTTGCGACGCTTTTCGTGCTTATTGTAGTGGCATTTATTCCTTCGGAGGTGTTTGGTTTTGTTTTCGGGAAAGATTTTAACACAATTAAGCAATTGCTGTTTTTATTGATGCCGGGAGTTCTGTCAATGGCCGTTTCCAATGTTTACGGGCACTATTTCGCAGCCACCAATCAAATGAAGATATTGATTGTAAAATCTACCATCGGCTTAGTATTTACGGTTTTGCTTTCAATCATCCTCATTCCGTTGTGGAGCCTCACCGGAGCTTGTGTGGTCACATCGGTTTCCTATTTTAGCTCTTCGTTTTATTTGCTGGTTTGTTTTTACAAGAAAATTAAACCCGGTGCTAACGACGAGATTGATGTAAATGCTGATTCAAACTTATTTGACCTACCCTTGTAAATTTTGCAAATATGATAAAGGAGATATTAAGAAAGAACTTCAATTTCAAATTCTATATTTTAATTAAGCGGGTTTATTTATGGATGCTCGCACTCCCTTTTGGTTATAGTCTCAAAAATCTGGCGCGTGTTTATAAGTCAGATAAATGGGACAGGCATTATTATGCAAAACATTATCAGGCAAATTTCAGGAGATTTAAGTTTAAAAAAATAAAGCTTTTCGAGATTGGCGTTGGCGGGTATCATTATCCCGACAGGGGAGGCAATTCGCTACGGATGTGGAAACGCTATTTCCCTTTTGGAAGAATATTTTCGCTGGATATTTATGACAAATCTTATGTGGAAGAAAGCCGGATAAAAATATTCCAGGGAAGTCAAGTCGACGAAGTAGTTCTCAATAAGATAATTGATCAAATTGGAGAACCTGATATAATTATTGATGATGGCAGCCACATCAACGAACATGTGATTAAAACATTTCAATTTTTATTCCCGAAATTAAAAGACGGGGGAATATACGCGGTAGAAGATTGCCAGACTTCCTATTGGCCTGATTATGGCGGCGACAGTGATAGTCTTAATAATCAGGCTACGATGATGAATTATTTTAAAAATCTCGCCGATTGTATTAACCACGAAGAGTTTCTGCGGAAGGATTACGTCCCATCCTATTTTGATCAGCATATTCTGTCCATCCAGTTTTTCCATAATTTGATATTTGTATTTAAAGGACTAAATAATGAAGGTTCAAATATTGACCTGAATAATCCCGAAAGTGTAATGGCAGATAAAATTTATATATAAATTTTCGATGATTCTATGCGAGAAGTGTACCAATTGAAAGTAGGCTGATGTACCAATCGAAACAACAAGAAACCTTCAAGTGGGAGCATACATCAGTAAAATATACATGCTTGTTAATTGCATGTATTGGACTTTAAAAAACTAAAAAATGAAAAAATCTATAAAATTGTTCCTAAAAAAGCATTTGCAAATTTTTAAGATTCGTAACAGGTTCTATCCTTCAACGCAAATAACTCAGCGGCACCTGTTCCAATATTACACCGATTGTAAAAGCAACGGAAGATTTCCGGAACTTAAACATACCGGATTTCGCGTTTTTTCACAGTTCGAAGAAGACGGTAAGTTACTTTACATCTTTTCCATATTGGGGATGAATAATAAAACTTTCATCGAAATTGGATCTGATGATGGTGTAAACAGCAATAGCGCTAATTTGTATTTCAATTTTGGATGGTACGGTTTGTTTATCGACGGAAGCAGATCAAGCATAAAAAGAGGGCAGCGTTTTTTTGCGAAATATCCCCATCCCTGGTTCTACCCGCCCAGGTTTGTTTGTGCCCAGGTTACCCGCGAAAACGTAAATGAGTTGATCGAAAACGCTGGATTTGTGGGTGAGATTGGTCTCCTTTCGATTGATATAGACGGGAATGACTACTGGATTTGGGATGCTCTAGAGGTTGTCCAACCACAAGTGGTAATCATTGAAACCCATGTTGAATTTGGATTTGAAGACATCGTAGTTCCTTACGATTCGAACTATTTTTACCCTGGAAAACATCCAGATTATCATGGCGCTTCGCCGGTTGCGATGACAAACCTGGCGAGAAAGAAAGGTTACCGGCTTGTAGGGGCCAATGACATGGGATTTAACCTGATTTTTATTCACGATGGACTAGCTGAAACTGAGATTCCTGAAGTTTCGGTTGAATCTATTTTGCAGCATCCTTCAGTTCCTGAAGGTTTCAAAAAGTTTGAACCAATTAAAGATTGGGATTATTTGCGTAACAGAATATGAAAAAACCCGGGTGGCATTCCCGGGTTTTTCGTTTTGATAGTTCTAGTAGATATTTAAGATAGAATTGGTGCTATTCTTCTTTTTCTTCAGCCGCATAAGCTGCAAGCAGTTCATCCTGTACTTCCTGCGGCACTTTTTCGTATGCTGCAAATTTCATTGAAAATACGCCGCGACCGCCGGTCAGCGAACTTAACGAAGTAGAGTATTTGTTCATTTCTTTCAACGGAACGCGTGCCGAGATCTTTTCATAGCCCTTTTCTGAGCCCATACCCATGATCAAAGCGCGGCGGCCTTGTAGGTCGCTCATTACATCGCCCATTCTTTCGCTTTGTACCCAAACGTCGAGGTCGTATATCGGTTCCAGAATCTTTGGTCCTGCGTTACGGAATGCGGTGCTGAATGCATTACGTCCGGCTAAACGGAAGGAGATTTCGTTTGAGTCAACCGGGTGCATTTTCCCGTCGTAAATGTAAACACGGATGTCGCGGGCATAGGAACCGGTAAGCGGACCTTCTTCCATTTTTTCCATGATACCTTTGAGAATGGCAGGCATGAAACGGGCGTCAATTGATCCGCCAACGATACAGTTGTGATAAATCAGCTTTCCGCCCCATTGCAGAGGATATTCCTGCGTATCGCGAACCGATATCTTCATTTCCTTACCACCGTAAACGAACATATTTTTAGCTTCGCTGCCTTCTTCGTATGGTTCAATAATCATGTGAACTTCGCCAAACTGACCGGCACCTCCCGATTGCTTTTTGTGGCGGTAGTCGGCCTGAGCAAATTTAGTAATGGTTTCGCGGTACGGAATCTTTGGCGCTTTGTATTCAATGTCAATTTTGTGAATGTTGTCAAAATACCATTTTAATGTATTCAAGTGGTATTCACCCTGACCTTCAACAATCAATTGCTTTAATTCTTTCGAGTAATTTACCAGGTAAGTTGGATCTTCATCTTTCAATTTATGAAGGATTTCGCCTACTTTTTCATCTTCCGACTCATTCACAGCCTTAACAGCAACTCTGAACTTTGGTGCCGGAAATTGTATTGGAGCGAATTTTATATCGAGGTCCTTATCGCAAAGTGTCTGATTAAATTTGGTGTCTTTTAATTTTACGGTGCAGCCGATGTCTCCTGCGACCAATTCAGGAACTGAAACGCGGGTTTTCCCTGCTGTAACAAACAATTGAGACAGGCGTTCCTTGCCGTTATTAAATGTATTATACAAGTCTTTTCCTTCAGTCAGTTTTCCCGACATCACTTTAAAGAAAGTTACTTCTCCAACGTGTTGCTCAATGGCTGTTTTAAACACAAACAGAGAAGCTGGTGCTGTTTCAACCATTTTAACTTCTTTTCCTTGAGTGATTGCCCGCATTGGAACAAGACTCGGTGCTGGTGCAATGTTGCAGATGAATTCGAGTAAACGGCCAACTCCCATGTTTTTCTTGGCTGATGTACAGAACACCGGGAAGAAGTCGCGCTGAAGCATACCAATACGCATTCCTTTGCGCATGTCGTCTTCAGAAAGAGAACCCTGTTCGAAATAAAGCTCCATTAACGATTCTTCGTTTTCGGCTGCCATCTCAATCAGTTCGTTATGAAGTTCGTCTGCACGTTCTTTTTCTGAATCAGGAATTTCCGAAACTTCCGGTTTTCCACCTTCTGGTTTGTATTTATACATTTTCATTTTCAATACATCGATTATCGTATTGAATCCCAGACCAGCTTCAACAGGGTACTGAACAACCGTTACCTTGTTGCCGAATTTTCCTTTTAAGTTTTCAATGGTTTGATCGAAATTGGCGTTTTCGTTATCGAGGTGGTTTACTATTAAAACCATAGGAGTTTTAGCTGCTTCGGCATGGCGGTTAGCCGATTCGGTTCCGGCTGCGATACCTGTTGATGCGTCAATTAGCATTAATCCCAACTCTGTTACCTGTAGCGAAGAAACTGTTCCTCCGCAAAAATCATCCATTCCGGGAGTATCGAGAATGTTGATTTTTTTGCCATTTGCTTCAGTATATAAGAGCGAAGATGTTACGGAGTTTCCATATTCCTGCTCTATCAGATGGTAGTCGGATACTGTATTTTTACTTCCGACATCACCTCTGCGGTTGATTACTCCACCCTCGAAAAGCATAGCTTCTGCAAGGGTGGTTTTCCCACTGCCGGCACCACCAATTAAAGCGATGTTCCGGATCTCGTCAGTTTTATAGACTTTCATATTATTTAGATAGTTATTGGTTTTTACTCATTCATTATCAGCTTTCTGGCGCTGTAATCAACAGAGAGGATCAAAATTAGTAATAATTACTTAACAATCAAGTTGCTTTGAGATTACCCGAATTTGCTATAAGAAACGGCGAAATAGAGGTATTTTGAAGGGTAAGAAAATCAGTGTTTTGGAGTTTTTAAGGATTATTAACTATTTGTATAACTATCAGTATATAAGTGATCTATGTTTTTTATATGTTTTTTAATATTTTTTTGATTGGGCAAAAATGATTTTAATTATGTGTATTGACGTCAGTATGACAATGATGCCGAAAAGCGTGCTGAATTTCAGGTTAATATAAATTATTTGGAATTTTAAAATATTATGATTTTTAGCTTGAATAATAATTGTTCAATTTTTAATGGAGGCAGTTTCCTGTCATTTCGTCAAGCCAAAGAATGAGAGGGATTCAAAAAAAAATGCTTTCAGCAAGGGTTAGATTACATAGTTTCATTTTATTCTTCTATTTTTGATGAACAATGAATCAGTATGGCCAAGTTCCCTTTCTTTAAACAGTACGATGCCATGGATTGCGGACCCACCTGTATCCGCATGATCGCTGCATTTTACGGGAAAAACTACTCACTCCAAAAGCTTCGGCAATTAGCACATATAACTCGCGAAGGAGTCTCATTGCTTGGGCTTAGCGAAGCTGCAGAAGCCATTGGATTCAGAACTATCGGGGCAAGAATTACTTTCGAACAGTTGTTTCAGGCACCAAAACCTTTGGTCGTACATTGGGATCAGGAGCATTTTGTGGTTGTTTACAACCTTCGTAAAGGAAAAGTTTATGTTGCCGATCCTGCATTTGGCTTGGTTGAATATACCGAAGCAGAATTTAAAAAACATTGGCTGGCTACGGTGAAGCAGGGAGAGGAGAAAGGTATTTGCCTTTTGTTTGATCCGACACCAAAATTCTTCGAGCTTGAAGGTGAACAGGCCAATCGGAGTCAATTCCGGTTTTTACTTCGGTATTTGAAACCACACCGGAAGTTGGTAACTCAGCTGATTCTTGGATTTATCGCCGGAAGCTTAATTCAGCTGATATTTCCATTCTTAACTCAGAGCATTGTCGATGTGGGGATTAATACCCAGGATTTGAATTTCATCTATTTGGTGCTGGCCGCACAGATGATGTTGTTCTTTAGCCGCATGACAGTTGATTTCATTCGCTCGTGGATTTTGCTGCATATTAGTACCCGGATCAATATCAGTATTATTTCCGATTTTTTGATCAAGCTGATGAAGCTTCCAATTGGCTTTTTCGACACTAAAATGATTGGCGATTTGTTGCAGCGTATTGGCGATCACCGCCGTATTGAGCGTTTTCTCACTTCGCAGTCGCTGAATGTCGTTTTTTCAGTTTTCAATATTATCATATTCAGTATTGTGCTTGTTATATACAAGTGGAGCATTTTCCTGGTTTTTTTGTTTGGATCAGGTCTATATATATTGTGGGTATTCCTGTTCCTGAAAAAGAGGAGGGAACTCGATTTTAAGCAATTTGTTCAACTGGCCGATAATCAGAGCAAGCTTATCCAGCTCATCAACGGAATGCAGGAAATAAAACTGAACAACTACGAACGGCAAAAACGCTGGGAATGGGAGCGTATCCAGGCCCGACTGTTCAAGGTAAACATCAAAAGCCTTTCGTTGCAACAATACCAGCAGGCTGGATCGGTATTTATAAACGAAACCAAGAATATTGTAATTACAGTTTTGGCTGCTACGGCAGTTGTTAATGGTAGCATGACTTTGGGTATGATGCTGGCCATACAATATATAATAGGGCAAATGAATAGTCCGCTCGACCAGATGGTTGAGTTTATGCAGGTTTCGCAGGATGCCAAAATTAGTTTGGAACGATTGAGCGAAATTCACACGCAGAAAGACGAAGAACAAGATCAGGCCGGAAAATTGACTTCGCTGCCAGCTAATTCTGATATTACCATTTCTAATTTGGTATTTCAATACGAAGGCCCTAATTCTCCAAAGGTTCTGAATAATATAAATCTGGAAATACCCCAGGGAGAAGTTACAGCCATCGTTGGAACCAGCGGTAGCGGAAAAACAACATTGGTTAAATTGTTGTTGGGGTTCTATCCGCCTGTTTCAGGTTCAATAAAAGTTGGTAGCTCCGATCTCGATCAGTTTAAACAACAGTGGTGGCGCGATCAATGCGGCGCTGTTATGCAGGATGGGTTTATTTTTTCCGATACTATAGCCAACAACATTGCTCTTCCTGAAGATGAAATTGACAAAGATCGGTTGGCTTATGCCGTTCGGCTGGCAAATATTCAGGAATTTATTGAGTCGCTGCCATTGAATTACAATACTAAGATTGGGCCTGAAGGAGTTGGGCTAAGCCAGGGACAAAAGCAACGTATTTTGATAGCACGCGCCATTTATAAAAATCCGGAATTCATATTCTTTGACGAAGCAACCAATGCGTTGGATGCTAACAACGAAAAAGTAATACTTGAAAATCTGAATGAGTTCTTCGCTGGAAAAACAGTTGTTGTGGTGGCGCACCGCTTAAGTACAGTTAAGAATGCACACCAGATTGCCGTGCTGGAAAAAGGGCAATTGGTTGAATTGGGAAACCACGAAGAACTAACAGCGTTAAAAGGAGCTTATTATAACTTGGTAAAGAACCAACTCGAGCTGGGAAGTTGATCTGAGATGCGAGTTGCCTGTTTCTTTAACCTGTAACTCGCAACAAATAGTACAATAAAATGGACAAAGAAAGAAAACCGATTGAAATTGAATTGAGAAGCGACGAATTTCAGGAGATTGTGCAGCAATCGCCAAGGTGGCTTATTCGTTCCGGGATCATGTTGGTTTTGGGTTTCATTATATTGTTGCTGGCAGGAAGTTACTTTTTTAAATATCCCGACGTGATTAATGCTGATATAGTTGTTTTGTCAGAAAACCCGCCGGCTTATTTGGCTGCACGTACAACAGGCCGGATTGATTCTATTCTGGTAACTGACCAGCAAATTGTTTCTGATGGGCAAATCATTGCCATTCTGGAAAATACTGCTCATTTTAAGGATGCGATGAAATTAAAGGATTTACTGGTCAAGATGGAGCCCTTCATGCAATCGTTCGATACACTTGAAGCAGTACATCCCGTGAATGACTTGCAATTGGGAGATATTCAGTCTGATTATTCGAGCTTCGTTCGGATTTACAACGATTATTTCACACTGCTTCGTTTGAAACTTCATCCGAAGAAGATAAAAGCACTTCGCCAGCAAATAGCTATGAACAAAATATATTACGATCGGCTTTGGGCTCAAAAGCGGGATATGGATGCCGATTTCAAGATCGCCAATAACCAGTTTAAACGCGATTCTTCGTTACAGCTAAAAGGTGTTCTGTCTGATCTTGATCTCGAAAAGACGAAAGGAACATTAATTCAAAAGAAATACAATTTAAATGGCTCCCGAACCAAGCTGGCCGAAACCCAAAGTTCCATTATTAAGCTTGAACAGGAAGTTGTTGATGCTGAAATGGAGTTTGCCGATCAGAAAAAGAAAGCGCAAAACACGTTGATCGAAGCGATGAATGTACTTAAAAGTCGCTGGGCATATTGGGAACAGGCATTTGTTATTAAAAGTCCGACCTCAGGAAAAGTTAGTTTTGCCACATTCTGGAGTAAAAATCAGCAGGTGAAAAAAGACGAGATCGTATTTTCTGTGATTCCTGAAAGACAATCGCAAATTATTGGACGCATTAACTTGCCGGTAAAAGGGGCCGGAAAAGTGGCGGTTGGCCAGAAAGTAAACATTCGGTTCGAGAATTTTCCTTACATGGAATATGGTTATGTGAGGGGAGCGGTGAGAAACATTTCGCTGATGCCTAACAACGAAAGTTATGTGGTTGAGGTGGAAATGCCGCAGGATTTGAAAACAAATTACGATATCAATTTAAAGTTCACTCAGGAAATGAAAGGGTCAGCCGAAATAATAACTTCCGACCTTAGACTAATTCAACGCATTTTTAATCCGGTACGCTCATTACTTAAACACAGGGTTGCTCCAGTAGAGTAAAACAATCAGGCATTCAAATTTTTAGTGTTTTAAGAGACTGTTTAAATTTAGAATACTTGCAAATAAAACACTGACTATCAGTTTGTTAATTGGCTTTTGCTATCTTTATGATTACCAGGATATTAAGAATAGATGAAACATTATCTAACCAACCTCACCGATAGGCAATGGATGCTATTAAGTGGCATTTTAAACGACAATCGTAAGAGAAAACATTCTTTAAAGGTATTTTCAATGCCATTTTCTATTTGATTAAAACAGGCTGCCAATGGTGCATGATACCTGGCTGTTCTCCCAATAGGGAACTAGTTTACTGCTATTTCACCAGATGGAAGAACAACGGAGTCATAGAACAAGTACATGAACTACTTCGCGACAAAATACGCCAAAGAGCAGGGAAATATGAGTCCCCCAGCTTGGCCTGTATTGATAGCCTGTCTATTAAAACAACCCGATTGGGCACCGAATCCCGGGGTTTTGATGGTGGCAAAATGATCAAAGGGCGCAAACGCCATATTGTTACAGATACAATGGGTCTGCTGCTTGCCGTTGTCGTACATGCTACAAATATGCATGACAGCAAGGGTGCGACTGATGTAATTGCCTTACTGAAAGGTCGGTTCGAAAGGCTGGTCAAGATCGTTGCTGCTGGCGGTTATCGTGGAGTACTCATAGTGAAAACCAAAACCACATTCGGCTGGATACTTGAAATCGTTTTAAGATCAGACCATTCCAGTAAATTTACCGTTATTCCCAAAAGATGGG
>Ga0209098_1003374_pt1 | contig 13309 bp, 12 predicted proteins | sample AD_JPNHW1_MetaG_FD_184429 | JGI IMG/M metagenome (GOLD analysis project Ga0209098, IMG submission 184429) | Active sludge microbial communities of municipal wastewater-treating anaerobic digesters from Japan - AD_JPNHW1_MetaG (SPAdes) (version 2) | ecosystem: Engineered > Bioreactor > Anaerobic... | reverse complement strand
TTCGACATGTCCTTATAGGCCGGCGCGGTTTGGCCCTCGACGCCCGCGGGTCCCTCGGGGTTGTAGCCCGAGCCCTGCCAACGCGTCGTAGAGGTTTCCGACGAAAGGGTTACGGACTGAACGACCTCGGAATCGTCATACGGCGTCTCGGGGTTATCCGGCTTTATGACGGTCGGGAGATAGTCGCGCTGCTGTATCGCCTTATCCGACATGTCCATGTCGATCTTGAGGTTGAGGTCGCGCACGCGGTCGATGCCGTAGATCTGCTGAAGGGCGTTGAGAATCTTCGCCCGGTACTGCGCCTCGAGCTGCGCGATGAGTTTTTGCTCTTTCTCGATGCGGGTAAGGCGGTCGAAGTCGGCCATTCCCTTAAAGTCATTGAGCACCGTTCCCGAGCTATCGGTGATGGTAATGTTCTCGTCCTTAAGCCCCTCGACGGCAAACTTGAGGAGCTTCTGGATACCCTCGACCTTCTTGCGGTTCGTGGCGATGTCGCTGCCCGGCTTGATATAGAGGACGACGCTCGCGGTAACGGGATTTTGGTCCTCGGTGAAAAGAGTCTTTTCGGGGATGTTGACGACGACGTTCGCGTCGTCGATGTCGTCGAGCGCCTTGATGTGCTGCCTGACTTCCTCGATGATCGCGCGACGCTTATTCACGTTGCGCTCGAAATCGGTGATGGTCCAGCGCTCGATATCGAATATCGCCCAGGGATCGACGTTCTTCGGGATTAAGTCCTCTCGAATCAGGATCGCGCGCATCTTTCGCGCGGTTTTTTCGTCCGGGACCGAAATGATGCCCGTTGAGGAAACCGAGGTTTTGACGTTTTCTTCGTTGAGTCTGACGACGATCTTATCCCGCGCGGCCTCGTCGGCGATCGGGGCGTCTATGAGCGGCACCATGGTCGGCGCCGATGAAACGGAGAAAATGACGACGACCGCGATGATCGCGGCCGCCACGATCCCGCCCAGAATCAGCTTCTGGACGAGCGTCCATTTCCCCCAGAGTATCGTAAGTTGCGAAATGAGCTTTTTCAGCCATTCGTTCATGCTCCCCTCCCGTTACAGAACGAACCTGTTACTATTTTATTGCATATAATACCATATTATAGCATCTAATCATAGCACATTTCAGCGAGTTGTGGTGATTTCGTTCCAGCCCTTAATGACTCGATCGATGACCGATTGCGCGATCTTGAGGGAAAGATTCGCCTCGGCCATGGCGATCGTCACGTCGTGCGCGTCGACCGACTCGGGGTTGATCATCATCTTCTGGGCGAGGTCGTCGGTCGCCTGCTGCTTTTCGTTCATCTTGTCGAAGGCGGCAAGGAGCGTCTGCTCGAAGCTCGCGGTCTCGGGACGGGTCGCATTATCGATCATACCGGTGTTCGAGACCATCTTGGAGCGGAAATTGTCGACGGTTACCGGCGTTACGTTCGGATTGACGGTCATTTACTTACCTCCCAATCTCGAGGGCGCGCATGAACATTTCCTTCGAGCCCTGTATTACCGAAGAATTCGCCTCGTAGGAGCGCGATGCCGAGATGAGATCGACCATTTCGGTCACGATATTGACGTTCGGGTACTCGACGTAACCGGTCTTCGGGCCGGACTTGATCGCGTCCGGGTGGGTCGGGTCGTACACGAGGCGAAGCTCGGAGTTGTCCTTCTCGACGCCGACGACCTTGACGCCCTTGCCGGGCCCGCGGTCGATATCCTCGGGGGTAAAGGGGGTACGCCAATCGATCCCGTTTTCTTTCTGGGAGAGCACGACGCGACTTCGCCTGAAGGCGCCGCCGTCCTGGGTCCTGGTCGTCGAGGCGTTCGCGATATTATCGGAGATGACATCCGTCCTGAGGCGCTCTGCGCTCATTCCCGAGGCCGCTATGTTAATGCTGGTAAAAAGACCCATTTTTTATACCTTCCTTATTTCAAGACAGTCTGGCACTGGGAGAATTCAAAGTTCGTGAGCTGAGTCATCATCTGGTAGTTGAGCTGGATGCGGAGGAGGTCCATGGCTTCCTGCTCGGGATCGACGTTGTTTCCATTGGCTTTCGCCGTGGTGGTATAGTCGAGCACGCGGCGCGGCTGTACCGTCCGGTAATCGATGACGCCGTCCGACTTGATGTGGCGATCGTCGGAAACGGCGAGCTGAAACTGTCCCTTGGCGTTTTTCTCGGAATCAAGGGCGAGCTTGAGCTCGCTTTCGAAATTCACCTGCGTACGCTTGAAGTTCGGTACCTCGGAATTGGCGAGGTTGTTCGCCGACGTGCTATACCGGAGCGATTGGACGTCCAGCGAGCGGTGTAAAAGGTCGGTAGTCCTGGTAAAACTATTCATTTTTACTTCCCCCACACCACGATTTTCGGCAAAAAACCCGCGCCGTTTAGCGTTTTCTAGAGGATATACCGGGATAGATCCTGATCCTGCACGATGCCCTTGAGCTTTTCGTCCACATACTCAGTCGTGATCTCAACCGTTTGCCCCTTCATCTCGCTCGCGTTAAAGGAAACATCCTCGAGGAGCATCTCCATGATCGTGTGGAGCCTGCGCGCGCCGATATTCTCCATGCGGGAATTGACCTCGGCCGCGAGAAAGCTCATGCGATCGATCGCGTCGGGGGTAAACCGGACGTTCACGCCCTCGGTGGAAAGGAGGTCCGCGTATTGCCGGGTCAGGGCGTTTTTCGGCTCGAGGAGGATGCGCTTAAAGTCCTCCGCATGGAGGGACTCGAGCTCAACCCTGAGCGGGAAGCGGCCCTGAAGCTCCGGGATGAGGTCGCTCGGCTTCGAGACGTTGAAGGCGCCCGCTGCGATGAAAAGGATATGCGTCGTGTCCACGACGCCGTACTTCGTGTTGACGGTCGAACCCTCAACGATCGGGAGGATGTCCCGCTGAACGCCCTCCCGGGAGACGTCCTGCCCGCCCGAGCGTTCGCCCCGAGAGGCGATCTTGTCTATCTCGTCGATGAAGATGATCCCCATCTGCTGTACGCGGTCGCGCGCCTCCTCGATGATCCGCTCGTTATCGACGAGCTTGTCGAGCTGTTCGGCGACGATGATCTCGCGCGCCTCGCGGATCGTGACCGATTTCCGCTTGCTTCGGTTCCCGGTGATCATGTTCGTGATGTTCGCGACGCTCATCTCGAGGTCCTCGAGGTTCGAGGAACCGGCGAACACCTCAAACGAGGGCATGCCGGATTTCTGCACGCTCACCTCGACGATGCGGTCCTCGAGCTTTCCCTCGCGGAGCATCGCGCGGAATTTCTCCCTCGTCGTACCCTCGCCGGAGGCCGATTTCTCGTCGGCGCGCTCGCTTTCTGCCCCGGTGCCTGAAAGAGCCGGGCTTGCCGGGAGGCTCAGCGGGAAAAGACCGCCCGCCGAAAGGGTCTGACCCTCCTCGCCCGCCGCCTGACCTGCTTTTTTCTTCATCCCCGGAAGGAGAAGGTCAAGGAGCGCCTCCTCGGCGCGCTTTTCGGCCTCGCTCCGAAGCGAGACCTGCATCTCGGCCTTGACCATCGTATAGCCGACGGCCATGAGGTCGCGGACCATCGACTCGACGTCGCGGCCCACGTAGCCGACCTCGGTATACTTGGTCGCCTCGACTTTCAGGAATGGGGCGCCGCAGAGCTTCGCGAGGCGCCGTGCGATCTCGGTCTTGCCGACGCCCGTCGGCCCGATCATCAGGATATTCTTCGGGGCGATCTCGTCGCGCGCGTCTACGGGAAGCTTAAGCCGCCTCGTGCGGTTTCTCAGGGCGATCGCGACGGCGCGTTTGGCTTTGTTTTGCCCTATGATGTATTTGTCGAGTTCCTCGACGATAAGCCTCGGCGTAAGCGATTCAAGTCCTTCCATTGCGAATCAAAGCTCCTCGACCAGTATATGGTCATTGGTGTAGATGCAAATCTTTCCCGCGATCTCCATGCTCTTTTGCGCGATCTCGAGCGCGGAAAGATCCGTGGACTCAAGGTACGCGAGGGCGGCCGCGTACGCGTAGTTGCCGCCCGAGCCGATCGCGAGCGCGTCCTCGGCGGGCTCGATCACGTCGCCGGTCCCCGAGATGAGGAGCGTCTTTTCCGCGTCGGCGACGAGGAGGAGGGCCTGCAGGTTCCTGAGGGCCTTGTCGGTCCTCCAGTCCTTCGCGAGCTCGACGGCGGCCCGCGTGATGTCTCCCGCGAACTCCTTAACCTTCGCCTCGAACCGCTCGAGGAGCGTAAAGGCGTCGGCGGTGGCGCCCGCGAAGCCGGTGAGAATCCTGCCGTCGTATATCTTCCGAACCTTTCGAGCGTTCGGCTTCATGACCGTCTCGCCCATGGTCACCTGACCGTCTCCGGCCATGGCGACCTTTCCGTCGCGCCTGATCGCGATGACGGTCGTGCTCCTAATCTTCTCGGTTTTCATGGTGTCTCCTTTATCCGTGCGGATGCGCCCTGTGATAGAGCCGTTTGAGTCCCTCGCCCGTCACGTGGGTGTATCGCTGGGTCGTCGATATGCTCGAGTGCCCAAGAAGTTCCTGCACGACGCGTATGTCCGCGCCGCGCGAGATCATCGTCGTCGCGAACGAGTGCCTCAGGGCATGGGGCGAAAGGTGCTTAAAGCCCTCGGCTGCGTCGGTGTAATGCGCGAGTATGAATTGGACGCCGCGGACGGAAAGGGGGTTCCCGCGCGACGAGAGAAAGAGCGCGGCCTTCGCGGCTGGGTTTTCCTGCATGCGGCCGATCAGCGCGGCGCGCTCGGGAAGGTACTCCGCGAGCGCCTTCCTGGCGTCCTTCGCGAAGAACACGCGCCGCTCCTTGTTGCCCTTTCCCCGCACCACGGCGGACGAAAGGTCCCGCTCGATGTCCCGCATCGTGAGCCCCGCGATCTCGGAAACTCGGCAGCCGCTCGTATAGAGCGCGGCGAGAAGCGCGCAGTCGCGCGCGGGCCAAAGCGAATGGGAGCGCTCGATCGAGGGCGCTTTTCCCGCTGTCCGCATATTCGGTGAGACCGCTAGCGTTTTGGGAGAGGCGGCCGGCAACGCGCACAGGCGTTCCGCTTCCTCGGCGAAAAGGAATTGGGGAAGTTTTTTCGGGACTTTGAGGTTTCGTATCGCCGACGCAGGGTTATCCGCGCGGAGCCCGAAATGAACCGCGTAGCGAAAAAAGCCCCGAACCGAGGCGAGTATCCGATTGAGGCTTGAGCTCTCGTAGCCTTCCGAGCCGAGATCCGATACGAAAAGCCGCAATTCGCCGGTCGTGACGCAAAGCGCGTCGGGACCGCAGGCGGAGGCCGTCTTTCCATTCGACGAAACCCATCGATCGAGGAGCGCGAGATCCCGGCGATAGCTTTCCACGGTATTCCGCGAAAGGTTTCGCACGCCGGAAAGGTACTCGAGATACTCCTCGAAATGGCGGTTCATTCCTCGCCTTCCGAATCGGCCTCGGCGGTTACCTCGGCCGGCTCTTCCTGGGTATGGAGGTAGTCGCACTCCGGGTTAATGCAGGACTTAAACGACCCGTTTTTCTTGTCGTATTTCTCGACCAGGAACTGCCCGCATTTCGGGCACGTCGCGTTGATCGGCTTAAAGTGGCTGATGAAGTCGCACTCCGGGTAATTCGTGCACCCGAAGAATTCCTTGCTCCTGCCCTTGGTTCTCCGCGAGACGATCTCGCCGTTGCAGCCTGGGCGCGGGCATTTCGCGAGCGGGATCGAGCGGGTGTTTCGGCACTCGGGGAAACCCGAGCACGCGAGGAAGAACCCAAAGCGCCCGAGCTTCTTGAGCATCGGCTTCCCGCAGAGCTCGCACACGTAGTCCGTCGACTCGTCGAGGCGGCCCTTCATGCTGTCGAGGGTTTCCATGACCTCGTCCACCCGGCTTTTGAACGGCTTGAAGAACGTGCCGATCATCTGGGGCCACTCGATCTTATCCTCCTCGACGTCGTCGAGCTGCGCCTCGACCGAGGCGGTGAAATTGACGTCGACGACGGTCGGGAAGTACCCGACGAGGATATCGTTGATGATGCGCCCAAGCTGGGTCGGGACGAGCTGCTTGTTCGAGCGCGTCACGTAATAGCGCTCGAGGAGCACGGAGATGATCGGCGCGTACGTCGAGGGCCGGCCGATTCCCTTTTCCTCGAGGGTCTTGACGATCGACGCGTCGGTAAAGCGCGACGGACCCTGGGTGAAGTGCTGCTCGGGATGGAAGCCGTTCACGTCGAGCTTCTCGCCCACCTTCATCTCGGGCAGGGGCTTTTCCTTCTCGTCCTTCGAGATAAGCGTCTTGATAACCTTGTAAAAGCCCTTCTCGAACACGCGGGTCGTCGAAACGCGGAAGAGCGCGTCGCCCGCGCGGATGTCGATGCTCGCGGTTCGGCTGCGCGCCGGGTTCATCTGGCTCGAGACGAAGCGCTCCCAGATGACGGTGTAGAGCCTGAGCTGGTCGCGCGTCAGGAATTCCTTCACGTATTCGGGGGTATACTGCACGTAGGTGGGCCTGATCGCCTCATGGGCGTCCTGGGCCTTTTTCTCCACGGAATACTCGTTCGGCGCGGGGGGAAGCTCGGCGGGGTATTTCTCCCCGATCCATTTTCGGACCTCGTCGAGGGCGACGGTCGAGATGCGCACGGAGTCCGTTCGCATGTAGGTGATGAGACCGACGCGGGTTGAGCCGATGTTGATACCTTCATAGAGCTGCTGGGCTATCTGCATCGTCTTCTTCGAGGTATAGCCGAGCCGGTTCGCCGCCATCTGCTGAAGCTTCGAGGTCGTGAACGGGGCCTTCGGGCGTATGGTCTTTTCGGTGGTCTTGATGTCCTCGATCACGCAGGGCGAGGCGCTGATGGCCGCGATGATCTTCTTGACCGATTCCTCGTTCTTGAGCTCGGGCTTCTCGTCCTTATAGGTAACGAGCTGCGCGGAGAATTCCGCCTTGCCCTTCTTGAAGTCGGCGTCGAGCGTCCAGTATTCCTCGGGGATAAACTCCTCGACCTCGCGCTCGCGCTCGCAGATAAGCCTGAGCGCGACGGACTGCACGCGCCCGGCGGAGAGCCCGTTCTTTACCTTCTTCCACAGAAGGGGCGAGAGGTTATATCCGACGAGACGGTCGAGGACGCGGCGCGCCTTTTGCGCGTTCACCTTCGATTCGTCGATGTCGATAGGATGGAGGACCGCGTCCTTGATGGCCTGCGGGGTGATTTCGTTGAACACGATCCGCTTGATCGGCACCTGGTATTTCGAGAGGATGGAATTCCTCAGGTGCCAGGCAATAGCCTCTCCCTCGCGATCATTATCGCTCGCGAGTAGCACTTCGCGGGATTTCTTCGCGTCCGTCTGGAGTTCCTTGAGCAGCTTCGCGCGCCCGCGCACCGTTATATACTCGGGCTGATAGTTGTCATCCGTGTTGATCGCGAGCCTCGATTTCGGCAAATCGATGAGATGGCCCATCGAGGCCTTTACGACATACCCGTGACCGAGGTATTTTTCGATCGTCTTTGCCTTCGCGGGCGACTCCACGATCACGAGCGTCGTCTTCACGTCTTTCTTAGCTACTGCCTTCTTCGAGGCCATATTCAGTTCTCCTCAACGGACCCGCCCGTCAGAGCGGACCCAGTTCATTCTCGAATTCAAGCGCGAGTTGGCGGCCGATCCCCTCGGGACCTTGCCGCCCGGACGCGCCGCGCGCGCGCGAAACGCCAAACGCGGGATTCGCATCCGCCCGCGCGGCGGAACCACGCAAAGGCGCGGGATAGGCCCACGAATCAAGAACCTCATGGGCCGAACTTACCGCAGGCGCGCCGTCGAACGCCAGCCGCTTCGTTCCCGCGCCGCGCGGCGAGTCGAGCGTTCCCGAAAACACGAAAAGGTCCTTCCCCTGCTCGAGCGCGAAGTCCGCCGTAATGAGCGCTCCCGATTTTTCGGGCGCCTCGATCACGACAACCGAGCGCGCGAGCCCGGCGATGATGCGGTTCCGCTCGGGAAAGCGAAACTTGAGCGGTTCCTCGCCGGGAGGATATTCCCCGATAAGGCAACCGCCCGACTCAAGGAGCCTACCGGCAAGGATCGCGTTGCTCCGCGGGTAAATCCGGTCCAAACCGCACGCGAGCACGGCGATCGATTTACCCGACTCCTCGACGCAGCCCCGATGCGCGAACGCGTCGATTCCGCGGGCGAGCCCCGAAACGACCGGCACGCCCGCGTGGGCAAACTCCTTCCCGAAACGCGCCGCCGCAAGGGCGCCGGTTCCCGTGGGCATTCGTGTCCCGACGATCGCCACGAGCGGCTTCTCCGGATCGGGCAGCGTCCCTCTCCAGAAGAGAACGAACGGTGGATCATGGAGTTCCCTGAGAAGCGGCGGATAGCCTTCGTCGAGGATGGAAACGGCTTTAATGCCGTAACGCTCCATTCCGCGAAGGTCATCCTCGACGAGATCGGCAAGGATTTCGGGCTTCCACGCGCGCGTTACGATTCTCCTGCGCACGAGGAGGCAAATATCTTCTATAGAACGTACTGTAAGTGATTCAAGATTGTCAAGTTTTTTTGCCAAAAACCCCTTCTCCGCGCAGGTGAGAAAAGTGCATCTCGCGAGCGCTAGAAGGAGTCGGTCAATGCTCATAGGCCTTTTCGAGGACGGTTGCCTTATTCGCTTCGGCCTCCGCCTTTCGTTCCTTGTCGAGCGAAAGCGAGAGGATTCGGTCGTACATCGCGACGGAGGCGTCGTATTTCCCGGTAACGTAGTAGGCGCGCGCGGCGACGAACATCGCCTCTATATTGCGGTGGTCGATGTCGAGAACTTTCTCAAGGTAGGGAATCGCGTCGGCGGGCCGATTGAGCTCGAATACGTAAAGGACCGAAAGCCCGTAGAGCGCGCGCACGTACTTCGGCTCGAGCTCGATCGCGCGCAGGTACGACGATTCGGCGAGCTTCCAGTAATTGTCGCGCTGCGCGAGGGAACCGGTCGCGCCGTAATCGAGCGCGGACTTCGCCATATACCCGGCGCAGACGCCGACGTAATAGTAGAGGTTCTGATTATTCGGGTAATACTCGATGGCCTTCTGAAAGGTCTCGAGCGCCTTGCCGTACATGCCGTTATCGAGGTAGCGCGTGCCGAGAATCTTATACCATATCCCGACGCGGGTCTCCGCGTTGATGATGTCCTCGACGCGATACTGGTATTTCTTTATCGCCGCCGTCAATTCCTCGACGGAGGTAGGATTTCCGACGTTTTCCTCGATCGACTGCATCCGCCTGATCGTCTTGACGTTCGGACCGCACGACGCGAGGGAAAAAGAGACGCACAAAACTAAGATCGCCGTTACGTAGGGTTTGTTCACGATGCCGCCTCCAGGTGTGGCTTTTTCATTTAATTTTCGCCTTCTGGCTCATAATTGTCAAAGAAATCCGCGTGATAGAGCTTGAGCGATTCGTTCTCCACGTGGGTGTAGATCTGCGTGGTGGCGACGTCGGCGTGACCGAGGAGATCCTGCACCGAGCGAAGGTCCGCGCCTCCCGCGAGAAGGTGCGTCGCGAACGAGTGCCTGAGGGTATGGATCTTCGCCGTAACCCCCGAACGCGCCTCGATGCCCTGAAATCGGTCCCAGATCCCCTTTCGCGAGAGACGGCCGCCGCGCGCGTTCACGAACACCGCGTTCGAGATTTTGTTCCCCAAGAGTTCCTTGCGCGCGCCCGCAAGGTATTCGGTAAGCCATTTCTCCGCGGGAGAGCCGAACGGAACCATGCGCTCCTTACTGCCTTTGCCGTGCACGAGGATCATCCGCTCGCGAAAATGGATATCCGAAAGCGAAAGTGAAACGGCCTCGCTCACGCGAAGCCCGCAGGAATACACGAGCTCGAAAAGCGCGCGGTCCCGAATCCCGTTCGGGGTATCGAGCGGTATGGACGAAAGGAGGGCGTCGATGTCCTCGGGGGAAAGCACCCTTGGTAGGCTCTTCCCCCGCCGGGGCGATTCAAGGTTGTCTGCGGGATTGTCGGAGCGCAAGCGCTCGAGGATGGTAAACCGAAAAAAGGAGCGTAAGGCCGCGATGTCGCGCGCGACGGTCTTTCCCGAGGCGCCCGAATCCGAGCGGGAGATGACGAACGCGACGCAATCCTCCGTCGTGGCCTTTTCGACCGTTGCGCCGCGCGACTCAAGCCACGAGAGAAAGATAGTAACGGTCGTCGCGTAGGTCTCCGCGGTAAGGCGCGCGCGCGCCTCGCCGGTGACCAGAAACGCCTTGAATGACCGTACGAGCGTCTCGTTCAGTTCTGCGCCTTCTGCTGCATCCTCACGACGGTCGGCGTATCGAGATCGTCGCCCGAGGCGGGCGCGGAAACCTGGGGCATCGAGACCGCGCCGTTGCGCGTGCCGAGTCCCGACACCGGCCGCTGCGCGCGGTCGTTCAGCTCTTTCCATTCCCGTCCGGTCATGAAGTCGCCCGGCGCGGAACCCGCGGCCTTTTCAGAGCGCGCGCTCGCGGCGCTTCGGTCGATCGCGACTTGATAGTGGTTCGTCACGAACCCGGTCGCGATAACCGTCACGCTGATCCGGTCGCCCATCGCGTTATCGATCGCGGTTCCGTAGATGATAAGCGCGTCGGGGTCGGCGTTCGCCGTGACGATCTTGACGATCTCCTCGACCTCGACGAGGGTCATGTCCTCGCTGCCGGTGATGTTGATGAGTATGTGGTTCGCGCCCTCGATGTGGGAGTCCTCGAGAAGCGGGTTATTGATCGCGTTCGTCGCCGCGTCGACGGAGCGGTTATCGCCCTCGCCGGTGCCGACGCCCATGATCGCGTCTCCCTGCCCTTCCATCGTCGTCTTTACGTCCGCGAAGTCTATGTTGATGAGCCCGGGATGGGTGATGAGGTCCGAGATGCCCTGCACTGCCTGGCGAAGGACGTCGTCGGCCATCGTGAAGGCCTGCTTGATCGGCGTGCGGCGGTCGACGAGCTTGAGGAGATGCTGGTTGGGGATGACGATGAGGGTGTCGACCGACTTCCGGAGCTTCTCGATGCCTTCCTCGGCGAGGCGCTGCTTGACCTTCCCCTCGAAATCGAAGGGACGGGTCACGACGCCGACGGTAAGGGCGCCTTGGCTCCGCGCGATCTCGGCGATGATCGGAACCGCTCCGGTGCCGGTGCCGCCGCCCATTCCCGCGGTGACGAACACCATGTCGGCCCCGCGGATCGCGTTCGTGATCATCTCGGTATCCTCGACAGCCGCCTTTTCGCCGACCTCGGGCTTGCCGCCCGCGCCGAGTCCCCCGGTGAGCTTCGAGCCGATCGCGAGCTTCGACGGCGCGTTCGAGTAGTTGAGCGCCTGGACATCGGTGTTCGCGACGACGAAGTCGACGTTCGCGAGCCCGCATTCCATCATGCGGTTAACCGCGTTCGATCCGCCGCCGCCGGCGCCTATTACTTTAATGACCGTAGGGCTTATCTCCCTATGTTGCATCACCTCGATTTCCATGTAGTTCTCCCCTCCCAGAAAAAACTGACTCACCCCTTGCAGTATAGCATGATAGTATGTCTTTTAGAAAAATTCCTTGAGCCAGCCGCGTATGCGCCCGATTACGGGCTTCGCGGCGGCTTCCTCGGGACGCGTCTCGGGTATCTCTTCCTTACGCCGCTCGTAGGCCGCGAGGACGAGCCCGAGCACGGTCGCGTAATCGGGGCTCCGGTACTCGCCGGTAAGCCCGCCGAAATTCCCCGGTATGCCGATCCGCACCGCCTGTGTGCCGAAGATCTCGCACGCGAGCTCGACCGCGCCGGGAAGGTTCGCGCCGCCGCCGGTCAGGATCACGTTTCCCGAAAGCTGGCGAGACTTCGTGACGGGAGCGATCTTTTCCTTGACCATCGTGAAGATCTCGGCCATGCGCGGCTGCACGATCTCGCAGATCTCCGCGCGCGGGATGACGACCGGCGGCCTGCCGCCGACGCCGGGAAGGATCACTTCCTCGTTTTCCTCGATGAGCGGGAGCCAGCAGCAGCCCGCGTCGAGCTTGATCCGCTCGGCGGTTTCGACCGATATGCCCTTCACGATCGAGATGTCGTTCGTTACCTGTATCCCGCCGACCGGAAGCACCGCGGTCAAAAGTGGCGCGCCGTCGGCCATGACGAGCACGTCGGTGGTGCCGCCGCCGAGATCGATGAGGATTGAGCCGAGCTCGCGCTCGTCCTGGGTCATGACTGATTTTACGGCGGCGAGGGAGTGCATCATGTACTCGTCCACCGAGAGGGAGGCGCGGTTCACGCATTTGACCATATTCTGGACCGAGGTGACCGAGCCGGTGATGATGTGTACCTCGGCCTCGAGCCTGACGCCGATCATGTTCCGGGGATCCCGGACGCCTTTTTGCTCGTCGACGATATAGGATTGTGGGATGACGTGGAGGACCTGGCGGTCCATGGGGATGACGACCGCCTTCGCGGCGTCGATGACGCGGTTGATGTCTTCCTGGCCGATTTCGCGGTTATCGCGGCCCTTACCGGTCACGGCCACGACGCCACGCGAGTTAAGGCCGTCGATGTGGGTTCCGCCGATGCCGATCATGCATCGGGTGACCTCGATGCCGCTCATCATCTCTGCGGCCTCTACGGCCTGCGCGATAGCCCGGACGGTGTTTTCAATGTTAACGACGACGCCTTTTCGCAAGCCTGTCGACGGACTCGTCCCGACGCCGGTAATCTGGAAGACGCCCGTGTCGGATATCTCACCGATCAGCGCCCGTATCCGGCTGGTTCCAATGTCGAGTCCGACCACGACCTCACTCAAAGCGTCTTCCCCTTCGCGCGATACGAGACCGTACCCGCTCTAATGTCGATTTCGTCAATTGACGGATCAAGGTCCTTCACGACGTCCAGTACCAGCATCATATACCGTAATGCGTCTTCGTTCAACGCCTTGTCGGTGCGAACGCGCACGGGGGTGTGGACGGGGTACACGACGAGGTCATAGCCGCCGTAGGCCTTCTCGTCGATCTTGATCTCGGAGACCGACGCAAGGAGGACGGGGTCCTTTCCCTCGATATCGGCAAGGTTCTCGAGGAGCGGTCTGAGGCGCGCGTCGAGCCGCATCCCGGCGACGGGGTTCTCGAAGGTCAAGCCCGTCACGAGCGGAAGCGCGGTCTTCGCGGGCAGGCGTCCTATCCTGAACGCGACGCCTTTTCGGTCGATCTCGACCGGCACGGTTTTCCCGTCCACGACCCCAAGCGACACTGCGACCGGGACGCGCTCCTTCACGGAGATCACCACGCGGTCGGGGAACTTCTTCTCGACGGTCACGGTCTCGAACAGGGGATTCGAGGCAAGCCGCGCCGCCGTGGCGGCGGTGTTAAAC
>Ga0209098_1003371_pt1 | contig 13316 bp, 5 predicted proteins | sample AD_JPNHW1_MetaG_FD_184429 | JGI IMG/M metagenome (GOLD analysis project Ga0209098, IMG submission 184429) | Active sludge microbial communities of municipal wastewater-treating anaerobic digesters from Japan - AD_JPNHW1_MetaG (SPAdes) (version 2) | ecosystem: Engineered > Bioreactor > Anaerobic >... | reverse complement strand
GAAGCGGTCTGCATCTGTCCGAGAATTGTTTGCTGAACACGGGTAACGCGACCACTGCCATTACAGGTAGTACAATTGCTCATTCCGGAGCCCGATGCTGCACCCGAACCATTGCAATGCGAGCAGGAAACATATTTCTTAACTTTAATTTTCTTTTCAACACCGGCAGCCACCTCGGCCAGATTAAGTTTGACTTTCACCCGCAAATCTGAACCGCGTCGTACACGCTGTCCGCTGCTGCGCTGTGAGCCGCCAAAACCCCCAAATCCGCCGAAACCACCAAAATGTCCTCCAAAAATATCGCCAAAATGAGAGAAAATATCATCCATGCTCATTCCCCCACCGAATCCACCTCCACTCGCTGCACTGCTACCGACACCTGCATGACCAAACTGATCATACCGCTGACGTTTTTGGGGATCGCTCAGGACTTCATACGCTTCGGCAGCCTCCTTGAATTTTTCCTCAGATACCTTATCACCCGGATTTTTATCGGGATGATACTGGATGGCTTTCTTTCGGTATGCTTTTTTGATCTCATCAGCACTTGCTGATTTCGAAACTTCTAAAATTTCGTAATAATCTCTTTTTCCGGACATATATATTTTTTGTTATTCAATGAAATTCAGCAGTTTATCACTACAATATTTTATTCAGGTTATTCGCCTACTACCACCTTGGCAAAGCGTATTACCTTTTCGTTAAGGGTATATCCCCTGGTGAGGCAGTCGATTATTTTACCTTTCTGATCTTCGGTGGGTGCAGGATAGAGAGTTACAGCTTCGTGTTTATCCACATCGAAAGGCTCATTGTCGGTAGGAATTACCTTCACCCCATTGGTGTTGAGGAAACTCATAAACTTGGAATATATCAGGTTAATACCTTCTTTCACGGCCTCAATATCTTCGGTAGTTTCCATGGCTTTCATTGCTCTTTCGAAATCATCGACCAGGGGTAAAATATTTACAAATATATTTTCACCTGCATTTTTGATTAATTCCGATTTTTCTTTCAGCGTACGCTTGCGAAAATTGTCAAATTCGGCCATCAGTCGCAGATTTTTATCGTTCAACTCTTCGCACTTCTGGTTCACCTGTTCTAAATCTTCGGCTATCTTTGCAGCTTCATTTTCTGTTGTTTCTTGGGAATGCAGAGCGGTTTCCCCGTTTGTGGATTTGGTTTTGGTTTCCTCCGTCGGAATTTGATCGGTTAGTTTTTCGTTGTCAGAACTATGTTTTCTTGTTTTCATTTCAACACTGATTATATTTTTTATTATTTATTTTTCAATTTTCATTCATCGAATTGTTTGGCAGTCCGAAACCGGACAAATTACACCATTTTTGTCATTACAATAAACCTGCCAGAATGTCCGAAACTGATTTTTGGCAGAAATCAGGACATTTTGGCAGGAAAATAAAAAATTTAACTGACAAAACTGATGACAAAATTTATTTGTCAATATTTTTTCGTTCGAGCCATTGAATAAAATGATCGGGGTTCTCGTCAAATGCAAAGGATTTATTGAGCGGCTTTCCTTGGTTGTCGAGCATTACATAGAATGGTTGTGCATTAGCCCCGAATTTATGACGCTGCAAATAGCTCCACTTATCACCCACCGTACTAATGGTTCGGGTACGGCCGTTTTCGGTTACCTGATACGATTGTGCCAGTGGTGTTTTATCGTCCACATACAATGAAATGAGTACAAAATCTTCATCGAGGATCCGTTTTACCCTTGGATCTGTCCAGACTGAAGCTTCCATTTTCCGACAGTTGACACAGCCAAAACCGGTAAAGTCGATGATTGCAGGTTTATTTTGTGATGCTGCAAAAGCCATTCCGGCTTCGTAGTCTTTGAACTGCGGATGCACTTCATTGTCATACAGGTTGAAATCCTGGGTGTAGAGCGGTGGTGCAAAAGCACTTACAGCTTTTAGCGGCGCGCCCCACAATCCGGGTATCATGTACACGGCAAATGCCAGTGAAATGATTGCAAGCATTGTTCCCGAAACGGAAGTGTGTTTCGATTCACTGTCATGCGGGAAACGCAACTTGCCGAGCAGGTAAAACCCAAGCAAGGCAAATATTACAATCCATAATGCCAAAAAGGTCTCGCGGTCGAGTAAATGCCAACCGTACGCCAAATCAGCAACGGATAGAAACTTGAGTGATAAAGCCAGTTCGAGGAATGCCAGCACAACTTTCACCTTATTGAGCCATCCGCCGGATTTGGGCATGGATTTGAGCCAGGACGGGAAGAAAGCGAACAGGGTAAACGGAATGGCCAGCGCGACAGCAAAACCGAGCATACCGATAGCCGGAGCCAGTATAGACCCACTGCCCGAAACTTCGACCAGCAAGGTTCCGATGATGGGACCTGTACAGGAAAACGACACCAGTACCAGTGTAAATGCCATAAACAGGATACTCAGAATTCCGGCAGTAGAGTCTGCTTTTGCGTCCATTTTTGTGGACCAGGAGGCAGGAAGTGTAATTTCGAACGCTCCGAAAAACGAGATTGCAAACACCAACAGCAGGGCGAAAAACAGCAGGTTGAATACAGCATTGGTGGAGAGGCTGTTGAGTGCACTGGCACCAAAAATAAGCGTAATGAGAATGCCGAGCAGAACATATATAAAAATAATTGCCAGACCATAAAGAGCAGCATCCCGGCGACCACGGGCTTTATTGTCCGACCGTTTGAGAAAGAAACTCACCGTCATGGGGATAATAGGCCACACGCAGGGTGTAAACAGTGCCAGAAAACCACCTATCAAACCGGCTATAAAAATCCACCAAAAAGAGCGGGCACCTGAGTGACCTTCAGAACCTCCGTAATTTTGCAGTTCGCTGACTACGGGTGTCCATAAACCAGCAATTTTTGCTGAATCAAGGATAACAGTAGTCTGAGCCTGTGTAGAATCTGCAGTTACCGACGATAAAAGAACCGGTGATGTAACTGCAGGCAGATTTTGTTCTATTTGCTGAGCGGGTATCTCTGTTTGTTTAGCGGTGGAACTGTTGGGCTGAGGTTTTCCGAAACTGAAATCTTCTTTGGTGGGTGGCAGGCAGCTTTTGTCATCGCAGCACATGAATTCCACATAGCCTTTCACGTAGATTTTTTCGGGATCAGTGAAGGTGATTTTCTGTACAAAAACGGCATCTTTGGCATACCAGTTGAGTTTCATGTCAAAATTGGGATCGTATGATTCTATCAATTTTGATTTAGCCTGAATTCCGCCCGTTTTTTCAGCGTTTTGAATAGTTTCAATGACAATAGCTGTTGGTTTTGGCCCATCGGGAGGGATATTCAGACCATACATATGCCAGGTATCATCGATACGGGCATGAAATATAAGATCGGCTGTATTTTTACCGGTTATTTTCTTTTCAAAAGTCCATTTTACCGGTTCTTGTATCTGCCCGAAGATATTCAGACATACAAAAAGTGAAAGCAGCAACAGAATTTTTGATTTCATAAAGGCAATTTTTAAATTAAGCTACAAAATTACTAACAAATAAGAGATAGTCCGTTCTGATTTTGCATTCTTTTTGGATATTTTTAAAAAACAACCTTTACACAAACAATGAAGTTGTAGTAAAGGTTGATTGATAACGAATGATGGCATTATCTGGCCAGTAAAAATTTGAAACTCAGACCGAAGTTGGTCGATGACACCGGGAATGTGGACGAAACAAGCGGTGCAGTCATTTGTCGGTCGAAGAAGAGCTGAATATTGACTTTGGAACTGAACACATAATCAGCTGTGAACTTGATGGACACTACTTTATTGCCACTGGAAGCCTGTGTAATGTTTTCATTTACTTTCCTAAGCAATGTTTTGATATCTTTATACGAAAAATCGGCATTGAGCTTCAGGTCGTTTTTAACTGTCTGACGTTTGCTTGATTTCATTTTCAACATAACATCAAAATCGTTTACCACATAACCCACTCCAACAACAAATTCATCGGCTACAGCTTCAATGAGCTGGGTGCTGGTGAGGTTGAGGGACAGGTTTCGTTGTTTTCGGTATTCGGCCTTCGTTGTCATGCTGTTTTTCATAGCCACATTAACTCCTATGAGCGGACTGAAACTTTCATTCAGCGATACAGTTGAAATATCGTAAGGCGACGATGGTATGGGTGTGTTGTACTGCACATCGCGGATATAACCCAGCGCACTGTTGTCGCCGTCCATTGGCACCCAGGTAGAGAATGAAGTATAATTGCCGATGGTATAGCGGTTGGTATACGCATGTGTCAGACTTACCGAACGTACTTTTTCCTTAATCCAGCCAATGCTTGATAATCCGTTGAAATTCACGTTCCAGTTTGGCAACATTTCCAGTATTGACAGGAACGGATTGGTTGAAACCGCATTGGGATCCCGCCCGGTATAAGCCGATAAAAATGCAGGTATTAACACATCGGGTGAATTAAGATCGAAAGCTCCATTGGCAGGATTGTATTCCTTGTTGGCATAATCGGGACTTTCGCCGAAAAATCCGGTTGTGGGATAACGGGTTCCGGTATATTTTCCATTCAGACGGTTAGCGACTATTTGTCGGTTTGCCAGGAAAGTATCAAATGTTTTGGAAAAATAATTCTGATCGGCTGTTCCTATTTTATCAAATGCGGTTGCTAATGCTATCTGAGTGATATTAAAATTTCCATTGAATGTTGAAGGCATTCCCTCATACATATAATGCACCACGGTATTGGAAGCCGTTTGTCGTTTGGCTGTCAGGTCAATTTTGAAACCGGCAATCGGCTCAACGCTGGCGCGAACATCCAGATCGGAAGTCAGTGCTTCATTGGCAGGATTGATAATATCTTTGCCCATATACAGCCAGCCATTGTCAGCGGCATTTTTAAGTGTATTACTATCATGATAGCCAAAGACATATCCCCAGCCGGGAGCGGACATACCATCCACTGTCTGTATGCCCAGCAAACCGGGTTGATATTTATATCCGGGCATTACGAGGCTGCTTGTCTGACGGTAGGTAACCGATGCACGGCGCACTGCCATAAGCAGGCGGGTGGTAAAATCGGCAATTTTTTGTCCGGGTTCACGGTAATTCGGGTTTTGGCTAACGATGGTTAACGCCACATTTTCAATATCGGCCGTGGGGTTCAACTCAATAGTTCCTGCATTCTTCACCGTATATTTCACGCTGACAGTTTTACCGTTTTTGTCTTTAGCCGTAAATGAAAACCGCTGACTTCCCAGGGCATGATTCACCGTGAGTGGAGTTCCGGCTTTCAGGTTTACGGTCTGACGGAATGTTTTTGAAACATAGGGTTGTGACCTCAATGCTGCCTGCGAACGGGTATTTACGTCTTTCAGGTATTTAACCTTATTATAAAGATTCTCAAAATTAAGCGTTCCATCAAGGGAGAATGATCCCATTGATGATGCTACGTTGCCTATATCGGAGCCGCCTTCCATGGTAGCACTGCGGTTCCAGCTGTAAGTGGAATTATATTGTGCATTCGAAGTCACCCAATCCAGCAGTGGAAGTTTGTCGATGGGGATTTTCCACGAAGCATCGAATACCTGCTGGTAAGTATAGGGTGTGCCCATTTTTTTAATATTATACCACACGGTGTCTCTCCACTGTTCATAGTATTCCTTTCCTATTTCGGGTGTAAACCGGGGTTCGGCGATATTCGCATTCGTGGCAGTTTGGAGTCCCACTTTCAGACTGCGGGTAATATTATATTGAAGGTCGAACTGCCGGTTCCACATAAAATCTTTGCTGGACGAAATATTTCCCATCCCGTCGGGCTGAGCGAGTGGTGAAACTCCTGAAATCAGATCACGAAGCAGAATTTGAGAGTAAACTCTGTTCAGACTTGTGTTGTAGCTAAGCGTAGTGGGTAGATAATACACATTGAAATCCTTGATCAGTTTCAGTGCCGGACTTTTCATTCCCTTTGATTTTTTGAAAGGTTCCCAGGGCTCATTATTGAATGAGAAGCTGTAGTTAACGGCTGCACGCTGTTGCTTGTTGAGGTTCTGGAAGATTTCAGGGGTATGTTCATCCGTTTCGCTCGACGACAGGGTAAACGCCACATTAGCCGGGTCGTAGAATTTCGGTTTTTTACTTTTTACATTAATTTTTGCATTGGTCACATTAAAACTTTTGGTAGTGACCACACTTTGCGACAGATTTTTCAGTGAATCCTTTGCAAATTTATCCTGGAGATTATCCAGCGCGTCCCTAAGCAGAATATCATTATCCAGCGGATTGTATTTTGGCGATACGGTTTCGGTGGTATAGGTGAAATAAGCCGGTATCTGAAGTTTAATCTGTTCGGGCAGGAAGCGTCCCAGATCGAGTGCCGCCGACAGGTTCATCTGATAGGTGTCATCCAGGCTGCGGTTGGTAATGGTGCTTTCCAGACCTCCAAAACCTGAAGTCTCGGCTCTTCCGGATACATTTAACGACCCCAGATCGGATAATCCGACCGACAAATTGGCAAGTCCTGCCCAGCCGGGATTTTCGTCAAATTCCGACATACGCATTTCATTCACCCATACTTCACCCGATTTGGTATTACCACTCACGTTGCGGATACCAATCATGATATTTTCCACCTCGGAAATGTTTGGATTACCCATAATGGTGATTTTGTTGTTCTGATTACTTTCATCAAACACCACAAAGGGGATAGAATTGGAAACGCCGGTTTGTCCCTGCTGACGGGCTTTATTTCTTTTCAGTTTGGCATCGGTCAGGACTGTGAACGGAAAATCAAACATATTCGAGGGTTGCCACACTTCTTCACGGTCGGCCAGTTTATCACTCAGGTACACTCCCGATTTGGTCAATTTCAGGGGAATTTCGTATTCGTAGTAGTTGTTAACCATATCCGATCCGAAACGGATGAAGCACGACAATTCATAGTCCTTCAAATTCTGAGCCTGTGCTGCAGCATCGACCATGGCTTCTCCGTGAACAAACATCTGAAGACGTTTGTACTTACGCATGTCGTAAGTGGTGTTTTTATACACCGCACGGGCTTCTCCTGCACTGAGATCAGCCACTCTCAGCACCATCGACTGTTCGTTTTGTTGCAGGAGTTGGGGCTGGCTCGGATCGGTTTCGCGGGTGACACCCGGAGGCAATACATAGTTCACCGGACTTTTTCGTCCATTCTCTTCAATATTTACTGCCAGCACATCCAGTCTGGAATTCGATGCAGTAGCAGCATTCAACGCATTGAGCGGTTTAGTGTAGGTTTTCCATTCTCCGCGTACCAGGTCAAGTGTTCCAAAACGCAGGTGTGTTTCGCGTCGGAAATTGGTGAGGAACAGTCGAATAAAGCGTATGGATTTAAAATTGCGTATGCTTCCCACCTTGTCATCGTATTCCCTTATCGGAATTTTGAACTGATACCAGCGGACAGTTTCCGTTTTGCCATTTTTGAGGGTAACGTTAGCATCAAGAACGTCTGTGATGTAGTTTGATCCGATTTTCATAGCTCCGGGACGCAGGGCTACCTTGTACTGGTAATATTTTTCGTACTCGTTGAGTGTATTGTCTGAGTTGATATCTTCCATATCGGGCAGCAGGGTGGCCGAAGTGGAATATGTTTCTGCTGTATTTTCAGTAGCCGGTGAGTTACCTTCCGTTCCGTTGTAATATTTATACCGTTGCAGAATGCTGAGTTTCTGTTGGTCGTAATCGGTACCGCGGTAGAAATGATAATCATCACCAGCCGGGTCTTTGAGTGGTGAAAACGGATCGTTCTGCATCCGGGTGCGGGCATCGGGCGAGAGTTTGGCAGTTACTTTTTCCACATAATCTCTGTAAGCAGGGAAGTCAAATTCCTGACGGGTCGAAAGTCCGTTCAATCCCACATCCTGATTGATACGGGCTCCTGCTGCATTATCGAATGCCGTGACGGTGGATTGCGTGGTGGGAATTCTTCCCCAAACGGTTGAGGTGGTATTGGCATCCGTTTCATTGATGGGCAATCCGTGCTCGAATGATTTTTTTCCATCCTTCAGAATATCTTCACTGATATCGCCAAGATTGAAATATAAATCACCGCCCGCTTCATTGTTTTTATCGGCGATAAAGGGATCCATCATCCAGAATTCGATGTATTCGATATTGGCCGTTTCGAAGTCGGTGGTTTCCAGGCGGCGCATGATACCTCCCCACCTGTCCTGCGGATTCGAAAGCGTTCCGTCGGAATTCATTCCGTCCACATCCAGGTTGTAAGGACCCCTTTCATTGGGGTAATAGGAAAGATTCAAAACCGAAAGCAGCGAAGAGCGTGTCGGGTCCAGGTCTTTATTGGGAAATAATTCCGTTTCGCGAACCTGACGGGAGCGGTGATCCGACTGAGACTCAGCATTACCCCGCAGATTAGCAGGTGTCTGACGGCTTTCGCCATTGAGTACCGGATCCACGAAATACCACGCCATCAGTGCCCGGTTTTTGCCGTAATCCACATTGTCGCTCAGAGCCGATTCGGGGAAAAGTCCCGGTGTACTTGCCAGATACCAGTTGTAAGGGTAATGAATATCAATATTTGTTTTTGTTGATTCGAAATCATCGAGATACGCCAACCCGGAATTGCTGATCACGTTGGAGTGACCCGGCAGCAACTGTGCAAATTCTGCATTAAAAGAGATATTGGACGGTTGCGTGGCATTCACAAACGGCAGCTTGTCGAGCATGTTGGTGAGCCACTGCGATTCGGTGCGCCAGGCGGTATTCAGTCCCCAGATAGTATTTTTAATAGGTTCACTACCGGTATTCACTTTTTTGGTGAGCGGCATCTCGGAGAGGTGCATGATGGTTCCACCCAGGCTGAAGTTTTTGCTAAAGACATATTCGAGATGAGTACCCGTCAGCGATTTGCGTTGCATGCTGAACATGGACTGATTTTCGAGTTTCACATCGATATTGGTGTTCGACTCCAAAATGGACTGATTGAGAATAGTCACCGATCCCATGGTGTAATCCACCGTGTAATCGACATTTTCGGTAAGTGTAGCACCACCGGCAGTGACCACTACCGAACCGCGGGGAACATTCATGGCATTAAGGCTAATTTCGGAGCCGTTGGCTGAGCCTTTGTACCGCCCTACGAGCAGGAATTTGTTTTTTTCGCTGTATTCCTGAGCTACAACGAGGGTCGAGTCATACAACTCCTGATAAACATATTTTGATGCCAGAGCGGCATTATTCAGTTTTTTTCGCAGGTGGCTGCCGAAAGGTTCCAGAACCGGAAAGATAATTCTTCCCGAAGAACTTTGGGCTGTAATCCCTTCTACAAAGTCAAAATTACCATCAGGATTGAATTCATTTTTTCTGTCGAGCCGGTCGAGGTTCATAACCGTGAGCAGCCGCTTATTGGCAATTTCACCCTCGGTGAGGTATTGAAGCATGGTGCCCACCGAGTCGTTCTGATACATCACGTTCAGTTCGAAATCCTCCTTCTGCATCTGCATGGCTCCAATGGAGTATACATTTTTCATCATCAGATCCCAGGTTTTCAACTGCGGCGATTGAGTAGTACTTTTCAGCAATTTGAGCACGAGAGCATTGGGGGCAGTAATTCCATCGGTCGAAAATTCACCGACCTGATACACATTTCCCTCATAAGAATACTCGTAAGCAACCGCAAGCACCTCATCGGGATACAAACTTGAACGCAATGAAATATATCCAAGTGACTGATTGAATGTAAATTCGGAGGGATCGAGCCTGCGGGCACTTTCGATTTTCTCGTAATCCTCTCCTCCGTTAATATTATAACCGCCATACAGGGAAGCAAGCAGTGCATTCGATTGTTTCACATCGCGCATTCCGTCAATCGCTGTCACTTCATCGTAAAGTGTATTTGCCTTGTTGTAAGGTATTTTTTTGCCTCCCACAGGCTGCCAGTGAGGATTGTCGATGGAATCTGTTTCGGCCAGGTCCATGAATGCCAGCACATTACGCGCCTGATCAAAATTGCCCCGTTTGTTGGTAATCCAGACTTCCACCCGGTTGATAATCACCCCGGAAGATATAAACGGAAGTTTGCTGAGGGCGCTTTCATAATTATTGCGGAAAAAATGGGACAGAAAAAAATGCCGATTGTCATCATACTGATCTATGGGCACTTCGAAGGGGATAGTCTGCGAACCGCCCTTGGAGCTGACGGTTTGCGATTGGGATTCCTGCTGTGAAGCAATGGCCGAGACTTTAAGTTTACCGAACTGCATATCGGTTTTAATACCGAAAAGCGCGGTACTTCCGGTAATGAGCGAACTGTTGAGCTGCATGCTCACATTCCCGGCTTCTATATTTTGGAATATATCATCTTCTTTGCCTTTGTAGGAAAGTTTCACCAGTTTCTGGTCAAAATCGAACGATGCTTCTGTATTGTAATTGAGCCCGAAATTGATTTTATCGCCCACTTTTCCATTCACATTCAACTGAATTTTCTGGTCAAAGTTGGGGATGTTCGATCGGCGTGCACGTTGGGTAAGTGCCGGATTATCAATAAAATTGCTTTTGAAACCGAAAATAAGTTCTGCCGATCCCTGAGTTTTGAGCTGTACGCCACCCGGACCAAAAAGTTTATCGGCAGGACCCAGACTGAATTTCATATCGGTAACCGAGAATTTGTCTTCGTTGCTCTTAACAGTGGCAGAGTTTTTTTCCCGCCAGTACTTCGTCATGTCATTCTGCAGGGAATATTTCTGATATTCATCGGGGGTCAGTGTGTAGGGAGTGGATATTTCCATTTCACCAACTCGCGTTGTCAGCACATAATTTCCGGTTTTCACATCATACTCCACCACCGATTTCACATTATCGGGATTTCTCAAATCCATCGGATATTGCTTGTTCAGATCGTCGTACGTTTCCTTACGCTGGTTGTTGACCGGATAACGGGTCGCAGTATCGACAGCAGATGTTGGCTGCTGATAGTCACGGGCAGCTTCCAAGTCATAATGCCGTGATGACCCCGCTAACCCGTAGGCAGTACCTACCAGGGCGGTGAAAAGTATTAATAGAGGAAATATCTTTTTTTTGAAAAACATAAATTACTGATTTACTACAACATAACGAAACAGAATTTTCCAACAAACAGCTTAACAGTTTATTTCCATATCTGTTAAAGCATTTTCAAAGCAAGTTTAAGTACTTTTTCCACCGACAGCGACGGATCATCCTGTATGATTTTTTCCACCACTTTTTGCGAAGCCGTTGCGGCAAACCCAAGCATAACGAGTGCAGCTACTGTTTCGTCGCGCACCACGCTCGTAGCGGGGTACTGACCACCTTTCACATCAGTGCCGGTGCCCACTTTGAGTATTTTATCCTTCAAATCCAGAATGATTCGCTGGGCGGTTTTTGTTCCGATACCTTTGATGGCATTGAGCGAAACCACATCGCCTCCGGCTATCATCTGCTGAATTTCGGATGCGGTATAGGATGACATGATTACACGGGCTGTATTGGCACCAATTCCGGAAACTGAAATCAACAACAAAAACAGTTGCCGTTCATCTCTGTTCATAAACCCGAAAAGCTGGTAAGCATCTTCGCGAATAGCCTCATAAACGAACAACTGAGCTTCGGTTTTAGCATTCAATGCCGTATAAGTTGTCAGTGAGATATTGATGAAATAACCCACCCCGGCTGTTTCCAGCACCACATTGGCGGGTGTCAGTTCCGTTATTTGGCCTTTAATATAATCAATCATGAATTTTAATTTTATAAACTTACAAAGATAGCTTTTCTTAGTGATTTTTCAAAACAACCGTTTTTCTCCGGAGATTACAGCATACCGCAATCAATAACGGACTTTTGAAAAAAATAGTACATCCTTTAATGTTAAAATAAACATTCCAATTCAGTCATAAAGACTGATGATATCGATAAATAGTCATTTTTTTTGAGTTTAGCTGATTAAATAAAAAAACTTCCGGAAGTTTTATTACCGAAAGTTTTTTTGTTTTAATGTTGAGTTTCAGGTTTTCTTATCAACCCTCAATGATTTTTATTTCGGAGGTGACTTCTATCGCCTTGCGATACAATGCACCCACTCCGCAATAGGTTTCTTCCGACATCCGCACGGCTTTTTCGAGCTTTTCGGGAGGAAGATTTTTGCCGGTAAATTCGTAAATGATATGCATTTTATCGTATTGTTTCGGATGCTCATCCGTCATGTTGGCTTCCACGTGTACATCGCACTTATCTACGGGTACGCGCATTTTCCCAAGAATGGAAACCACATCCATTCCTGTGCAACCGGCCAGTGCTGCCAGCATCAGTATTTTTGGTCGTGGCCCCAAATCATGTCCGCCGCCTTCTTCGGGAGCATCCATTACCAGTTTGTGACCATTGAGTTCTGTTTCGAAAGCCAAATCTCCCTTCCAGCTTGCTTTAATCGATTGTTTCATATGTTTATCATTTTTTAAATCTGCCCCCTAATCCGTCAGCTGACGGAGGAATATTGAGCGTCTATCGTTTGTTATGCGTTATTTAATCATACCATTGTGTGTCCAAAATTTTTAGTTGGACATTGGTGTTTCATATTTCTTTTGATTGGTTTTTTTATGTTTATACTCCTTAGAAACATTTCCGGTCAAAAAAAGTTTTTTGATGGAAAACAAAAAAAGTTCATAAAATATTTTTTGCCATTTTTCGGCAATCTATTCATGGAAACGGGGGAATTTATTTTAAAATTATCAGGAAACATTTTATGGAATAACTGTTTGTAAATTAGGCTCTGAAAAATGACCGGCACCAGCCCCCGCTATAACTTGCAGGCTGAAAATAAATTTATATATTTGCATGGATTTACACCGAACCGTCACCCTATGCAACCCATATCATCGTTCAAAGATCTGACTTCACATCTGGCAGAAGCCAATTGCCGCAAAAAGCTGGCTGTAGCCAATGCCGTGGATTCGCATACGCTGGATGCTGTACTTATGGCTGTAGAAGCCGGAATAGTGGAAGCCTATCTGGTGGGCGACGTGGCTGCCATCGAGTCGCCTGAATTGTTCGAGAAACCATCCATTCTCCCTTTTATTCACATTATCGACAAACCTGAAGTGGTGGAAGCCACCCTCGAAGCAGTGCGTATGGTGAAGGAAGGTGAAGCCGATATTCTGATGAAAGGGCTGGTGAACACCGATGTGATCCTTCGCGCCATTCTGGATAAAGAAAAAGGATTGCTCCCTCCGGGAAATGTGCTGACTTACAACGCAGCGCTTGAAATTCCGGGGTATCATAAACTGCTGTTTTTCTCTGACCCTGCAGTAATTCCCTACCCCACGCTGGAGC